>Ga0181380_1000700_pt1 | contig 14962 bp, 21 predicted proteins | sample 3SPOviralmetaG_FD_130116 | JGI IMG/M metagenome (GOLD analysis project Ga0181380, IMG submission 130116) | Marine viral communities from the oligotrophic San Pedro Time Series (SPOT) site, San Pedro Channel, CA, USA - 3 SPOT_SRF_2009-08-19 | ecosystem: Environmental > Aquatic > Marine > Strait... | reverse complement strand
CGGAGCTCTTTTAAATTTAACTGATAACAGTCAAGTAGCAACTACTACTAACTTTAACGATGCTGGTAGAGTATTCGAAGTAGTATCAGGAAGTTTAGGTAATGTTTACACAGGAGTAACCGCAACAGGTCATTCTAAAGCTTCAGGTTCCTATGGATTTTTCTTACCAGATGTTGGTATTATAATTCTAAATGGAAAAACATTAGACGGTTCATCTGCTAACTCAGAAGGGGGAATAAATTTAGGTACTATACGTACGATGAATACTGAAGGAAGTGGTTCAGAAAAATTATTTAATGCTATTGAAAAAGGAGCATCATTTAAGCTTAATTCTGAAGAAACTATTTCTTCTAACTTTGTATTTGTAAGAGCAAGAAATGCGGAATTTAATTACTCTGCTAATCCTTCTAACGTAACAGGATCAGGTGAGCTAAGACACGATGTAATGGTTAACAACCCACAAGCTTATGCTACTTCAGTTGGACTGTATAATGATAATAACGATTTACTCGCAACTGCTAAACTATCTAGACCGTTACTTAAAGATTTTACTAAAGAAGCATTGGTCCGTATAAAGCTTGACTTTTAATGAATGGGAGCGTACAAAAAGTTAAACAAACAAGATGTGTACATTACATCATATGAGGCGAATAAATCTTACCATATAGTTGGTGATAATGAATTTGAATCATTTGATGTAGATGGGTTCTATATTTTATCTAGCTCAGGAGATTACTTTCCTCAATTTTTCCACAACTATACTGGCAATTCAGGAACAGTCTATAATGTTATTTTGAGCTATAATAGTTTGCATCATCTGTACTATTCTAATTTTACTTTTGAATCTGAAGTAACCAACCAAAAATTACAATCAGGGTCTTTCGATAACTATATAATGTCATCTTTATCGACAGGTTCATATAAGACTGGATTTAGGAATCTTCCTGATAGGTCAAACGTTTTTTCAGTTCCTAGGAAGCATACAGGTATGGGAATAAAACCCAACTCATTTATTTTATCTGTATCAGGAGCAGCAGCCTTAGATTCTTACTCAGGCTCATTTTTCATAAGCGGATCAGATTATATAGAAGATGGACTTGACGGATTACCTCAAAGCTCAGATGATTATGTAGCAGCTCCTACTCCAGAAGAGTTATTAAGATCCGGTCCAGGTGCTGAAATAGTTGATGATGGAGAAGGAAACTTAGTAATTTCTTCTTCTAATTTTCTTTCAGAAACCGGAAGCTTTAAAGTTGGTGATATAATTTACCCTCACGGTTTATTTACTCTCACTTCTGGAAGTATGTTAAATTATTATAACACTGATTTAGATTTAAAATGGAAAGCAACCCACCCTATTTATACATATAATGTTAGATGTCAGGTAAAAGATCATGAATTAAACTTTACTCAACATCCGTCAGCGATTACAGGTTCAGAAGGAATACTTCATAATAATGTAACAGGAAGTACTTTTCAACCTTATATTACAACAGTAGGATTATATAACGATTCAGATGAATTATTAGCAGTAGCTAAGTTTGGTCAACCGGTACCTAAATCTGATAGTACTGAAATGACATTTGTAGTAAAATTAGATATGTAAATAAAAAAATTATGTCTCAGATAACTCTTAGAATAGCAAAAGGTTCAGCTCTGACTCAATCAGAGATGGATGACAACTTAAAGAATTTAATAAATTCCGCTTCGGTAGATATTACTACCGGACAACTATCTTTATTTACTTCTGAAAGTTCTGGAGCTGAAAAAGCAATAGATGTTAGACCACAATGGTTTGGACTTAGCGGTTCATCAAGTACAGGAGTAGCTTCTATAACAGGTTCTCTTTTAGTAACTGGGGATATAACAGCACAGCAATTCAATACAGAAATAATTTCCTCATCAACTATATTTGAATCAGGTTCAACTATATTTGGTGATGATAGTAACGATACTCATCAGATAACAGGGAGCCTACTGGTTACTGGTTCTGAAACTTTAGAAGGTAATTTAACAGTAATAGGACAAGAAGTTCTATCCGGCAGCTTAACAGTATCTGGATCCGCTACAATTACTGAAGCTATCGACTCTACTGGTATGTCTAGTAAGATAAGATTTCATTATAATCAATTTGATGACTTACCTTCTGCTACTACTTATCATGGAATGTTTGCTCACGTACATGCAACTGGATCAGCATACTATGCTCATAGTGGAGGCTGGGTAAGATTAGCTCAATCAGCTTCGTTTGCTGTACCTATAGCTACTTTAACTGCAGCAAGTGCATCACATGAAACGGCTATCAATACTCTTAATGCTAAAACATTAGTATCTTCATCTGACCAAATTGCAGATGAAATATCAGGATCATTAGGAGTAAATGGTGCATTAATAAGATCTCTAACAGGAACTGTTATATCAGGATCATTCACATCAACTTCATCAAGCTTAGCTGCCGACATTACAACAAATTCATCAAGCTTAGCTGCTGATGTAGCAACAAACTTAGCTAGTATAGGTACACTAACAACAGATAAAGCTGATGCAAATAAGGTATCAGGTTCATTAGGTGATAATGCTACTTTAATTAGGTCTTTAACAGGTACTATAATATCCGGTTCATTTACTTCAACTTCAGCAAGTTTAGCTGCTGACATTGCAACTAATCTAGCTAGTGTAGGTACATTAACAACTGACAAGGCTAATAAAAATGAAATTACAGGATCATTCACACTAACTTCAGCAAGCCTGGCTACTGACATCACAGCAAACCTAACCAGTATAGGTACATTAACAAGTGATAAAGCTAATAAAAGTGAAATATCAGGTTCATTAGGTGATAATGCTACTTTAATAAGATCACTTACAGCAACAAGTATCTCTGGTTCATTAGGAGTAAATGCTAGTTTGATTAGGTCTTTAACAGGAGTAATTATTACAGGTTCTTTTGCAGCAGATAGTGGTTCGTTTAGTACTAGAATAGGTACTTTGGAAGCTGCTGGTGGAGCTACACCTGGAATAGTATCTTCTTCTGTAGTTGGTGATGCACAAGGTCAAATTAAAATAAACGATGTAAATGTAAATGTAAAAGACTTACAGACTACTAGCGATGTTACATTCGCCGACATAACTGGTTCAGGTTTACTTTCAGTAACCGGAACAGGTACTTCTCAATTTACTAGTCATTTGAAAGCTCACTGTCTAGGTATTGGAACAGATCCATCTGGTACTACAGGAGAGATTAGAGCTGCGGGTGATATTACTGCATACTATTCTTCTGATGAAAGATTAAAAGAAAATATTACTAATATAAAAGAGCCTTTGCAAAAACTTTCTTATATTAATGGTGTAGAGTTTGACTGGATACCTAAAGAAGGTATTCACTCTAATGAAGGGCATGATGTAGGAGTCATTGCTCAAGAAATCGAAAAGGTGCTACCTGAGTTAGTAACTGATCGAGAAAACGGATTTAAAGCCGTACGTTATGAAAAAATTGTCGCGTTATTGATTGAAGCAGTTAAAGAACAGCAGTTACAAATCGATGAGCTAAAGTCAAAGCTCTAGCGACAGAAACCAAATTATATGGAAATGACACTACCTTCCTGGAACTACCAGGGTAGGATCTTCAACGATATATCAGACTTCCCAAAAGGTACATACGGGTTTATATACGAAGTACTACATAAACCTACCGGTCTAAAGTATCTTGGTAAAAAAGTATTGCGATTCGAAAGAAATAAAAGATTAGGAAAAAGAGCGTTAGAAGCTTTAAGAGAAGAAAGAAAAGCAAAAGGTATCGGAGGACGTACTCCTCTTAAACAGAAGATCATTACCGAGTCGGACTGGAAAGATTATTATGGTTCCCATCCGAAAATAAAACAGCTTGTAAAAGAATCTAAAGACCTTAGAGCAGATTTCGAAAAAAAAATACTTGATTTTGTTCCTAACAAAAAGCTTCTTACATATTATGAGTGTAAACACCTATTTATAAATGACGTCCTTGAGACATATAGTCATCAGTATATAAATGATAACATCTTAGGGAAGTTTTATAGAAAAGATTTTATAGATGAAACTAAGTAAGGTAATTTTAGAAGAAAATTGTGGGTGTGGACAAACACCTTGTAAGACTTACGGTGTTAACGAAGAGCTTAATGTAGCTAGAAAACAGCTGCAAAAAATGGTTCAAGATCACGGAAAAGATCACGTGATGGATATGATACTTAACATACAAGATGAAAATGTATTAGACGAACTCGTTGATGAGTTACAAAGACAGTAATATGATTAAACTAAAAGAAGTAATAGGATACCCATCCTTACAGTATCACATAGACAACGGACTATCATTACATGAGCATGTCTACCGTTATAACTCTAAAGCCTTTATACAATTGTTTAAAGAAGCAAGAGAAGCTCATAGCAACGAAGAAATTGAGTTGAGCGAAGAAGATATAGAGCTTTTAGAGACTACTGATATTGGTGAATATGGAGATTATAATGGAATTAAAGTTCCTTTAGATCTACCTATGGTTTCACCTAAACATAATAATGCATTGTTTGAAATAGGCTGCATGATTGATAACATGATTGAAAACGAGGATACGATTGACGAAGCTATGAGTATAGACGAAATGATCGATTACGATCTAGTCAAAGAGCTTGTCGAATCAATCGGCGGTACTATTAATATGGAGAACTTTAGAAAAGCTGTTAACTTACAGAATGAAACTTTCGACTATAATGGTTTCGATATGCTAAAAGCATCTGTAGACTATATTCCTGAAGCAGAATATAAAGGTAAAAAAGTTGCACTTAACAAACCAAAACGTGGAGGATCTAAAAAGTTCTACGTTTATGTTAAGTCAAAGAAAGGAAACGTTAAGAAGGTATCATTCGGTGATACCGGACTTTCAGTTAAGTTGAAGCAAAGAGGAGCTAGAGCATCCTTTGCAGCAAGACATAAATGTGCTCAAAAGAAAGATAAAACAAAAGCAGGTTATTGGTCATGTAATATTGGCCGTTATTGGAAATCATTAGGTGGATCATCAAACTTCTCAGGTTACTGGTAGACCTTATTCTGAAAAAAAAGAAGACGGTTATTTAATAAGAGAGTTCTCTCAAGATACTCCCTCATTTGAATTTGTATGGCATAGAGATAAAGAAGATCGGTATGTTCAAGCTATGCATGATAACGACTGGTCTTTCCAATTAGACAACGATATACCCCGTAAGTTAGTAAAAGATAAGCTATTTATACCAAAAGAAACATATCATCGTTTAATTAAAGGAACAGGTGATTTAGTTGTTAAGATATGGCAAGAGGATTAACCGTCGGTAATTATATAGATAAACCTAAGAGAAAGAGACCAGGTGTTCATGCCAAGTCTAAAACATCAAAGTTAAAGACTTCTCGCAACTATAAAAAATTATATAGAGGACAAGGAAAATGAAATTAAGTGATATCATACTCGAAAATAAAAGTATAACTTTATCTTATACTGACCCTGGTAGTACTCTTTATTCTATTTCTATAAATGGAGAAAAGCAAAGAAATAGAGAGCAAGTAGATAAAGCAATTCAAATGATTAAAAAGATTACAGGTTTAGAAGTTCCTCGTAGAGCAATGTATCATTCAGACGAAGTTCAAGATATTGTAGATGCATTAAGAAAAAAAGGATATGACGCAGAAGTTTATCCTATGGACGTAAGTTAATTATAAAATTGGAATCATGAAGTTATCAAAAATAATACTCGAAAATAAAAATTATGTTCTGAGAGAAGAGCTTAATTTATCAGATAGCGATGTTATTAAATTAGCAGAAGCTATTACAAATAAACTTCAGGACTATTTAGATATTGATAACAGAACATTATTACATCAATCAGTTTCAGCTGCTATAGGAGATCTTTTGCAAAATAACGAAATATAAGTTGTTTGTTAAAAATTAAGTTCTTATCTTATCCTATAGATACGGACGAATTATATGGACTACACTTTCCTTTTAGGATCCATTGAAAACATATTGGGTAAAAGTCATAAGAGAGCTAGAGATAACTATGCCTTTCACTGCCCTTTTTGTAATCATCATAAACCTAAGCTTGAAATAAACATGCATACTAATGAGGAAGGAAAGAATCCTTGGGAATGTTGGGTATGTCAAACAAGGGGTAGAACTATTCGTTCTCTACTTTACCAACTTAAGACTCCTAAAGATCAAGCTTCTGAAATTTTAAAGTACTTACCAAAAGGTTCTTTTATAGAATTTAAAGGACTATCTATTATAGAACTACCAAAGGAGTATCAACCGCTTTATAATTCATCACCTACTTCAGTTATAGCAAATTTAGTAAAAAAATATCTATATGAGAGAGGACTTACCAATAATGATTTTATTAAATATGGGATTGGATACTGTACATCTGGAGAGTATGGAGGACGAGTTATTATCCCAAGTTATTCTGAATCCAATACACTCAACTTCTTTGTTGCACGATCTTATGATGGCAACTATTTTAAGTACAAAAATCCAGAAACAAGCAAAGACATAATATTCTTTGAAAATTTAATTAACTGGAATCAACCAATTATTTTATGTGAAGGTGTTTTTGATGCAATAGCTATCAAACGAAACGCTATTCCTTTATTAGGTAAAAGTGTATCTACCTCACTCTACAAAAAAATTATTACCAATAAAGTAAATGATATATACGTAGCTCTCGATACTGATGCTAAAGACAGGGCATTAGAAATAGGAGAGAAATTTCTTAATCAAGGTAAAAGAGTATTTTTAGTTGACTTACCCGACAAAGACCCATCCCAAATGGGCTTTAAACCTTTTACCGAACATATTCAAACTGCAAAAGAGTTAGACATTTCTAGTCTAATGATGCACAAACTAGACCTATGATTAAACAAGGTATGAATATTCTCGAACAAAACGAGAAGAAAAGATTAGACTTTAACCCCGATTTAAAGCAAATTAATTTTTTAGACCGTAGAGTCTATAAGAGAGGCGAAGGAGTATATTACCCGTCCGTAACTACAATACTCCAGTATATGCCCAAAAATAAGTTCTTCGAGACATGGATGAAGGACGTTGGGCATAACGCCGACCTTATAATGAGGAAAGCAGGTAAAGAAGGTACTCAAGTACATGAAGCAGCAGAAGACCTAGTAGAAGGAAAAGAAGTTAGCTGGATGGATGACTACGGTAGAGCTAAATACTCTCAGTTAGTTTGGGAAATGATACTTAAATTTGCTGATTTTTGGAAGACTTATAAACCTGAACTAATATCTTCAGAACAATTTGTATGGTCTGACGAACATAAGTTTGCAGGTACAGCTGATATAGTATGTAAGATGAACGGAGAAGTGTGGCTAATAGATATTAAAACGTCTAACAGCATACATAAATCATATGACCTACAACTAGCTTCTTATGCAAAAGGACTTGAAGAGAGTAGGGGTATAAAGATTGATAGAACTGCTATACTTTGGCTTAAGGCTCAATCTAGAGGTCCGTCTAAGCAAAAGAAAATTATTCAAGGTAAAGGATGGAAGTTGTTGCAGATAGATGAGATCGAAAAGAATTTTGAACTGTTTAAACTTATTTATAAGTTATATGAATTAGAAAACCCAAACACCGAACCTATTTATAATAGTTATCCAACCACAGTAAAAGTATGAAAAAAAGTTTGATATATGTATTTATTTTCTTATCTTTATATAGCTGCGGTAGTTACACTATAGCAACAAAAAATAAAGGTTATGATATTGAATACATTCTTGCAGTTAATAAATCAGGAGATACAATTAATGTCCCATATAGTTCTAAATACTTTAATAAAAACTATGGATATTCAAACCCCTATAGGTGGGATTTCAACTATAACTGGAACAGCTGGAACTACAATAACTACTGGAGTTACGGTTACTACGGATGGAACCAACCTTATTTTTATTGGAATAATCGCCGCCCTATTTATTATAAGCCATCTTATAGACCGGCACCTAAACCGAAAAATAGAATTAGAGTTAACAGCCCTAGAGGAAGAACACAACCAAGATTAAAAAGTAATGAAACTATCAGATATAATATTGGCAGAACAGATCAACCGACCCAAGGCCGTAATAATGGCGGGGGGAGCAGGATCAGGCAAGTCGTACCTTCTCAACCAACTCAACCTCGACAGCCTAACACAATTCAACCCAGACAAATACGTAGAGGACAAGGATCATCCGTACTTCAACAATCTAGGGGCAGCCAGTCGTCAAGTAGAGAAGGACGTACTAGCAGCGGCAGAAGACAAAATTAGTCTCGTTTGGGATACTACTGCTTCAGGAGCTAAGTTTGATGAAAACTTAACCAAGCTTCTTAAAGGCGGTTATGACGTATATATGGTTATGGTTTATACTCATCCTATGATATCTTACATATCTAACTTTCAAAGAGGTAGAAATATACCTGCTTCATCCGTATTTACTACTTGGAGAAATGCTTATCAAAAGATAGAAGACTTCAGAAAAAAACTCAAAGGTAACTTTTCTATATTTGTAAATGATAGAGGAGGAGAGTTTAAGAAAGAAATAGAAGCATTTAATACAGCTGCTAAAAATGGTGTAAACGGCATTAAAGACTATTTGAAAGCTTATAATGATAAAACAGGAGCTGGTAAAAGCTCCTTCTTTAAACCAGTTCAAATGTCCCAAGAAGAAGAGCAAGAGTTTAACAAAGCTGTTGTAAATGTAGATTGGAATAAAGATCATAGATCTGAAGATAAGGCTCTTAAGACTGCTTTCCTAAAATCATATAAAAAGATAGGAACAGGTCCTGGAGAAGATAAACTAAAGGATGCTGTTAAGAAATACAGAGACGGTAAAGTAAGTTCAGACGAAAAAAATGATGCAGTATTAGACAGTATTGCAGATATGTTATATAGTCCACAGTTTCAAGAACTACTACAACATTCATCTCCTCAAGAAATAGATCAAAAAGTACAAGCGTTTTTATGATAGCATTATACCCAGGAGCATTTAAACCACCTCATAGAGGTCATTTTGAAGTCGTTAAGAGTTTACTTAATGGTACTCATGGTGGTCAGGTATATACAAAAGACAATTATAAAGATGCAGGTACATCCTCTCTTTCCGGAAAAAAGAGTATAGTAGATAAAATAGATAAAGTTATTATCTTTCCTGGAGGAGGAGAAAGAAACGGTATTACAAAGAACGAATCAATAGCTATATGGAAAATATACGCTAAGTACTTACCTGGTTTAGAGGTACTGGACGGTGAAAAAAATCCTATGTTTGCTGCTAAAGACTATGCTAAAGCAAATACCGATAAAGATTTTTATGCTATTACAGGAATAAGAAGTGAAGATGATTTAATTGACTTAAGAAGAATAACTACTTTTACTAACACTCCACATGTACAAGGATTAGTAATACCAGCAGCTAAAGGTAACAATGTAAGAGCTTCACAACTAAGACAAGCAGCCTTAAGTGGTAATTTAGATGAATTAAGAGACTTTTTTCCTTCTCAACTTAATCGAGAAGAGCTACTATCTATATTAAAGATGCTTAAAGATAATATCATATCCGAAATAATGAACGAAAAGATGGAAAATCTTTTTGAGGAAATGTTCACTACTAGTGAGGAAAATAGATATAATAAAGATGGGTATGATGAAGGCGATATAAAGTTAATGGGTGATTATATTTTACCTATTGATAAAATGGTTGTCCTTCAAGCTGAAGAAGATACTTACAATAGAGGTTTATTAGTAACTAATAATAAAGATAAAAGCTACGATGTAGCATATTGGGCAGATGATAAAACTAAACCTTACCCAATTGGTATAGAGATAGACGGGAAAGAGGTAGCTAAAGATGCTAAGATTATTAAGTTTATGTTTCATCCTGAAATGAAAGAAACTGCAGATCCTCAAGATGGAAAAGCAGCACCTTATGGTTCTGGATATAAAAAAGTAAATGAGCTAGAATTAAAAGACTATATTACATCATTAGTTGAGTACATGCTTGATAAAAAGATGAACATAACTCCTCTACCAGAAATAAAGATTAGACATGATGAAGATAACTCTGAAAACTTTTTTGGTAAGACAGCTTATTATGACCCTAACGTAAAAGAAATAGTTTTATTTGTAGATGGAAGACACAATAAAGATATAGTTAGATCTTTTTCACATGAAATGGTTCATCATATACAAAATTTAGAAGGCAGACTTAATAATATACAAACCTCAGATACTACAAGTGATAATAATTTACTTAAGATAGAAGCTGAAGCTTACATGCAAGGTAATATTACTTTTAGAAACTGGGAAGATTCTATAAAAAATGTTGGAGATGAAAGATAAAGTTCGTATATTGGCTATGAATAAAAAAAGGTTATGCATTTAAGAACTACTAGAAGATTAGCTGAGAAATATTTAGATAATTGTATTGATGTATATGGTCATAGCAAACACCATGACTGTACTCCTTATATAGAGTTCCAACCGTACGTTCATTCAGTTTATACTGAAGATGATAATCCTGAAGCAGAGTATATCTTTGACTATAATACAATAGTAATATACTATAAGAATATAGAAGATGCAGAGCATCTAGCTCAGACTATCGTGCATGAATATCAACATTACTTACAGTCTCCTTCTTGGATGACTCGATACTATAATATGGGATACTCTTATTCAGATCATCCTTATGAAGTAGCTGCTTTTGCAGAAGAAGAAAATTGGAAACTAGTAGCATAATGAAAGAAAGTTTAATAGATTTATTAGAAGCATATCCAATTCCTGAACAAAAGGAAGTTCCTAAGTATAAAATATATTGTGATATGGATGGAGTTCTTACTGACTTTGAAAGTAGATTTGAACATTATACCGGAATGCATCCTCAAGAGTATGAAAAGTCTAAAGGTTTAGCAGCATTTTGGAACCTTATAGATGTTGAAGTAGGAGTTAAGTTTTGGATAGGTATGCCTTGGATGCCTCAAGGAAAAGAACTTTGGAACTTTATTAAACCTTATAAACCTGATTTATTAACATCTCCTTCTAGAGATAACAATTCTAGACTAGGTAAACAGTTATGGGCTAAAAATAACCTTAACCCTAAACCAAAAGTAATAATGGCGTACTCTAAAGATAAGCAGAGATACGCAAATGAAAATAGTATATTAATAGACGATAAAAAATCAAATATAAACGAATGGGCAGCTAAAGGCGGTATAGCAATTAGATGTAAAGATGGAAACGTTGACCATGTTATAGAAAAATTAAAAGAGTTAGGGTATGAGTGAATCTTTACTGAAAAAAGAATTTAAACAATCAGATGTACAGAGAGTTAGAAACCTAGTTAATAAAGATTTTACCTCTTCAACTAAACAACAGGCAGGATATAGTAAAACTTCTCAATATCATACTGAAGGAGATATATGGGAAGAAAACGGTAAGCAGTGGACTATTAAGAATGGTATAAAACAAAATATTACTAAGTTAGATAGAGCTAAAGCAGCAACAAGGATACCATTAAAATGCCCGAAATGTAGTGGGTCTATGAATCATCGTCTTCATAAAAAAATGTTCCGTATACATGGAGTTTGTTTTGAATGCACTCTTGAGTATGAAACTAGTTTAAGAGAAGCAGGTTTATACGAACAGTATGAAAAACAAATGATGAGAAATAATATGGAAGGTTTTCTAAAAGATCTTGAACTTTGGGTTCATGATAAAGTAAGTGAAATAGATACTTTTGTAACTGAGCAAGGAGATGTGGAAGATTGGAAACATAATAGAAAAAAATACGAAGATGACATTACAAAAAAAGTTATAGAATATTCTTCTCTTGTTCGTAAGCGTTTAGAATAAATTATATATTTATAATAAACTTACTACTAATGACCCAAAAAGAAATACTAGAATCAGTTTTAGCAGAAATAAAACATGTTAAAACTCATATGCCTAATGGTGAGTTAAAGCAGATGGCTAATGATTTTCAAAAAATAAAGGAAGATGTATCTGATTTAAAACGTACATTGCTTAATCCCGACGATGGGGTCATAGTAAATACCAATAAAAATACCGAAAGCAGAATATACCATGAATCCAGAGCTGAACTCTATGCTGATAATTTAAGTAAGCTAAATGAGCTTCAAAGTTGGAAAGCAGGAGTTAACAGAGCTTTATGGATTATTTTCGGGATACTAGCATCAGTAATTATAAGAATGTTAATGATGCATTCAGAACAAGGATAGGATGACTAATAAAGAAATACAAAATATTACATTAGAGTCTTTAAGAGACTGGTTCAAGAAAGAGAAGTGGGTTCGAATCTCTTCCTCAGGTAATATAGCTGGTCCTTGCGGTACTTCTAAAAATAAAAAGAACCCTGATAGGTGTTTACCAAAAGCAAAAGCACAGAGTTTAACTAAAGGCCAAAGAGCCGCTACTGCTGCAAAGAAAAAGAAAGCAGGGAGTAAAGGAAAGACAGTCGTGAAAAATACAAAAAAAGCAACAGTTAAGAAAGAAGGCCTATGGGCTAATATAAATGCTAAGAAAAAAGCAGGTAAGAAATCTTCTCATAAAAACTCTAATGCATATAAAGATGCTAAAAAAGCAGGTAATGCACTAAAGAAAGAAGGCGAAGGTAATGAAAGAGCAATTAAAGGTCAAGAGTTAGTTGACTACATAATGGGACATTGGAATTGGTCAGAAGAAAAAACACTAAACTGGCTTGCTAATAATTTTGGTAAGGAAAAGCAAGATGATGGACCTAAAGAAGAAGATCAACGCTATATAGATTACTTAAGAAGAAGCGGCAGGGATGCTGAAGCAGATAAACTAGTTGCTCTTAATCCTGATAAGGTAAAAGAAACTAAAGAAGCTCCAGCAGGACACTACTTTACTAAATCAGGTAATTTAGTTAAAGGTAGAATGTCTGCAGATGCAAAAGAAAGAGGAGCTAGAAAAAGTGATCCAAAAGATAATCAAAGATCTAAAGTTCCTGCAGTAACACAATATAAGGAAGATATCAGAAACTTAGTAGTAGGTTTACTACATGAAATACAAAATACTAACTTTAAGGTATTAAAAAAAGGACCTTATTATAGGTACCTTCCAACAGATGATTTATTTACTGATCTAAATCAATTAGGACACCACGGATTACAGCGCAGCCCAGACAACTTAGTAGTAATCAAAACTGCAGAAGAACTTTTAGATATTTTAGATGATATGCATATGGAGGACCCAGAAAGAGCAATTGCTTTTTCAGATCAGAATAATGATATTATAAAGTTTCTAGGAACTAACGAGACTTTAATGGAAAAAGACGATAGATGTACTAGATTAGCTAAACAAAAATATGATACCTGGCCATCAGCTTATGCTTCAGGAGCAGTAGTAAGATGTAGAAGAGGAGAAATTTGGAAGAAAAAATAATGACTAGATTAACTTTAGCACAGATGATAGGTGAAATACTTGCTACCGAAAACTTTAAAGACGGTAAGAAGAAAGGTAAGTCTAAACCTGGCCGAGTTAAAAAATCTGGTGCATCATGTAAAGGTTCAGTTACATCGTTAAGAGCTAAAGCTAAAAAATACGGTGGTGAAAAAGGTAAAATGTACCATTGGTGCGCTAATATGAAAGGCGGTAAAAAATAATGTTTAAAAAAAATAGCTACACAGTTATTGAAGACCTTTATTTAAGCAGCCCTGCTGTAGAAGAAGTTAAATGGACTGAATCGTTTTTTGATAGAGAAGGTTATGAATTAAATGCCATTGAAAAAGAGTTTTATGCTTCTAATCAAATACCTATCTTAGTAGAGGAAAGACAGACAAGAAGAGTTCCGGATGACGCTTTAAAAGTACAATTACAACATTGGTATTCTGAAATTGAGTCTCATCCTAACTTACTTATCGATCATGCTCATATACTTCATAGACTTGCATATAAAGGAGAAGCCTTAGAGCAAATAAAAGAAAAAGCAAAAGAATACCCTCACTTATGGAGGATGGTTCATATGAAACCTAAATATGGTGCAGACTTTGCAGTAGATTGGGTAGATGAAGACCAAGCAGTTGAAATATTTCATTTTGAATTAGATGCTAGGAATTCTGAAGAATTTTTATTAAATTTAAATAAACTAGAGAAGTTTATAGATTCTACTGATTGGGAAAATAAAGCTAAAGAGCTTTTGAGCAAAAAAAATGAGTGGAAACATTTAAATGAATATGATCAAGCAGTTTATAAAGCTGAAATGTTTGGCTTTAATAAAATAGGTATTAAGTATTTTGAAGACGACTACCTTAATAAACCTTACTTATTTAGTTACTTGAAAGTTATTGATTAATTAACATATTTATACTATATACCTATATAAAAGAATAAACATGACCTATAAAGAACTGAACGACCGTTTATCTAAATGTGAATCTGCTTTAGAAAAAATTAAAAATGGTTCATATATACCCCCAAAAAGTATCAATATAAAAGAAACTACTAAAAAACTTACCCTTTTAAGAGAATCTTTACAAAAACAGATAGCTGAATCAGAAGAAACTATGTTTGTTACTGATAAGACTGGCGATACTAAAGTAGTTAAAATGGACAGAAAAACAGCTATGGGATTAAAAAGTGATCCTAATATTACAGGAATAGATACAACAAGAGGTCAAGAAATAAAAGAAGATATAAAATTTTCAGTTGATGAAACTAAAGCTATTGCAAAAAAAGTAGGTCAAGCAGTAGCTATAGCTTTAAAAGACGCAGGTGATGAAATAGGTAGAATGAGAGCTAAAAAAATAGAACCTAATTCATTTGAGATTTATGTAGAGTATAAAAAAGATACAGTAACAGATGAATTCTCATTTTATATAACTGATGATAGGTTACACCTAACTGATTTTTCTTTCGATAGAGAATTAGTAGATGT
>Ga0181380_1000698_pt1 | contig 15013 bp, 19 predicted proteins | sample 3SPOviralmetaG_FD_130116 | JGI IMG/M metagenome (GOLD analysis project Ga0181380, IMG submission 130116) | Marine viral communities from the oligotrophic San Pedro Time Series (SPOT) site, San Pedro Channel, CA, USA - 3 SPOT_SRF_2009-08-19 | ecosystem: Environmental > Aquatic > Marine > Strait... | reverse complement strand
TTCGAATCAAAGCTTGATCAACTCAACAGCCACGAGCTGTGGGGCGCCTATCGAGCACTACATGAAGCCAACGCCCCCTTTGTTTTCCTTGTCGTTGTGCTTGACCGTCTTATCGACACGTTTGGCATTGATGCAGTTGACGAATGGAGCAACAGCCTTTGATCAGCTGATCCGTTCAAGCGGTTGGGCAGGTGCAAACCCTGCTCCAGCTCTGGCCATTACTGGCCAAATCCCACGACCTAAACCCAATCAATGGACAGAATCACCGATCGCCACATCGATGGATGCTGCGAAACACTCAATGAAATACTTGGCTTGCCTGTCGCTCCTTACGTGGATGGCAAGGCACAGGCTGGTTGCATCCATTCAGATCACGCTTATGGCGGTGTCTCAATCGTGCAGATGTCCTCGCGTGAGGACTGCTCTGGCACCAGCACGCTTTCAGACCGAGGCACCAAGCGCGAGGCATGGCAATGGCTGTGCGCTGCCATCCGTGGCGCTCAGTTGATGCGTGACAGCAGCAACGCTGAATAATGCTGTTTCTTCTTCCACGGCTATTACTGGCCAGCGCTGCGGTATTTATCGCGGCGCCTTTTTTTGTCTACGTCGTCCAGCTGCTGACCTTGCTGATAGGTGGGCAGCTGTTCGTCTTTGTGTGGCTGCTGCCCCTGCTCTATTGCTTGTTCAAATCCATCCCTGGGGTGAAGTCATGACCTGGCATCCATACGGGGAGCTAACCCCATTGCTCAAAGCATTCCGAAGCACGGAGGGATCCAGCAGCTTGTTGGCTCTTGAATGCTTCCTGTTATGCGCTGAGAAGCCCAGGACCATTACAGAGCTGGAGTCGTTGACTGGCTGCACCAATGGCCGGATTAATCGCGCAGTCCGCACCATGACGCCCTGGTTCAATCCAGAGACCGGCGAAGTGGTGCGGCCAAGGCTTCATTTAATCCAACGCCGTCGCATCATCTGCGGCAAAGGCCACCGTTTGCATATAACAGCAGCAGGGCGCAAATTGTTGAATGGATGATCCCAAAAGTGCGAAATAGCGGCACCTGATTCCAAAAGTGCAAATTAAGCAGATCTTGCAGTAATAACGAAAATCATTCGCAACTCTCCGCCCCTGTAGCAGTAATGTTCACTGCAGGACACATGCCCAAATCAGCGCATCTAGTCAATGCTTATTTTTTCTTGTTCTTTTCAGTACGCCCGTGAACACTGGCATCTGAGCCTAAACCTCTTGCCCCGATCACTATGCGAACCACCTTCCGTGATGGCCCAGCTACAGTCCGAGACACATACGCCCTCCCCCGATCTCCAATGGATCGAAGCCGACTGGCCGCAGCTCTTGAGGTATTCGCGTCTCTGTCTGACAGCTCTTTACCGCTGCATCAAATCTCCTTGGTCTTATTCGTTGGTGAGCACGGACCCGCCGGATGCACCTATGCAGCGATTGAAAGTCGGCTTGGCTTGTCAAATGCGGCAGTCTCGCGTTCGGTCAACTCACTAAGCACTCACGCCAGACACCGCAAGACCGAGCCAATGGGCCTGGTGGAGGTTCGGATCGATCCATCAGAAGGCCGCCGCTACGTGGTGGCGCTTACCAAAAAGGGCCTCAACTTGATGAGGGCCCTCGACCAGCTGTAAATCCAATCAATCCCACGACCAATCAATGAACAAAGTCAGACGAAGCGGCAGCCGATGGGTTGCCGATTTTTGTGACCCTGCAACAGGCAAGAGACGCCGTGTGACCGCTGCAACCCAGCAGCAGGCCGAAGCACGCATGAAGTTCGAGCTGGCCGCTGTAGGCGACGCAGAGCCACGGACAGCAGCATTCACCATGAAGGAGGCAATGGCCCTGACGCATCAAATGCGATGGGCCGGCAAAGCATCAGAGACCAATGCGATGGGTTATTGCTCCCAGGTCGTTGATTTCTACGGTCCTGCATATCCCATCGCCAAGGTAGATGCCCAAAGCTGCATGCGGATGCGTGAGTTCTTCCGCCAGAAAGGCAACAGCAACGGAACTATCAACTGGAAGCACAGCTGTCTGTCCTCGATGCTCAAGTGCTCTGAGCTGATGGGGCACATCAAGGCGTCGCCACGGCTCCCTGATTCCCTGCCCATCCAACCCGCCAGGGATCGTGTCGTCTCACCACGGGAGCAAGAGGCATTCATTGCTTACTTCCAGGCGATCTGTGAGCCAGAGGCAGCGGACATGTTTACGTTCCTGATCGACGTCGGCTGCCGGTGGTCTGAAGCGGAGCGGATGCAGTCAGGTGAAGTCGACGTCAAACGACGCTGTGTCTATTTTCCCAAGACCAAAAACGGCAGGCCCCGCACGGTGCCATTGACCGGCCATGCCCTGGGCGCTGTCGAAAGCAGGCTGTCACCAATCAAGAAGTACCGGGTGTTCAGCTACACCTACAAGCAGTTTCAGTACCTATTCGCCAAAGGCAAGGGTGCATTGGGCCTGGAACACGACAAGGAGCTGACGGTTCACAGCCTGCGCCATACCTGTGCTTCGCGACTAGCGGTCAAAGGTGTCAATCTCCCATCGATCATGCAGTGGGGCGGCTGGCGGAGCCTGGCAGCAGTCCAGCGTTATGCCCATGTGGACATCACAGGCTTAGAGATGGCACGCCGAGCGCTTGAATCTGAATGTGTTCAAAGTGTTGGACAACAAAATGCCATGGCACAGCTTGGCAATCACTTGGCACAGGAGGCCGAATGACCAGTCTGGGAGTAAATCTTGACCACATTGCCAAAGTGTTTTTGTAGGTCTACAGGCCCGTAATACACACAGAACCAAGCCCCACAGGGGCTTTTTTAATGCCAAGAAACTTGCTCTGCGCAGGCGTAACATTCACACTTAATTGGCACGACGCTTATAGGGTTTTGGCAGAAATGTTGGCAAGCGAAAGCCTCGAATGGGAGCAGCGCCAGCGGCAGGACAAAGCAAGGCGCAGGTCAGAGGAGGCAAGAGCCACCAACCAACGCAGGCTGAAAGAGTTCGGCAAGGAATCAGCCCTGCCCTATGGCCAGCACCTTTACAAGCTGATCGTTGATGCTGTCGCTGATTCGCTGGCGGCATCGTTCGAGGAGTTTGTGCTGGATCCGTCCAAAGCACGGCAACACGCAAGCGCGATCCCTTTTTTCGATAACTTCTCGTCCGTCCACCACATAGCAGCCGTCGCAACAACTGCCGCTATCGATCAAATGAGCCGCAGGCAGCGGTATCCCACGTTTTTGCAGCACCTGGGCCTAGCGGTCGAACGTGAGACCCGGCTGATCAAGCTTGGTAAGAAAGCTCCGATGGAGCTCCGCAGCATGATGCGCCACGGCATGAGCCGGAAGAGCATCGCCAAGAAGGAAATAATGCGAGCGTTCAACTGCCCGGTGCTGGAGTGGAACGACCAGACCCGCTTACAGGTCGGTGCATTCCTGGCGCAGCCGATCTTTGACACGGAGCTGCTGACCACGATTCTGGTGCGCAAAGGCAAGACGACCCCAAGGCTGGTGGTGCCCACCAAACAGGCAGAAGAGTTCATCAAGAGCTGTAGGCCCCAGGCCTATCGGATCAATCAGCTGTCGATGCTGGTGCCACCCCGCGACTGGCAGTCAGATCTATATGGAGGAGGGTGCCTCGATAACCAAGAACCGTTCGTTAAGCCCGTCCTCTATGACGCATCCGAAGACAACGCCTTGTCGCATTACCTCGCGGCAGATCTGTCGATGCAGATACGAGGGCTGAACTTCCTCCAGAGCCATCGGCTGCGGGTGTCGAGTGAGATCGTCGCGACCCAGCGCCCTGCTTGGGACAACGGAATCGAGGGGCTGTGGCCGTGCAGCAGGAACCCGCCCGAAGTACCGGGCCGGCTGGGAGACAACCCCAGCGCGTTTGAGCTGAAGGCCCGTAACAACGCCGCAGCAGCAGCTCACCGCGACCGTGAGACCAATAGGCACAAGCGCATCAAGATCGAACGCTCGCTTCAGATTGCGGAGGAGGTTGCCGGGCGCGAGATCTGGCAGTCCTGGTACATGGACTTCAGGGGTCGTGCTTATACGTCCAACGCTTGCGGCTCGACGCAAGGCCCTGGCTATGAGAAGGCCCAACTCAGCTTTGCCCAACAGCTACCCGTCAATGATGAGGCGTTCGAGTGGCTGCTCAAGGCTGCTGCTGGACACCATGGCCTGAGTCGTTCGAGCTGGAGTGAGCGGCTGGAGTGGGGCCAGCAACACGTCGATCAGATGATCGCTGCGGCCAATGATCCGCTCGGCAAGTTGGAGCTGTGGAGGGGAGCCAAAGACCCCTGGGAGTTTTTGCAAATGTGCTTTGGCGTCCGTGATACCAGGGCTACAGGCAAGACCGGCGTACCGATTCGGTTTGACCAAACGACATCAGGTCCAGGGATCCTTGCTGCACTGACCCGCAATGGAGAGATTGGCAGGCTCTGCAACCTGTACGGCAATGAGGTGAATGACCTTTACACGGTCGTAGCAGATGCCTGCACCGCAGCTCTGACCAAAGACCTTGAGCTTGGGGATCAAAAGCAGAAAGCCTTGGCAGAGCTCTGGTTACAGCGTGGGGTCGATCGTGCCTTAGTCAAGGGCCCGTGCTTAAAAGTCCCTTACGGGGCCACTTGGATGTCAGTTGCTGATGGCCTAGTTGTTGCAATGGAGCAACACATAGGGCAGGTGCCGCTTGAGGAATACATCTACAAGATTTCGATCCCCTCGAAATACATGGCTTCAATTGTCTGGGCCGAGATGAAAGCAGTCATGACCCCGGTGCTGGAGGTGAAAGCATGGCTGCGCGATAGCTGCAAGCGAGTGCTGGCCAAGCAGGTGCCGATGGAGTGGAGCTCCCCCAGCGGCTGGCCGATGCGAGCAGCAGACCGGGAGCCAACCAAGCGCAGGGTTGAGACGCTGCTCTATGGCAAGAAGGTCGGCGCAACGATTGCTGATCAGCCCAAGGACTCACCACTGAGCGCAAGCCAGTCCAATAGAGGGCTGGTGGCCAATACGATCCATGCCCTCGACTCAGCATTGGTCCATAAAATCCTTTGCAGGGCCGCAGAGCAACAGCTCCCTGTGCTCCCAACGCATGACTGTTTTGCCTGTCACCCAGCCAATGCAGGGCAGCTCCACAAGATGCTGCTGCACGAGTTTGGGAACGTTTACAGGATGCCTGTGCTGGAACAGATGAAAGCTGAAATCGAGGACAGGACAGGGATCAAGCTCAAGCCGGTGCCCAATCACGGGACGCTGGAACCCATGGCGATCGGCAGCAATCCGTATCTGTTTAGCTGAGTGGGGTTGACGGAGTTCTGCGGGTGCGTAAAGTAACGGAGCGGCATGTCCGCACTGTTTTTAACACACCCCCTCCCATTTCATGGCGACAGAACTACTGCGCACACCCATCGTTGAGGTGCGCTGGTGCCAGCTGCTTGGCAATGCCCGCAGCAACAAGTTTGATCCGACCAAGCTCCCAACCTGGGAGATTGAGGCCCTTTTAGAGAACGACAACCCAGAGCACATGGCCTGGGCTGAATCAATCGAAGCTAAATACGCAAAAATCCACGGGCCAGAGAAGAAGCACACTCACTGGCTCCCAATCAAGGCAGACAAAGAGAACCCCAAGACCCGGCAGTCCTGCCGCTTCAAGCTTCCTGAGTTCACCTACAAGGACGGCAACAAGTCAGAAGGCCCAGTCGTTTACGACGCTCAAGGCAATCACTGGCCCACCGAAAAGCTGATCGGCAACGGCAGCAAGATGCGCATTGGCTTTGACATCTACGGCTGGAAAGCTCCAACCGGAGCCGGCATGACGCTGCAACCCAAGGGAGCTCAAGTCATCGAGTGGATTGCTGCACCAATGACCAAGCCATCAAGTGCTGCGGACTTTGGGTTTGAGGTGGCTCCTGCATCAGAAGCAATTGTTGACGCAATCCCGTTCTGAAGGGTACGCACCAGGCGGGTACCCCTGGCAGAAACCAGACCACCACTGACTTTTTAACAAGCAATGAAAAAAAATGAAAACACTACGGCCACCTGGATCAGGGCAAAGCTCCGCGCCAACAAGCCCTTCATCTTGGATGAACTGACTCCCTCTGGCTTGAAGCTATTTGTGGCTTTGGGCTGGAAGGACAACTTCAACGGATACCGCGATGCCAAAAAGAAGGTGGCCGAGCGAGTGCCAGCTCGCGACTGGAGTCTCATCGATCCAGATGCTCAGGGGTTTCTTCAAAAATCTGAAGAAACCTCCCTCAACCTTGGAGGCAGGCCCAAGCAGGTCGTGGCCATTAGCGCCAATGGCATGAAGCACCTGCTGGCTCACGTCCCGAATCAGGATTTGGCTAATACCTGGCTTCAGTACCTGATCGACGCTGAACACAAGCTTGGACTGTTCAGGCAGGCCGCCGACAGGGACGAGCTGACAGGCTCACACAAGAAGAACCATGGCGCTGTAATTGACCGGCACGGGGTCAAGAAAGGCCAATCAATGATTGCCATCGCCAACAACACTGTCTTCGACAAATCGAAGCAAGGGATGCAATCACTTGTTAAAGACACAAAAGACCTCAAAAGCAAGCCCGAAAACATCAACCCTTGGGATCACGCAACATCAAAAACGATGGCGGTGAAAGATGTTCTTGCTGGGAACCTGAAGCTCGCTGCCCAATACGCGACTGGGCAGACGACTGTCCATCAGGTTGCGAACGTAGCCTCGAACGCAACACTTAACACCGTCGAGCTAATGAGCGGCGGCGCAGACATCATTCATATGCCCAAAAGCAAGGGCAATGGTCATCGTCGATGCGTTGCGTTTGAGGTTAGAGAAGGTCCAGCTCTGGCCCCGGCAAGAGCAAGGCAGGAGATGCTTAAAGACACTGAACGTCGCAAGGCAGAGAGGGCATTGCCTCAACAAGAACTGTTCTAAAAACACAAACAACTATGCAACGCACTAATGGCAAGCCCTTCTATTCTCAGGCTGACGAAGACGCAGCGATTCAGATCCAGTTACTCACTGAGATCAAGCAACTCTTGCTTCGAGTTGTCAAAGTTCAAGAGCCTCCGACGCTTCCAGATATTCCGTCGCCAGCTCCGCGTCGTGCTCCTCGAAAGGTTCGGAATGCAGAGCTGTGAGTTCGTGCTTCCGCTGAGGCCCATCAGCAAAGCAAGGCCAAGATCCTTTCAGGGACAAGCTCGGCCCTACATGCCAGCGGCTTACAAGCAGTGGATTAAAGACGCTCGGATGCACCTAGGCGAGTGGTGGACCAATGCGCCACTGGAGCACATTGATGAGCTAGTTGTTCACTTCTACGGCCCTGCCAGGGGGGATCTAGACAACAGGGTGGGCTCATTACTTGATGCCATGAATGGCCTGGTCGTTGTTGACGACAATGTAAATGTGGTGCCCCGGATGAGGCTTGCATTCACCAAAGCCAAGACTGCGGACGCTCGCATTTACATTCGCCTGACATGGAGGGATCAATGATTATTTGCCCTACATGCGGCCACATGCAGTCAACAATTAAGGAGACAAGGAAGCGCAATGGCTACATCGAACGCCGTCGCACATGTGATAACTGTGGCCACGGAATGATCACTAAGGAGTTCAGCGCAAGCTCGATTTCTAAGCTGCTAAATGAGGCCCAGGAGAAAGCATTAGACGTTGCCGTCCAGCTATTTGGAGGGCGATGAGTGATAATTCTTCCTCTCGTTTTATTCGTCACTCTGCCTGCCCTAGCTGCGAAAGCAGCGATGCGTTGGCGGTCTATGACGATCACGAACATTGCTTTTCCTGTAATTACGACAAGCAATACAAGGAAAAAAGCGAAGCACCTTCCGAGGCGAGATCTTTTTCGCCAATGAATGAGATCGCTTTTGACCTGACCGAGCCACATAGGGGCTTGGATAAAAGGACGCTGGACTCCTATGGCATCGGGTTCAAAGATGGATTTATCGTCTATCAGTACCGGGACAGGAACGGCCAGCACGTCGCTCAAAAGATCCGGGCCATCGAGCCTGGTGATGACGGCAAACGGCTGACCCAATGGAGGGGATCAGCCAAGGAGGCCACTGGCTTCGGCCAGCATCTGGCCAACCCGGCCAAGCACAAGGCCATCGTGATCTGCGAAGGCGAACTAGATGCGCCCAGTGTCTATCAGGCTTTCGGCGGCAAGGTTGCAGCAATCTCAGTGCCCAATGGTGCTCAGTCAGCAGGCAAATTTGTCCGTGATCACCTTGACGAGTTCCTGAAATTTGAATCCGTCATCGTCTGCACGGATAACGACCAGCCAGGCAATGCTGCGGCCACTCAGATCATGGGCCTGTTCGAGCCCGGCAAGGTCAAACGTGCGGTGCTCCCCTGCAAGGACGCCAACGACACCCTCCAAGAGATGGGCAGCCATGTCCTGAAGGAAGCCGTTGAAGCAGCGCGGGAGATCAGGCCAGACGGCATCAGACCAGCCAGCGACTACGCCGGACTGGTCCTAAAGCCACCTGATCGCAGGGCTACTGACTGCGCTTTCGCGTTCTGGAATCAAAAATGTCCCTTTTATGACAACCAGTTGATCATCTTGATTGCTGGCTCAGGGATCGGGAAGACCACGTTCGCCAGAACGCTGTGTCTGCACGACATGGAACGCGGGATCAAGTGCGGTTGGATCGGCTTAGAGGAAACAGCTGAAGAAGCTGTGTTCCGCTTTGTTGGTGCTGCTGCCGGCATCCAGCTCCACGCAAGGCAGAGCTATGGCGAACTCAATCCACAGCAACTGCTGGACATTGAACAGGCTGATCGCTTTGTTACTGGCAGCGGAATGCTGGAGCTATTCGATCACTTCGGAAGCTTGGACGAGGAATCAATCCTCAACCGGATGAACTACATGGTCAGGTCGCTGGCTTGCCAGCACATCTACCTCGATCACCTGACGATCATTGGCTCCGGTTTAGCCCAGGACACCCGCCACCTGGACAGCTTGATCACAAAGATCAGGTCGTTTATTGCTGCAACTAAATGCACTGTGTTTGCTATCTCCCATCTCTCCCGATCACCGGGGCAGAATTTTGAGAATGGCGACATCCCTGAGTTGCAGAACATCAGGAATAGCCACTCAATCGTGCAACTAGGAGATACGATCTGGGCGCTAGGTCGCAAGCGTGGCACGCAGCTGACTCACTCTCACTGCTTGAAAAACAGGATGCTCGGTCGTCTTGGCTACGCGGGATCTTTTGAATTTGACGAAGGAACTCAACGCCTTGATCACAAATGGGTAGACCAGGCAAGCAGCTTTTGAATTGGACTGATCTGACGATCGGCCAACTCGTTCACTTCTTTACCGGCGCAGGCTGGAAAAAGGCAACAGTCCTGTCAAGGACAGACCACTCAGCAAAAGTTCTTTTCACTCAAGGAAACAATGAGCGACACATCTCTATCACTGACCGACGAAACATCAGGACAAAAGATCACGAGACTGGAGGAGCTATGCCGCAGGACCGAGCTGGAGATCATGACCGGAGACATCAAGAGTCTTTTGATTTGGGCCTATGAGAGCTACAACGATTCCTTCAAGAGGAGTGATGTAAAAGAATCGATGTACTGGGACGGCTATATCCGTGCGCTGCACCACGTACTAGAAGGGATTGGTCAGTGATGGCAGTATCAACAGCATCAGTCGTTAACTGCCCCAAGTGCGGGACTCAGACCGCAACGTACTGCTATGGCACCAAGAAACCTGACGTAAAAATCAGGTACAGGAGATGCCCTAAGTGCGAAAACCGACTCAAGACAATTCAACGCTTGGATGACCTTGAGGCAGGTGAAAAGATTGTCCCGACCATGACACCAGACGAGCAAGGAAAGTTTCTTGCCGAATGCAGGGCCAAGTCTGCACGACAAAGAGGCAGGCGAAAAGCCATGAAACAAATAAAACTAACCGAACGAGATGTAGCTGAAATCAAGTACCTCATTCACAACGGCATCCAAACGCAGGCTTACACCGCCATGCAGTACGGAGTGGAGAAAACATCCATCCATCGCATTGCGACTGGTGCTTGCTTTGCTGACATCCCAACTCCCAAATCATTGGCAGATCTATGAACATCTACATCGACATTGAGCCTGAAGCATTTCCTGCCAGCAGGCGGCATGAGTATGAATTTCAGATCAGCGACTACAAATGGACGTACCACACACGAATTGATTACTGCATCAAGGATTTGGTTGGGCAATTAGAACAACTGCAAAAACATGCACCTAACCACACGCAAGTGCTGTGTCTAGGGCACAAGAACAATTTCAGATATGCAATCTACCCTCGATATAAAAGTAATCGCAGGGGGATCCGTAAGGCAGCAGGCTACGGGGCCTTAAGGGATTGGCTGGCCAATAACTACGAGTCAGTCATCCTGCCCAACGTCGAAGCTGACGACGCCCTGGGCTTGATGGCTGGCCCTGATGACCTGATCTATTCCAAGGACAAGGATCTGCGCACCATCAAGGGAGTCCACATGGAGTCCAATGGTGAGCTGACAGAGGTGACGGAGCTAGAGGCCAACCGTAATTTCTACAAGCAGGTCTTGACCGGCGACGCCACCGACGGATACCCCGGATGCCCAATGGTGGGCGCCAATGCCAAGTTCTTCAGCAGCGACGATTGGCTTCAGTGCTACACCGAGATCGATTTCTGGCAGCTTGTGCAAGGGCAGTATCTATTGGCGACCAAGAAGCTATTTGATCGCCATGAAGTGACAGACCCGCTCAAGTTCTGCTTACAGATGGCCCGTGTCGCTCGGATCCTTAGGCCAGGGGAATACGACCACGACAGAGAGAAGCCTGTCCTGTGGGATGGGCCGAGTTAGAACTGGGTGGTCTACGCCCCCGTAATAGATGGCTGACTCCATTCAATTGACTGACGCGGCCAAGTATTACAAGCAGGAATCGCAGCAGGTTTCTGCTTTTGAATGGCTACAGCTCCAGCAATCGGCAGAAACAATGGCCGAGTTTGCTGAGAAATACAGAGCAACCCCACCAGCCCCACCCAAGCCTGAACCTCAGCCCGGCTACATCACGCCGGAGCTGATGCAGGGCATCACCGGGCACCCAGCGTCGTCGTTTGATGCGACGTTCTGCAATGACTTCAATGACATGTTGGAAAGCACTGGGTTCGACCAACACCTCGATGCCATGCAGATGTTGATGGCCAATCTTTGTCACGAAAGCGGGGGATTCGTTTTTATGAAAGAGATCGATAGCGGCGAATATCTGAATGGCAGGACTGACCTGGGCAACATTTATCCGGGCGATGGCCCTTTGTTTCGCGGATGCGGCCCCCTCCAGGTAACGGGACGTGCAAATTTCCAGGCTAGTTCCGATTGGCTACGTGATCACAGAGGAATAGATGATGGCAAGATCATGGAGCTTGGTACTGATTACTCCGCTGACCATTATCCTTTTACCATCGCAATTCCTTGGCTTCTTAATAATGATCTACTCAATGTATGCCTTAAGCAAGGCTTTGGAGCCTGTTGCGTAAGAATCAATGGAGGGTACAACGGTTATGAAGACCGTTGGGGTTGGTATTCAAAGTGCAAGCAGGTAATGGTGTGATGGTTGGCCTCTGTCGTCTCTACTGTTATCGGCAAGGTGTCTTCAAGCTGGTTGATGTTCCTGTAACGGAAGCCAGGAGAATGCACCGCGAACTGACCCTTGATGATTGGGTCGTCACTCACACTGAGCACATTTAGTTTTTCCTATTGACCAGTGCTCGTTCCAAACGATCAAGGCGGCTGTATAGCTCTTGCAGTTGAATCTCTGAGCGTATAGCCGTCGTGCTGGGGCGGATCAAACCGTCCTCATCGATGAGAACATTCTGAGTTGAATCGATTCGGTTCACCACTTGATTGACCTGCTGCAACTGAGTGAACATGTAGAGCAGTAGCGATCCTGTTGCTGTGCCACCAGCCGCAATGATTGCATCAACAGATCGAGTCCGGCCCTTCCTTTTCTTGGGCGTCTCCTTGACTGGTGGGAGTGGCTTGTTCAACATCAGTCCATCTTCCCCGTGTCGGTCAACAGGCTAAGGACCGTGGCGGTTGCCAACGTAAACATCTCTTGGGTGCGATCACCAATCTTTGGACAACGTTCAGCCAACACCACTGGTTCGCCAGGTCTGACCTGACTGCAACGGTAAATTGAATATCCAATCACCCAAAACTCAGCAATAAAAATTGCCCCAAGCAATCTAAATAAGAATGGCTTGGGGCGGAATGGATTCATGCTGAAAGCTCTTGTGGATCATCTGGAATAGAGATCAACTTCCAGCCGTTAGAGTTGTTCCCTGGTGTCTGAATGATCGGTGCTTCGCCGTCATCAATAGGATCCTGAATCAAGACTTGCTTCTCTGCAAGACGTTGATAAAGGCTATCCCTGAAGGTGACGTATTCACCGACCTCATACTCCTCTTTCAAGCCAAACGACCTGAACCCGGTGTAGTTCAGTTCAAATGCACGACGTGCGGCATTATCTTGAACATTAAAAACCTCATCGTTAGGTTGTCCTGTTTTGAAACTGCTGCCATCAAGAACCTCTACGAATGCAACAGCATCCGGTCCCCAGGAAACGTGGTATTTAGTAGTCATGGTGATTAAGGATTAGAAGAGATTGTCCAACCCTTGTTGATCAGGTTGGTGTAAGCAGTGTTAGCAGCAGCAGTCCAAGTGGATTGACCAGCGTTGGTGCCACCATCAATGCCTAAGGTGATGTTGGATTGACCGTTAGTGTCTAGCGAGACAAGGATGTTCTCGATTGATTGTGCGGTGAGGGCACAGTTGTTCCAAGCGTCATCAAAAGCATTAGACGCTAAGGTTCCAGTTGTGTCAAAGATCCCAGCACCAAATGTAGTCAGTGAAGTGCAATCTTTAAACATCTCATTACCATCAGTGAGATTAGTTAGAGTGAGATCTCCAGAGTTGACTGTAGTCAAACCAGTGCAATTGTCGAAACAATTAAAAAACTCCTCACCGTTATCGGTATTGAAGTTTTGGATTTGAGTTAGTCCTACGTCATCGCGGAAGCAATTCCCGAATCCTGTAGCATTGCTATAATCAAAATTAGGAATCGAAGCAAGTAGATTCATGCTTCTAAAAGTACCATTCCAGCTAGTAACTTTACTACCATAAGTCGGATTGCCAACTTTAACTTCAGGTAATGCTCTGCAAAGCTCAAATGCAGAAGACATATCACCTGCTCTACTAAAGTTAAGTGTTGGAAGCGAAGCCAGCATTGTGCAGTTGTACCATGCCAGCCTGAAAGACTCTACGTTTCTAGTATCTATAGGATCAACACTAAGCAGTTGCGTACAACTTTGCCAAGCTGATCTTAAAGAAATACTGGGAAATCCTGGATCAGTATTTAATGAAATCGAAGGGAAGCTAGTTAAAGACTCACACTCCTGCCAAGCACTTTGGAAGCTAATACCATTGCTATAAGTCGTTGGATCGATGCTCGGATTCATCTGCGTCATCTGTTTGCATTTCAAAAAAATGTTGTTGAATGAAACGCAGTTAGGAGCGTAGAAAAATGGAGATGTCACCCAATGGTTACCTGAGAACGCTCCGCTAAGGATTGTGGCCGCTGACATATCAACGCTGATAGTGGTCAGTCCATTATTGGCGACAAAGTTCTGGAAGTTGGTAACACTTGAGCTAACAGTGAATGGCTTATTAGTTGGGGTTCCATCTGGCTTTGCCCAGCCTCTGATTCCAGAATTGGCCCAAATAGTGTCGACAGTCTTTAACGCAGCACTGGTCTGAAGTTGAGGGAATGACAATCTATTTGCGTCGCTGTAATCTGCAGCTTGCTGAGTACAAGCGTAAAATGTGTTTTGTAGGGATGTACACGATTCGAGTTCATACGGAACCCACTCCCAGTTGTTAATTCGTAGTTTATTAGTGGCGAAAAAGGTTGATTCTAAACTGGTTAAATCAGTGTACTCAAATGGTGGGATGTAATCTAGATTTTGCTGAAAGTCAAGCAGATCTACCATATCGTCACCAGTAAACCCACCACCAGCTGCACCTACACGATGCTGTGGTGCCCACTGATCAACACGAGTAATAGTATTGTTTACATCACCAAGCCTTACCCGATCAAACCCATCATCAGCTTCAATCTGAATGCGGTATTGACCAGCGTAAGGATAGGTGTGTTGAGGAGTTACACCTTGTTCATACCTTTGGTTGGTTCCATCACCCCAATAAATTCGCTCCGACACAGTTGGAACAATATAGGGAAGACTGATTGAAGTCTCTCCGATATCCGTTGGGTCAGTGTTATAGACAAACGAATAGGAGTCAGCAATGATAGGTTCGTTAGGAACAACGTTATATTCACCCTTAACAACTGACACTGCTTCAGTAGCACTGAGCTGTCCGTTCCAAAGGTAAAGAGCCTTCAACGTCTGAGGGACACCGAACTCAAGTTCATCAGCACCAGGAGCCACTACAGCAGGCGTAGGGAACGACAGTCCAGTTGTGTAGAGATAGTTATTCTGTATCTCTCCATCAGCTGCTCCGAACGAGCTGACAGTCCTTACACGACCATTAACGAAACCAACCTGTGGGTATAGACCATCGATCCTGGCTGATTGTTCAGTACCGTCTGGGGCAGTAATGACCCAATCAAGGGTTCCGTTGTCGTTCTTTAGTTCAGAGATAGTTGTTCCACCGGCTTTGATCTTATAGATAAAGTCATCAGTGGTGATATTTGAATCAAGTAGTAGTGAGAAGCCGTTGTCGGAGTTAGATGAGGAGGTTAGGGAGAAGGCATCGGCTTCGCGGGTAACAGCAGAAGCAGCGGTAGTTGGAATGTAAGAAGATGGAATTTTAGTTAGATGCTCACATTGAGCGCCCCATGCGTAATAGTATTCCGTAGTACCTGTAGCTGTAGGAACCCCACTACCGTTAGTTGTGGGGAACTTTTCAAGCAATGGGATAAGCATCATCCTCT
>Ga0181380_1000695_pt1 | contig 15031 bp, 14 predicted proteins | sample 3SPOviralmetaG_FD_130116 | JGI IMG/M metagenome (GOLD analysis project Ga0181380, IMG submission 130116) | Marine viral communities from the oligotrophic San Pedro Time Series (SPOT) site, San Pedro Channel, CA, USA - 3 SPOT_SRF_2009-08-19 | ecosystem: Environmental > Aquatic > Marine > Strait... | reverse complement strand
TCATCGGCTAATCCGCGGCTTTTGCCTGTAGGGAACAAGTCTCTTGCTCCCGCTTCGCCTAATAACATTTCCGCTAATTGATAAGCTGGGTCTAGTTTTGCCATATAGTTTCCTGTTAGTATAGCACTAGTATCAATACCTCCTCCTATAGTGCCATATTGGTCTGCGTAATTACCGTCGTCTACGTAATCTAAAAAGTCTCCTTGTGAAGATTCATCTGTACCATCTTCGTTAATAGGGTCTGGAATAATTGCATAGCCTCCTTCTCTAGGCTGTATCGGTTTACGCCTTTCAAACTCAAAATCAAATATACCTCGTGCGCCTTCCATTGCGCTAAAGAAATCAGTTATTCCAAGCATTCCAGATACTACATCTTCTTGTAGCCCTTCTTCGTATTCTGAAAATAAGTTAGATATATCTTCTTGCCTTAACAATCCTTTAGTATCTTCAACTGCAAATTCTGGTAGCGTATAAGTACCTTGTAATCTAGCTCTTTCGGCATCAAATAAACTCTCTAGATTTCCTTGTTCAGTAAGAATATCAAAGTCCTCTGGAAAATATTCTTGGTCGCTAAACATTGTAAACCTATCTCGTGCCGCTTGCTCCATTTCTGCTAACTCTGCAAGTGATGAAGCAGGTGTAACACCAAAGTCTGGCATTGTATAAGTAGGTAGTATACCTTTTCTTCGTGCCGTGTACTCAGTTTCTAAGTCCCCTAAGAAACCATAATACTCACTTAGGCTAATATACCCACTATCTTTGTATTCCTCTAACCTTGTTAGCTCGTTTTGGTACGCAGTATCTATTTCCGTAAAGTCATCTCCTTCTTGTAAGTCGCCATATACACTAAAGTCTGGCAACTCATACGTAGGGGCTATACCTTTTCTAGCATCTTCATAAGATGTTTGTAAGTCATTTAATTGAGTAATATAGTCTGATGCACTTATATATCCTTGTTGAGCATTTAATGTTAATTCATCAAAAGCAGTATTGTATTCCGTATCTATATCCTCGAAAGTTCCTCCAGGCTCTAACTGCCCATATACTGTAAAATCTGGTGCTTCATAAACTGGTGTAATATCTCGTTTTTTAATATCGTAAGCAGATTCTATCTGAGTCTCAAAGGAATTATATTCTTCTCTAGTGATGTAATCACTATCTAAGAAACCTTGTAGTTCGTCTATAAAAGATTGTTTTTCTGAATCAAGGTTTGTAAACCCACCTTCAGCATCGAGTTCAGATACAGTAAATTCTGGTAATGTATACGTAGGTACAAGAGTATCTTTTCTTGTATTGTATGCTTCATCTAAGGCTGCTACATTTGCATTGTACTCTTCTTGAGTAATATATTCGTTACCTAAGAAACTATCTAATGTAAATATCGCTTGCTCATAAGATGTATTTAATCCTGTAAGGTCTCCGTCTGCTACTACATTAAAGTCTGGTGCTTCATATGTAGGTACATATAAATTTTCTCTACGCATTTCTGCCATACTTTCGGCAAATGCTATCTGAGATGTTTTCATCTCTTCATCTAAATCAGAATCATTAATACCCTGTATATAGGTTGCAAGACCTGTATCTAAATTATCAATGCTATCGTATAAAGTAACATCAAAGCCACTACCAATGACAGATATAGTTCCTGTTAAGTCTAGTATTTCATCATTTATTTCTCCAATCGTATTAGTTAGTCCTGTATTTTTGCCTTCAAGTTCGGTTATTTTACTTTGTTTTGTGGCATTGTCTGCTTCTAAAGTAAAAATCTGACTACCGTTACTTCTAATACTAGCAATAATAGTATCAAAATTTATAGCTTGCTCTGCACTAATGTTTTCTGCTTTTTCTGCATCATCTACATAAGTTTGGTAACTATCAAGGTAAGCATCTAGTTCAGCTTGATTAGTGGCAGTTATATTAAACTCTGGCAATGAAAATGTTTGTAGTTCTTCTGTTTCTGCTTGTGCCGCAGCAATATCTTGTGTAGCCTTAAATACATTAAATGAGTTAGTAGCTAATGACTTTTCTAGTTCTCCTTGCTCTGACGTGATTTCTCCATTTGTAACTCTATTGTCTATATCTTGATTGAAAGCATCTAAGTCATTTTGTGCGCCCTCTATATCAGTAGCAGTAACCTCAAAGTTATCTAGCTCTACATATAATTGTGTTTTTAATCCGTCTATTTCTAATAGATTCGCATCTCTTTCTTGTCTAGCAGAATCTCTTTCCGATATAGCCGTATTGTATTCTACTGTTTTAGCTACATAATCATCGTAATTTTTTTGTTGTGCAGTTTCGGCAATCTCTAAATCTTCTTCAGATTGTGCTAAAGCAGCTACATTAGCCAATATTTGGTCTGCGTTTTGTACAGATAAAAAGCTGCCAAACTCTTCTGTAGTACCTTTCATAACTTCATCAACAAAGTTTTGCATATAGTCACTTGGGTTTTCTGATTCCATATATGCAGTTACGCTAAACTCTGGTAGTTCGTAGGATTCTATCTTATCTATTCTAGCTTGTAAGTCAGTAGCCGTTTGTGATGCCGCACCTTCATTTTGTATTGCAATATCTCTAGCATTTTCTGCTGTCTTAATTGCTAAATTTTTAGAAGTTAAAGTATTTATTTCCGATAGCTTTGAATTGTATATAGCATTTGCTAAATCTATTTCGTATTGCGCTTGCCCCTCAGATAAATCAGCTGCATTAATAACATTTATTCGCGCAGTTAATTCATCGTCTAAATCACTTATATTATTGGCAGTTACATTAAATACACCTAAGTTTACGAAGTCGCTTGTAGCCTCTGCTTGTGCATCAAGTATTAATTGCTGAGATGTAGAATCTAAATTTAAAAAAGCTTCTCTTGATTCAAATAAATTGTAAGCACTATCTTTTAAAAATTCTCTTGTTTGAAAATCAAAACCCGAAGCATCAATAGTATCTAACCTATCTTGATATGCGTTATTTAAATCATTAAAGTTATCATATTCTATAACATTAAAGTCTGGAAAATTATAAAATTGCTGTACTTCATTAGTATCTGTAAAAGGTTCTTCTGTTAATTCAGTAACAATGCTATCAAAATTAATAGGTTCTATTGAATCATAAAACTCTGAAACTTCCCCCGTGTAAGTAAAAAATGGAGAACCGCCTTCCCATTCTGCAATTAAACCTTCGGTTGTAACATTTGGCTCTCCAGGGATTGTACCATATCTTAGGTAATCTCTTTCTGCTTGGGCAGCTTCGGCATCATAGGTTGCAGTTCCTAGAAAAAAACTTTTGTCTACTTCAGCTGCCTCTGACATAGTTAATTTTCCTTGTTCTATCATTGCTTTTAAATACGAATGCCTAGAATCTCGGTCTAAAAGAAAAGATGGATTACGGTTTCCCCCTGTCATACCTATTCCACCATATCCTCTTATAATATCAAGCCGACTTAAAGAAGGTAACTCAGCTTTTTTGTAACGTAAGTTTTTTATGCTAGGTTCATCAAAAAAGTATTGGTTATTTATGGTATCTAATTTATCGGGGTCAAATTGTTCTTGCATTCCATAATACAAATCAGTAATCGTTTGGTATCCACCTGCATTAGGTTCGCTTAAAGAATAAGGTCTTGACTCATATACATCTTGTACTACTAAATCTTCTAAATAAACGGTGTTATCTAGTGCGACTTCAAAATTTGCATCTACATAACCTTCATCTTTTAAAAAATCTTGTACATCTGGTAGATACCCTACCGCATCACGAATCATTGTTTGATAGTTTTCAAATTCTTGCGTAGCTGTTTCGGGATTTTGTGCGTAATACATGTCATACATTCCGTATGAAAGCATTTCTAACATACTATCATCTGTTGCTTTTTGAGTCATCCAAGCATCAGCATCTTCTTTAGTAAAACCTGCGTATTTTTGTAAAAAATAGGAGCTTACTTCGTCTTGTATAAATTTGTTCGCTTGTGAAGTAACATCAAGACCAGAAAAGTAAATATGGTTAGTGAGGTCCTCTGGAGGATTAACAAGTTTTATTAACTCAGAAAGTTCTAGTTTCCCAGTTTGTACTAATTCTTTTATTATCCTTCCATTCTTTTTAAGATTAGCGTTACTACTAAATCCTGTTAGTTTGTTAGATTGCCTTAAATCATTAGCAGTAATACTAGGAAAATTATACAAATCATTTTCCGTGCCAGGATTATTTACAAGTCTACTAGCATCGTAAGAAAAATTTAAACCTGTAAGATTGTCGTATATTAAATCTTGTCCTTCTGAATCAGTACTATATTCAAATTGTCTTGCGGTTACTGGAACATCTGGTAGTTGCACAACGTAAGCATCATCGTCAGCATAATTTTCCGCAAAATAAGTTACATCAGATGTAGTATCAAAACCTACTCCATCTGTAAATGCTTCTCCAATTTCTCCGTCACTTATTAAGTAATCGAAACCTGCTTCGTATTCTGTATCAGTAATCTCTGGAAAAGCTTCTTTTAAATTAGCTACTGTGTCTGAATCAAAATAATACTCATTGTTTTCCCCAAATGTAACTTGTCCTGGGTTATTAATTTGTAATTCGTTTTGTAAATATTCTTTATATTCATTAAAACTGTATGGTGATTGTCCAAAAGCACTTAATGTTTGATTTACTTCTTTTAATCTTTCGGATAATTTTGTGTCATCGGATAATAAATCATTAAATTCATCTCTATCAATAGAACTTTGTACTTGGTCGTTTAATACAGAAATTAATTCCGCAGGTTGCATTCTATCCATGTCCTTGCCAGTAATTTCTTTTACATAATTATTTAAAGAAGATAAATATTTAGCAGGTAATCCACCTTCACTAGTGTCATCTAATAAAACATTTAATCCAGTCTTTCCAGAAGGTTGATATTCATCGCTTTCAAGATAATTATCTAATGTGCTTCTCCACCAAGATATATCCGATGCTTGTACGTCATTAGGGTCTATGCCTTTATTTTCTAAATACCTAACCCAATCTTTTGCACTATTAGGTCCTAAACCGCGAGCAATTCCATCAAGAAGAAAAGATACTGGATAACCATCAAATATTGCTTGGTCAATAATTAATTTAGACAAATTAGGTCCAAATATTTTTTGTCCCGCTACACCAAGTCCTTGAATATACGCAGTAATATTATCAAGTTGTCCTACTATACCAGTTCTTCTATTTGCTTCTATTCCTTCAAATTTACCAGCTTGAGATTGGTCTTGTACTGCATCTAAAACATTACCCTCTAATAAAACATCAGCAATGTTTTGAAATACATTTTCTCCAGTTGGGTCAAATTTTCCTAATTGAGGTCCACCCATTTCTATTAAAGACAATGTTGCTTCTGGGTTATGAAAAGGCATTAAATATTTAGCCTTATCCGCTATTCCTTCTAATATTGGATTTCCATCTTTATCAATAAATTTTTGGTTGAGTATTTCAGCAGCGACTTCGTGTAAATTAATATTAGGCAAATCAAATCCTAACCCAGTCATTTTATTTACTACTCTTTCTATTCCATTTACTACGTAATTATAACCTGCTTGAGTAACATACAAACTTGTTCCTACCCCCGCCATACCTAATAAATCTAAAGCTATTGCTACAAAGTAACCAGAGGGAGTAACAGTTTCTCCTGTGTTTTGTCCAAATGTTAAATCTATTGTATCAATAGAATTTTGCACATCCTCTTCAGTAACTTCATTAATTCCATATCTAAAGTCTTCTATTAATCCTAAATCATTTATAGGTTTACCATAATTTGGATTATCAAACTCTTTTCCGTATTCTGGCATATCTGGAGTATAGCCAAAGCTTTCATCATTTATATATGTTTCATTTTCGTCAATTACACTAAATCTACCATCGTACGCTTCAGATTCTATAAAATCCCGCATTGTATTGTTAAAAATACTTTCTGCATTTTGTAATGCTGTTTCAGATTCTAATTCTCTATCGTGATATGTTCCTACACCCACCATTCTACCAGTTGCTGTGTCGAATTCAGTTTGAGATGTTAAAAATCCTCTAAATTTAGAAATTTGATTACTGATACTATCTTGAGTGCGCTTTTGCTCTTGATACTCTAACTCTGCTCTTGCGGCAGCCAAAGCCTCTAATTGTCCATCTAGGCTTGTAGCGCGTTCATTAATTGCTCTTCTACGTGCAATAGATGGATTTGAACTTGGATTTATATTGTCTCCGTTTTCTAACGCATCAACAGCTCCTTCTCCAAAAGCATCAGTTATGAAACCATCTGCATCTACTCCAATATTATTTAAAAAATTTCTATCCTCTGGAGTTAAAAAATCTTGAAAAAGGTCTTTATCTAATACATCAAATATACTGCCAACTTCATCAAACCCAATAGTAAATCCTCCATATTCTGGTTGAGAACCTATGGTAAAAGAACTATCGAAACTATTTTCATCGAATGGTGTATATTCAGGAGTTTCAACTGGCATCCACCAATGACTATTAGCTCCTAGACTACCAAAACTGGTAGAAGTTGGATTATCGTAAGCACCAAAACCTGCACCTGGACCAGCTCCAAATAAAGACTGAGAGTCTACGTAATTCCCATAGTCACTTGTTACGCTTTCAGACATATTATTCCCCTACCGCTGTATAATAAATTTTGTCTACGCCTGCAGGGTGGTTTACTACTGCCTGCGTTAAGCTTACAGATTTTAATGAAACACTATTTGTAAATACTACATCATCGTTTTCAAGACCTGTAAGCTGTACTGAAAAAACTGTATCAAAGGCTATAGTGCCATCAAAGTCTATTGTTGATTGTGTAACTGTTCCATCGGAAGGTGCTACCTCTCCGAACTTCATTATTAAACCATTAGGAAATTTAGTATACTTGCTACTATTATCAACTGCTGCAGGTAACAATCCAGGGTTGGAATCTACATAAGCTTTAGTAGCTTTAGCACTAGGTATAGTATCATCATTAGAACTTACTACAGCTAAGTCTGTATCAATGTCTACTTCTTCAACTACTCCAGTTCCTGCGGTTGTTCTACCTAATAATTTAGCAGTCGCTGAAACATATTGCATTTTTGCGTATGTTACACCATCTGTAGTACCAGTAGAATTTGGTAGCTTTGCAGTAGTAATAGCATCATCTGCTATTTTAGCAGTAGTTACTCCTGTAGTTGCGCTTGTACTTGTTTCTATTAAAGAAGTAGTAATAGCACCATCTTGAATACTTAATAACCCTGCATTAAGGGCAAATGTATTTGTAATTGAATCCGTAGATAATCTAAGGTTATCTGTAATGTTATTTAATACAGTATGTGTGACTGTATCTCCAGATGCGAAGTTATTTTTTCCTGTAAAAAATGCCATATTATTCTAGCTTGTTTAGTGATTTAAATGTTAGTGCGCCAGCTATTTTTAATTGATTCAAACGGATTCTTCCATTTGTTGCAATTATTTGTGCTTGCGCTCCATACGCCCTAATGTTTCCTATTCTACCACGGAAGGAAACCCCCGAATTGGATGTTGTATATGTTGTAGCGGTATTTTGTGTATCTCTATTTTCAAAAACAAAAAATATTGCAGCAGTACAACTTGTACCGCTTAACGAAGAACCAAAAACTAATTCATAATTATTCCATTTTTTTCTATCCATAGTTCCTAAGTTATATTGTCTAGTATGCAACCTAGTATAAATATGGTTTAAATTAGTGCTACCTCCTACGGTAGATATTGTAGAATCTTGAATATCGCTACTTGAAGCTTCTAATTGATGAACTCCACCTTGACTATTTACTGCATATACTCCACGCTTTTCTCCTGTTCCTGCTACAATTAATTTATCAATAGCAAAAAAACGGTCTATATAAAAATCATCACTTTCCCAGGCTTTGGTTAAAAAGTTATAAACTAATACGTGATTGTTAAAACTCTGTGTTCCAGTAGCTCCAAACAAATTAAATATACTATCCATAGGAACAGCTAAATAATATCTATTATCAAAATAAACAGCAGTAGATTTTTCCCAATTTTTCTTATCTATATTTCCTATTGTAGAGTCAATAGGTTCACTTAATGGAACTTCATTACCTCTTAAATTATATAAGTCTTGGAAGCTTACTCCATATACTCCGTTATCTGATAAAAATAAAATTTGATTACCGACTTGTACAATGGAATCTTTTGCTACTAATCCTATTTCTTTTGTTAGAGTTTGTACTTTTGCATCTTGGAAATTTATGCTATCAATTCCCGTTACTACAGAAATGCTCTTTCTATTAAACATCAGTAATTTATCTTCAGCAAAAGAAAATGCAGCAACAAAAGAATCATTTTGCCCGCCTGCAGTTACAAATGTACCGAATGTAGTATCGAATTTTTCAGCATTAAAGGGATTAGAAATTAATAATTCATCTGTAACATTTCTTGCCGTATACGAATTATCCCCTGCATTTACTGTGTTTCTATAAGGAACAACTAATCTATTTCTGTGTACTATACCATCACTTGGTCCAGGAGCGTGTATAAATCCAGCTCCACCAGAAACTCTTCCTATAATAGAAACACTTTTATTTGATGCTTCTGTAGGTGCTTCAGCATAAAAACTAACACTAGTATCCGTTTTTTCCGCAACTTGATATGTAGAATCAACAGATACTCCAGTCATATCAGATGCTACTACAACTATTTCATCTCCTACAACAAGCGCTCCAAAGCCAGTATTTGTTATGCTTGCTAACGTAACTAAACCCGCTGCACTCGCTGTTGCTTCTGTACTTGCCTTTATAGTGGGCTGAGTATAAGTTCCACTTTGCATTTCTACAAAGTTATTTGAAAAATTTAAATCCCAAGATAAAGGCACGTTGCCTTCTTCAAAAATTAAAATTTTATTAAATGCTTGTATTGCACTTACATTAACATCATCGCTATCAATAACTGTACCCGCGGGATAATCTATTGATGTTGTTGAACCATCGCTCAATTTAACTGCTTTAGCAGAAACTGTTCCAATTAATAAAATATACTCTTCATCATTATTAGCAGGGTCTACGAAATTTGTAGAAGCTACTACTCTTGTATCTTGAGAGTTAGATAATTTAGGCGCACTTATAGTAGGCGTACCGCTTACAACTCCAGTAGTTGTAACAGGAATGTTTATACTTATACTTGTAGCACTTTCTCTAGTTGCTATATAATTGCTTCCAGAAACATATCCTACTACATTGTTAATTGTTCCTGTTACTGATACTAAAGTATTGTTAATAATACCATTTGAAGCATCTGTTCCTGTAGTTGTTGTTACTCCAGCAAAAATTAATTTACCACCAGATTCAGTTGTACTAGTGGCTGCATCATCTGCATATAAATTAAAAGGTAAAGTAAACCTAGTATTAGTATCTACGGCAAAGGGAGCAGATATAACATTAACCGCTTTACGAGTTTCGGCTAATCCATTGGTATCAAACCTAACATTGTGAGCGACAGTAAACATACCAGGTTCTAATGAATCTGGTCTAGACCTATCATTAAAACCCTTAAAGCTACTATCTATGTCCTCTATTATTTGGTCATCAGTAGCACCATATGTATCGTAGCGAGCCATTCATCTTAACCGCGCATTCCTGGCATTGGAGGACGAGGCATACCGCCTTGTGCCATTTGAGGTCTAGGCGCTTGAGGTCTAGGCATCTGTGGTCTCTGAGCCATTTGTGGTTGTTGACGCGGTGCTTGAGGGCGTGGCGCTTGTGGACGATTACCACCCATTTTAGCTTCTAATGCAGCAATACGTTGTTCTAACTTAGCCATTTTACTAGTAGAACCTGTAGCTTTAGGAGCTTTTTTGGCAGTTTTCTTTTTGGTTGGTTTTTTAACAGCCATATTATTTTTTCTTTTTCATTGCACGTCCTTTAGACTTAGCAGCCTTTGATGGTCGTCCAACTTTTGTTCCGTATGTTCCTTTTCCGTAGGGCATGATATTATTTGATTTGTGATGAACCAAAGTAGAATCCTACAATGGCAAGTAAAGTTTGTCTGATTTCTGGTAGTATAACATAACCGCCAAGTGTTTCCCACTTAATATAGTCAAAAAACAAAAAACTTCTTTCACTACCTACTGTAATTCCCTCTGGACTATGTGCAAGAACAAAAGGTGCAACTACAACTGCAAACAATACTACTGTTACAATCATACGCCTTACCCAAGTTCCACCACGTTTGTCAGCTGCATCGTGACTTGCATCAGCTGCACCTTGTTTTTCTATTAATCCTTGTATTGCACTCTTTTGTGCTTCTACTAATGAACCTATAAGTTTAAATATAAACCCAGAGGCACTTCCTGCTAACATTGCTAATAATTCTGTACTCACTTTTTACTCCTTACTTTTGCCGCAGGTGTATTTTTTACTACGGTTTTTTTACTTTGTTTTTTCTTTTTTGCAGTTGCTGCACGCTGAGACTGCGATAAGCTCTTGGCTTTAGCCATTGGAAGGCATCTATCGGGGTTTTTCTTGTTTTTTGACGTACCGCAAGGTCCTTTAATTTTTCCATCAGTTCCAATGCGAACCCAGTTTTGGTCTCTCCATTTTTTGAGTTCACCCATTATTTCTTCTTCCTTTTCTTACCCTTTGCTCCTTTAGCATAGTTAGGGTCTTTACAATACTTAGATGCAGCCATATTAGCATAAGCACTAGGGTATGTATCAAAAGTACGCCTAGCCCAAGCTTTACCTGCTGAACAGATTTTATTTCCTTTTCTTTTGCTTGCCACGTGCCATTCCTCTCAATGTTTTTGCTTGCCCTGCGTGCGCGCGAGAAGCTTTTTCTAATTTTTTTGCTACTGAAAGTAATTTTCTTTTCATTTTACTTTCTTTCTTTTTAGAGCTTTAAAGTCTGCACCTGTGATTTTATTACGAGGTGCTGCAACTCTAGCTAAGTTTTGTTGTTTTTTACTATATTTACTAAATGGCATTATACTCTCCTCCTTTTATTTGAAACAGTTTTTCTTTGCGGTACTTTTTTAGCCGCGCATTCTGGGCAACATCCTCCGTGCATTAGCATTTCCATCTCCTTCTGGCTTGTCTTAGTCTTGAGTTAGGGTCTTTCGCAGCTTTAGGGAACTTCTTCATTTGTCCTGCGCTTCTAGCACAATAAGACTTTCTACGCTTTGCATCCTTGCTACCTTTCTTAGGATTGCCCGTAACGGCTGTTTTGAGCTTAGACCCAGGGTTTTTACGTCTATAGGCTTCTACGCCCTTCTTGGTCATTCCTGCGCCTTTCTTGGTCGGTCTATAATTACCACCTTTACTCGTGGTACGTCTAATCGGATTTTCCTTTTTTCTGCTCATCTATAAGTTTCTTTATTCCTAGTGCTGCGTGTACTATTGTAACAATAGATGCAATACTTGCTAATATTAAACTTATATCCATTAAACCCCAAGACGCTAAAACTCCCATAAATGATACTCCCAATCTGTTAAATAAATCTTCCATTAGTGCGTCATTTCCAATACTACCAATCTGATTTGTTCGGATTGTGCATTTGTATTTCCAAATTTTGCTTTTCGTAAAACATCTGGACTAAAATAATATATTTGTTTTTCAGCTATAATATGACCTAGTGATTTACCATCTGCTCCATTATTAAAACTTGGGTCAGTTCCATCTATTGTCATTCTAAGTTGTTGCTTTTTAACTCTATTAACAGATGGAGATAATAATTGAACCTTACATACTCTAGTTCTACCTGCAAATGGATTACCTTGGAACTGTCTTATAATATGTGAGTCGTAACCACTTAACCACGAACGAACGTGCCTACCATCTGCAGCCCTTTTAGGTCTAGGAGTAGCTACGTTAAATCTATTGACCTCCCTAGAGTTCATTAGTGAGTCATTTCCGACAGATACATTTTAGCTGTTGCACTATTTCCAGGTGTTCCTTTAAACTTTCCTACTGCTATAGTATCTGAGTTAAAGTAATAACTGTTACCTGCATACAATCTATGTGATAATGTATTATTGACTGTACTACCATCTATAGTAAAAGAAATTCCTCCACCAAATACTGTTATATAAACAACTCTTGTTCTATCATTAAAAGCTGTAAATTGATATTCATCGCTAGAGCCAGCACCTGTATGTGGGATACTGATTGATTGAGCAGTTGCTCCAGGAGTAGGTTTATTGTATCTGTTTACTACGTATGTATTCATTGTTATCTTGATTGGGTATTAACGTAAGTTGAAAATCTAGTTGTTAAGTTATTATTGTTGTTGATTATATCATTCTGTTCAAGCTCTAAGTCTAAAGAACTTTGAGCTAACTGTTCTTCAAGCATAGCCTTTTGATGTTGACCATCCATACGTAAAAAATCTGCATATGCTGAATGAGCTATAAATGGAAAAAATTCTTCTGGAACATTTTCTGTAGATGTTTCAAAACTAGATGATGTGGTAAATTGTGTAAATTTCTTTTTATAGGTAACATAGACATTGTTATCTGTACTATTAAGAACATTTAAAATATGAGCGCCTTCTGAATCTACATAAAAATTATACTCTATTGATGATTTATTTAAAAATGCTTTATCTTTATTTATTCTTATAAATTCGCCTATAGTTGATAAAAAAGTTTCATCATATGGAACAATACTAGATTGTCTTACATTCATTGTCGTTGTCTCTGCACTAAAAATTTCTGACCAACTTATTGCGTCCCAAGGTTCAGCGCTAGTTCCAGCGGAATTAGCTGCTCTGGAATCTCCACTTATAGCTACATAATAATTACCATTAGTTTGTAAACTTAAAGTTACATTTGAACGTGAATCTACTAACTGCCAACTCCATTTAGTAGCACTTAAGTATTTTCTTACAAATAATTGAGTAGGTAAATTACTTGATAAAGTGCCACCAATTTTTGCATATATGTTATTTGTTGTTCCAGTACCATCATTATTTTGAGATTGTGTTCCAAATTTATAATAAGCACCAGGAAGCAATAAATCAGAAGCATCGGTGCTTGCCATATCGGACATTACTAAAACCCCTAATTTTCTTCTTTGAGATGGTAGTATATATCTAGCCCAATTAGGAGACTGATTAAACGCTTGTAAATATCTGCGATTTATAAATCTAGATATATCAGATTGTTCTTCTGTAGTAAAGGTATTTACACCAGCAAGTGACTGAATTAATTTAAATAAATCTCCGTAAGTTCTATTTTGCATTATATTTTATTGGGCGACAAATCGCTAAATTTTTTATTATAATATTTTAAAAATTCTTTAGAATGCACTTCTTTGTGTCCATACTTACTCGTAAGTCGGAAAAATTCTCTAGCAGGCATAGTAGCTACGCATTTACCTAGAGCAGGATGCGTCTTACCTTTTTCTTGTAGTGCTTCTTTTCGTGCTTGTTCTACACGTAAATGTTCGGTTTCTTTTTCTAACTTGAAACCACTTTTAATTTCGTTCATAAAAGCTTCATCTAACTCTCCGTCAGTAAAGCTTCTAGGTATTTCTGTAATTATATCGACCATAATAAAAGGCAGGGGGCTTTCGCCCCCGTACCAAAATAATATTATCCGTTTAAACGTCTAATAGCTAATTGAAGTGTAAGTTTACCAGAGGTGCTTACATCTAATGCTGATGCTGAGATAACAGTAATGTTACCATCTGCAGCTGCTACAACTTTTAAAGCTGTAGCTGATGAACCAGATGTATCAATAACGTTTGATAAAGAAGCTCCTGTGTCTACTTTTACTTGTGCAGTATTAACATTAGAGTTAAGAATAAATGCTTCTGTTGCTGCAGAACCTGCAGTTACAGTTGCATCATATCCAACTTTAAGGTTAGAACTAACGCTGAATGCTTCAGTAATGTTTAAAGCAGCGCCATAAATGACATCTCCCGCTTTAACAGGAATATTAACTTGTGTAGTTGTATTGCCTGCTGCAGTAGTGAAGTCTCCAGGGGATAAGATAATCTTATCAGTATATCCGTCTGCGGATTCGTTTATAGTTAATCTTGACATAATATATAATTCCTTTCTATTAAGCTACAATTTTACCGTGTGCTGCTGGGTGGTATACACCTAGAGTCAACGCACAATCAACAAATCCACGTTCGCCACCACCTAAGTTAGGTAAGCGTGTGCTTCCCATAGGGATGAGGTCGTGAATACCGACATAATCTGGATTGATAATATAACCATCTGCGTGGTCTGTATCTGCTCCAGTAACGGTAGCAGGTGCAGTAACAGGGTTCATATTAACAACAGATACTACTCCGTGGTCAGATTGGTAAAGGTCTACAGACAATTTAATTGTTGATTGACCTTGGTCCATATTAACTTGACGTAATGTATCAGTACCTGCGGCTGCAGTAGTTCTGGCAAAGTCAGAAATACGGCGGCGTAATCCAGTATCAGCTACAAGCATCATATTACTTGCTTGACCTGTTTGACGGAAGATACTTGATAACTGAGTATTAAGAATAGTTTCAGTATAAGCATTTCCTTGGTCAGAGTTATTTAATTGTGGTGTTGCATATGCGGCAGGAATATCTGCAGGTGTACCTGCGATAGTAGTGCCATCTGCTAACCATTTGCCGAGACCACGAAGACCATAAGAAGTTCCTGCACCGTTCTCTACAGAGCGGTCATTAGAACTTAAGATAGTAGCTTCAACGTCACGTTTTAGTTCACGGATTGCTTTTGATTCAGCTTGGGCAACTTTAGCAGGTCCAACAGAGTCAACGACTTCTTGTAAATCAGAAACCATATAATCTCTACGGAATTTTTGCACATAGTTACCAAGACGAGCGCGTTCTGCAAATTTGTCTGTAAAAGTGGTCACGTCAGCTCCTTCAGCTACACCAGTTGTACCTGGGTCAGCTAATTTGTCTACGGTCCACTCTGCAAACGTTGCAGTTGCTTTCGTCTTCGATGCGGATGATAGGACTGGTGTTTCTTCTGGCGCAAGGATTGTTAAGACATCTGTCAAATCCTCACGGTTAGAAACAGCAGAACCTGTATTAGTTGT
>Ga0181380_1000694_pt1 | contig 15033 bp, 16 predicted proteins | sample 3SPOviralmetaG_FD_130116 | JGI IMG/M metagenome (GOLD analysis project Ga0181380, IMG submission 130116) | Marine viral communities from the oligotrophic San Pedro Time Series (SPOT) site, San Pedro Channel, CA, USA - 3 SPOT_SRF_2009-08-19 | ecosystem: Environmental > Aquatic > Marine > Strait... | reverse complement strand
CGGCAGGCTAGGTCGACATTTTTTGCGTTTGAGGATTTTTACCAGGAATGAAAAACAAACAGACCAACAGCAAAGAGAGCGCGGTCGAAATAATGAAAGCGGCAGCGCAGCCGGTGCACCCGCCGAGCAATATACCGCTAGACAAAACGGACCTCCCTTTTTTTGTGAACGTGATCGCTGAGTTTGCCAGGGCGCAATGGACTGACCATGCCAGGGAAGTCGCGGCAATGCTTGCCAGGACAATGAACGATTTGAACCGCGAGCAACAAGAGCTGCGCCTCGAGGGCTTTATTTCGGTGCGTGCAAACGGTACGACGGTTGAAAACCCCAGGGCGCGAGCTGTCAAAAGTTTAACCGGTGATATTCTGTCTCTCCGGCGGTCGCTTGGCGTCAATCAGCGCGCGCGCGAAGAGGCTCACAACACAGCAAACAAGACCGCGATCGGCAAGTCGATCGAGGCAAACAACGTGCTCGACGATGGGTTAATTGCACGGCCCCAATGACGAACGGCAAAAAAGTTTGTTCTTTCATCGAGAATTATTGCTTAATTCCCGAGGGCTCGATGGTTGGGCAGCCGATGAAGCTGCTACCATTTCAGCGCAAATTTATTCTCGACGTTTTCGACAACCGGTCGGGAACCTCGAGGGCTTACCTTTCGGTCGCTCGCAAAAACGGCAAGTCAGCTTTGATTGCTGCGATCGTCCTGGCGCACCTGGTTGGGCCGATGGCTCGCCAAAACAGTCAGATCATTTCGGGCGCACGCTCCAGGGACCAGGCAAGCCTGGTGTTCAAGCTTGCTGAAAAAATGGTTCGGCTTTCGCCCGAGCTTAATAAAATTGTTCGAATTGTCCCGAGCCAGAAAATGCTCCTCGGGCTTTTGTGCAACGTGGAATATAAAGCGATTTCAGCCGAGGCTGGAACGGCGCACGGCCTATCTCCGGTGCTCGCGGTTTTGGACGAAGTCGGTCAAGTGCGAGGCTCGCACGACCCTTTCATTGAGGCGATTGAAACCGCCCAGGGCGCGCATGACAAACCGCTCCTGATCGCGATCTCAACGCAAGCGGCGACGGACGCTGACTTATTTTCGATCTGGCTTGACGATGCTGCGAACGCGAAAGACCCTCGGATAGTTTCGCACCTTCACACAGCTCCAAAAGATTGCGAGCTGACAGATCGAAAAGCCTGGCGCGCAGCAAATCCAGCGGCTGGAAAATTCCGCTCGATGAATGACATCGAGGACTTTGCGGCCCAGGCAGAACGTCTGCCAGCCAAGGCGAACAGCTTTCGCTGGCTTTACTTAAACCAAAGGATCGAGGCGCAGAGCCCATTTCTGTCTCGAGCTGAATGGGAGGCAAACAATGCGGAGCCTGTTGTCGAGGATGGTCAGCTTTGTTTCGCTGGCTTGGATTTATCCGCGTCGCGGGATCTCACGGCTTTGGTCCTGGCTTTTCCGACTGACCAGGGCTTTGAAATCGTCCCTCATTTCTGGTTGCCGGAGGATGGCCTCCGCGACAAGGCGCGCGCTGAAAAGGTTCCCTGGGATCTCTGGGCGGAACAAGGATACCTGACCACGATACCAGGGCCAGTAATTGTGCCCGAGGTCATTGCCCTGGCGGTTGCCGAGGCAGCGGAGCGCTACGACCTCCAGCTCCTAGCATATGACCGCTGGAGAATTAACGACTTTAAACGTGAGCTAGACGTGATCGGCGCACAGATCCCGATGCAGCCCTTTGGGCAGGGCTTTCGAGACATGGCACCGGCAGTCGACAAGCTCGAGCAACTGGTCGCGGAGCGCAAGCTCCGGCACGGCGGCAACCCGATTTTAAACATGAATGCAGCGGGAGCTGTGACGCAGTCGGATCCGGCGGGAAACCGAAAACTGCATAAGGCGAAATCATACAGCAAGATTGACGGCCTGGTCGCTTTGGCGATGGCCCTGGGCTGTATGAGTTCGGAGGAAATTCAACAAACGTCGAGCCCCTGGGACGATCCAAGTTTCAAGCTCACGGCATAGGTGGACGATGGGAATTTTTGACAGGTTTTCAAAGCGCGAGGCGCGCAACCTTGAAAACCCAAATGCGCCAGTTTCAGCGGATGATTTTTTGCACGTTATGGGCTGGGGAGATTTCAGCTCGACAGCTGGCGTGACGGTCAACGTTGACAACGCTCTAGGCGTTCCGTCGATCTGGGCAGCGGTCAATTTTATCTCTGGCACTTTGGCAAGCTTACCGCTCGAGGTTTACCAGGGAAACGAGCGCGTCAAAGACGGCATTGGCGGCTGGCTCGATCGAGCTGTCAACCCTGGTCTGAGTTCATTCGCCTGGCGCAAGTATTCATTCGAGCAAGTATTGACCGGTGGTCGATCGGTCACACTGATCATCAAAAACGGCCCTGGTCAAGTGACAGACCTGGTTCCCCTGGATCCGGCGAATTTGCACGTTTCTGAAAAAGCTGGCGAGGAATATCCGACAAAAACTTACCGCTCGGGTTCTAATATCTATGCGGCTGACGAGGTCATTGATTTGACCTTTATGCTTAAACATAACCAGGTCGACATTCGCGGCCCGATCATGACGAACAAGGACATCATTGGCCTGGCGATTGCAGCGGCTCGATACGGCTCAAAGGCGTTTCAGTCTGGCGGCATTCCTCCGGCGGTTCTACAAGGTCCGTTCAATAGTGGAGCGGCTGCGTCCAGGGCGAGCGAGGACGTCGCAGCGGCAACCGCCAAGCTTGCCAAAGAGGGCCGTCCGATCATGGCCTTGCCGGTCGGTCACGAGCTAAAGTCGATCGGGTTTTCGCCGGAGCAAATGCAGCTCCTGGATCTGCAAAGGTATTGCGTCGAGCAAATCGCGCGGATTTATTCTTTGCCGCCTGTTTTCCTCCAGGATCTCAGCGGCGGAACCTACTCGAACACAGAGCAACAGGATCTGCATTTCGTAAAGCACACGCTGCGCCGGTGGATCGAACAGTCAGAACAGGAAATGAATTTGAAGCTATTCGGGCGCGAGAGCGACCTTTCGGTTCGATACAATCTCGACAGCTTATTGCGCGGCGACCTCATGACAAGAATGAGCGCTGGCGCGACATCAATCCAAAACGGAATTCGCACGCCGAATGAGGTCCGCGAGAGCGAAGGGCTCGAGCCTCTAGAGAGCGGCGACGACCTTATGATCCAGGGCGCTACAGTTCCGATCGGTTCACAGTTTGGCGATCTGAATGCCTAAGCCAAACCAGGCAATGAAAGACCAGGCTCGCCAGGGCTTGGAGCTGAGAAAAAAATGGAAACGAGGCGGGACGCAAGTCGGCGTTTCTCGAGCTAGAGACATTGTCAACGGCGCTGACCTTTCGATGGATACGGTCAAACGGATGCGGAGTTTTTTCGCGCGGCACGGTGCGAATTTTTCAAAAGATTACGGAGAAAAGGAAGCGGACGGCGGCCCGAATGCTTTCACGATTGCATGGAAACTCTGGGGGGGCAGCCCAGGGAAAACATGGGCGGACAACATTGTCAAAAAAGAGGACGAACGAATGAGCACTCCAGAGGCATCAAAAGACTTGGAGGATCGTCACATCAAGCGCGTCGAGGAGACTGACGACGAGGTGATTGTGACGTTTGGAAAGTCGGACGAATACGTCGACAGCGCGCCACAGGAGCCCCAGGAGCCCCAGGAGGAGCCAGACCTTTCCGGCTACGACAAGGACAAAGACAAGCGCGAGGCTCGCCCTGCACAAAGCCTGGAGGTGCGAGAGGCATCCGACGGCACAGTGACGGTCGAAGGTTATGCGGCGGTCTTTAACGAGGAGACAATTATCGGCGGTCAATGGCGCGAGGCAATCGCACCAGGCGCGTTTTCAAACGCGATCGGTCGCGACGACGTTGTTTTCCTAATCAATCACGCAGGGCTGCCCCTGGCGCGTTCGCGCTCGGGCACACTGCAACTATCTGAGGATGATCGAGGTTTGAAAATTCGAGCGTCCCTAGACACGTCAGATCCCGACGTTCGGAGCATTGTTCCGAAAATGAAACGCGGCGATCTCGACAAAATGTCTTTTGCATTTGTCCCGACCCGCCAGTCCTGGGACGACGAGGAAAAAATGCCTCGTCGAACTATCCAGGAGGTGGAGCTGTACGATGTGTCAATCGTGACGACCCCAGCCTACGAGGCCACCGAAATCGGCCTTCGCAGTTTGGAGCGGCATAGATCGCAGAAGCGCAAGAGCCAGGCCGCAAGAAGATTGCGGATGAAGGCTCGACAATCTCAACTTAACGAAAGGAAATCTCATGACTGAGATCAAAAACCTTCGCGAGCAGATGGCGCAGATCGCAACAGAAGCTCGCTCTAAATTGTCAGAAGTAACGGACGAAACTCCAGAGGAAAGAGCTGCCGAAGTCGAACGCGAGTTTGACGGAATGATGGCAGATCATGACAAGCTCCAGGCGCGCGTTGAGCGTGAAGAGCGCGCAGCGAAAGCGATCGCAGCTTTTCAAAAACCTGACACGTCAAAAATTCCAGAGGCCGAAGGGCGTTCAGCTCCGGCGTTCGATGATGGTTTAAAAATGGACTATCGCCAGGCGTTTGCAGAAATGGTTTCTGCCGGTGGTGACGCATACGTCGACCAGGAAGTTCGGAACGTATTGAAAGAATATCGGGTCCAAACCGGCGGCACTAACTCAGCCGGTGGTTTCACTGTGCCGACCGAGCTGGCGTCGTTCATCAACGAGGCGATGAAAGCTCATGGTCCGATGTACTCGAGCGACCTGTTTACTGTGATTGAAACCGCTGCCGGAAATACGTTTACAATTCCGACAATCGACGACACAGCGGTCACAGCCGAGGCCCACACTGAGGGCGGAGCGGTTACGGACGACGGTGGCAAGGACGTGACATTCGGTTCTAAAACCCTGGGCGCTTTTCCGTTCAATACCGAATGGGTTCGCTGGTCAGCCGAGCTTAACGCTGACAGCGTTTTGAATATGGAAAGCCTCCTCGGTCGTCTTTTGGGCGAGCGGATGGCGCGCATTGCAAACTCGAAGCTGACGACCGGATCCGGCTCGTCTGATGTTGAGGGCATTGTCACTAATTCAACCGCTGGGAAAACAGCCGCAAGCGCGACTGCAATCACGTCTGACGAATTGATTGACCTGGTTCACTCTGTTGACCCAGCCTATCGCTCCAGCCCATCAACTGCGATCATGATGAATGACAGCACGTTGAAAGCAGTGCGGAAGCTGAAAGACAGCCAAAACCGTTACCTATGGGAAATCGGCGGCTATGCTGCCGGAATGCCCCAGACGATTTTGGGCTACAACGTTGTTGTAAACCAGGACATGGACAGCATCGCCACAGCAAAGAAAACTGTGCTTTTTGGTGATATGTCTCAATTCTACGTCCGCAAGGTCGGCGCTCCGGCAGTTTACGTGGCGAGAGAAAGATTTGCCCCTGACTTTGGTATCCTCGGATATATAAGGCTAGATGGCTGTCTCGCAAACACAGCAGCAGTTAAGCACCTAGTTCAAGCATAAGTAACCAGGGAGGGCGTTCGCGCCCTCCCCTTCTTTGCGAGGTTTTTCATGAAAATCAAAATGCTCACGTCGATGGCTGGCGTTGATTACACCTGGCACGTCGGGGACGTGGTCGAGGTCGATGATAAGACTGGCAAGCGGTTCATCGAGCACAACGTCGCGGAGCCGGTTTCTGTCGCAAAACCAAAACGCGCGCGGAATAAAGACGGCACTTTAAAGGCTGACGATCCGGACACGTCGATCAATGAGGCGTGGACTGACGGCGTCGGTCCGAAGCGGGAAACCGCATCGAAAAAATCACCGCGCAAACGCACAGCGACAAAAGGTTAAAAAATGACGCTCGCATTTCAGCATCGTGTTTCCCTGGTGACTGCACCGGCAAACGAGCCTGTCACGGTGACAGACGCAAAAAATCATATGCGGATCGAGCACACTGACGACGACGCTTTGATTGCGCGCTTGATCAACGTGGCGATCGCTTACGTTGACGTCACCGGCGCGCTGGGCAAGGCGATGATCAGCCAAACCTGGGCGGAATATGTCGGGCCAAATCCATCAACGGTTTATCTGTCCCTGCAACCAGCTCAATCTGTCACGGCGATCAAATACTTTGACACAGACAACGCTTTGCAAACCGCAACGCTCTCTGACTTTCACCTCCTGGGCCAGCCTGGGAGATATTTGATATATCCAAAATCTGGCAAGGTTTGGCCCACAACTTTTAGTCGTGACGATGCGATCCGGATTGAATACGTCGTGGGATATGGCGACAACGCAGCTGACGTTCCTGACACTGTCCGGCACGCTCTTTTGATGCTCGTGGCGCATTATTACGAAAATCGAGAAAACGAGCTGATTGGCACAATTTCCAAAACTTTACCTTTTGGCTTTGACGATTTGATCGGGCAAGAGCGAGCCGCCTGGTATGGCTAGGGCTGGATTGCTTCGCGATCGTGTGACGTTCCAGCGGATGGCGTCGACGACGGACGACTTTGGTAATACGACCGGCACGTTCTCAGATCACTTTTCACGAAACGCCGAGCTGATTGAGCGGATTGGAAAAGAGGAGATCCAGGGCGGAGCTTTGGCTGACGTAAGCTCGGCAAAGCTGCGCGTTCGCAGCGACGCCAAAACGAAAGCATTGACGGCTGCCGACCGCGTTTCGGCGCGAGGTACAACCTGGGCAATCCGTTCAATCGTCCAGGTCAGCGCAAAAGGTGATTTGCTCGAGCTGGCCCTGGAGAAAGGCGTCGCGGCATGAAGTTCGACGGCCTGGTTGACGCAAAGAAAGTTCAAGGCGGTTTTAAAAAGTTACCGAAAGAGATCCGTCGAGAGCTTTTCAATGCAATGCGGAAAAGCATGAACGAGGGCGTCGCCCTGGCGCGCACGCTTGCGCCGATCGGCAGCGGAAAGCCGGACCCTGACTTGGGAAGATTAAAAGACGGCATTCACGGCAAAATGGTCGTGCGTCAAGATATTATCATGGCGTCGGTCGAGGCGGCCCCGCCAGAAAAAGAAGCGCAGATAAAAGCGCGCGCGGTTGAATTTGGTCGCAAAAACGGTCGCGTGGGCCTGGGCACCAGGTTAAAGGGCGTGCCCTCGAGCACCGGCACAACGGAGCCGCATCCGTTCATCACCAGAGCGCAGCAATTGCTGCGTGAGAAGCATAAGCGCCGTCAGCGCAGCGCAATAAACAAAGCAGCAAAAAGGGCACTCAATGGCTAACGGTTTTGCTCTCGAGCTGCAAAAGGGATTGAGGGCAGCGCTTGTTGCTGACAGCGACGTGACCGCCCTGGTTTCAACTCGGATTTATGACGAACCTCCCCAGGCGGTGACTTATCCGTTTGTCCGGTTTGGTGACATTGTTCCCAGGGCTGCCGACACTGACGGACGGCTCGGCATGGAAATCACCCTGTCATTTCACGCATTCTCTCGGACGACCGGTCGAGTGCAAGCGGCTCAAATAGCGGAGGCGATCCGCGAGAGTTTACACCGCAAGGAAACCACGGTTTCCCTGACAGGTTTTAATTTAATCGAATTGCTATGCGATACCTACTTTGTCGACCAGGACAATGAGGGTCGCGGGCATGAGGCAAAGATCGTGTTCAGCGCGATCCTCGAGGCTGCGTAGCAGCCAAGGCCCAGGCGCGAGGTGGGCACTCGCAATCTATAAAATCTAAGAAAGGCAATCTCCGATGGCAAAGCAGCTCGGACGTCAGTTCCTATTACAAATCGGGGACGGCGCAGGATCAGAAGCATTCACCACTATTGCTGGGATCAACAGCAAAAGTATCACAATCAACAACTCGTCAATTGACGTGACGACGCCGGACGCGACAACGCCAGGCGGCGTTTTGTTCAGCTCGAGCTTAAACGGTTTAAAATCCGTTAGCGTGAGCGGCGACGGCATATTCCTGGACGAAAGTGCCCAGGAGGGTCGCTTAAATGCGACCGCTATGGCGGCGGATCCGGTGGCAAATTTCAAATTGGTCGTCCCCGATTTTGGCACATATAGCGGTCAATTTCGCGTGACTAGTTTTGAAATGGGCGGCGAAACTGAGGGCGGTGTGACCTTTTCACTGTCGCTTGAAAGTAACGGCGCAATCACCTTTGCATAATGGCAATCACAGCTGAAGCACCCAGGGGCGGCGTTGTCGATCAGATCAACGGCGTCACCTACACTTTTATTTTGCGGAACGGTCAGATCGAGCGGTTCGAGGATCGGCATCGCGGAATTTTTGAGCTTTGGGACGGCTTTTTTGAGCGTGGTATAAAGCCGACCTCTGTCGAGGTCAAAGACATTGTCGCGCTTGCCCTGGTGGGCGGCGGCTTAACCGACGCAAAAGCTGACCGCATCATCGAGGACGGCGGGACGGAAAACCTTTTGCGTTTCTACCAGCTCGCCCAGGCGATCGTCGGCGTCGCGTTTATGCCCGACGTTTTTGACGATCCAGGCGTAAAAAAAAAGACGGACCAGGACGAAAGCCCAAACGTCTTAGCGTCAGAAAAATAATATCAAACGCGGTTGTCGCTGGGTACAAACCGGCGGAGATCCGAGACATGATCCCGCGCGACACCTCGCTCGTGTTCAATGGATGGAACGCAGCTCACAGACCGCCCGAGCCTGGCGCTAACGCGCCAAGCCTGGACGAAGCAAAAGCACTCGCTGAAAGGTACGGATAGAAATGGCTGTCACCGCGCAAGAGCTGAATATAATTTTATCAGCTCGGGACAAAGAGTTTTCGCGAGCGATGGACCGAGCAAACAAGCGGGTCGAAAACTTTTCGAAAAAAGCAAAGCGCGAATTTAGTGCAAGCTCGAAAGCGATGAACGGCTTGACTACAGCGGCAAAGCGTCTGGCTCCAGTGCTTGCGGCTGCGCTCTCGGTTCGCGCTGCAAAAAATGCGCAAATGGTAGCGGTCGAAATCGGGCTATTGTCAAAAATGGCAAACGCATCGACGACCGAATTCCAAAAATTTGCGATTGCTGCCAGGACGGTCGGCATTGAGCAATCAAAAGCGGCAGATATTCTAAAAGATACAACAGACCGCGTCGGAGACTTTTTGATCACCGGCGGCGGCCCTATGAAAGATTTTTTCGAAAAGGTTGCGCCCCTGGTCGGCGTTACAGCTGACCAATTCCGAAACCTCTCTGGCCCTGACGCGCTGCAACTATTTGTGAAAACGTTGCAAGACGCTGGCGCGTCGCAACAGGACATGACGTTTTTCATGGAGGCAATGGCCTCCGACGCAACGCTTTTGATCCCTCTTTTGAAAGACAACGCCGCCGGTTTGAAAGCGATCGGCAAAGAAGCTGACGATGCTGGGCAGCTTATGAACGAAAGCGCAATAAAAGGCGCGGTCGAGCTTAAAAATAAAATGGACGCTCTGGACGATAAAATCCGGACGCACTTTATAAATTCACTCGACGCGCTATCAACGGAATTTATCGTTTTAAAACAATTTGTGGAAGACTATGGCATCCCAGCATTTGAGGGGCTCGTGACTGGCGCAGCGGCGGCGGCGACAGCGATCGACACGGTCGTCACAAGTTTCCGAGCTTTTAAAGGGCTGGACGGCCAAAGCGATTTGTTTGGATCTGGTGACATACAAGAGCTTGAGGATCGACGGAATAAGCTGCGGACAAAAAGATCATCCGCGCAACAAAAAGTGGCTGAAATTTTAAACGGTCGCACGCCGACAGAGGCTGGCTTTTTTGATCAAAGCAGACTTTCAAATTTCACCGGCACCGGCCTTTTGCAAAGAATTGATCACTTCAATACCGAGATAGACATGCTCGGTTTCATGATCGAGGAAATGAAAAAAGAAGTCGCTGGCAAGCCAAACGCTGGCAATAAAGATGGGACACTTAAATTCGCTGAAAGCGTTCCTGGCGCAACAAGTTTAGGAAAAATAAGTGAAGCTACTGACGGCAGCGTTCCCACAAGCCCAAGCGGTTTAAATCTCGGACCAGGCGTCGACGTTACATCTGACGAAGAGGCCGACGCGCTTGAGAGTTTGAAAAGCTCATATGACAGCTTGTTGAATTCTATGGTGCCGGTCGCTCAAATTCACACTGATTTTGCGGCAACTCTCGAAACTATCAATGCAGCTCGGGCCGCTGGCCTGACCGATCAAGAAACTGCGAACCAGCTGATCAACCAGGCGCGGCTGGAAATGCAGCGCGCGAAAGACGAAATGACTGGCATGTCAGCGGTCACCGACGCGCTAGAAAATGGCCTGACAAACGCATTCATGGCGGCCTTGGAAGGCGCGCAATCATTTAAAGACGCGATCAGGCAAACAGCGGCGGCGGTTATAAAAGAGCTTTATCGAGTGCTCGTCGTCCAACAGCTTGTAAACCAGGCGATGGGTTTTATGGGTTTCACAAGAGCGCCGAGCGGCAACTTTGTGCAAGCTCCTGGCAAAGCGCACGGCGGTCAGCTCCAGGCTGGCAAAGCATTCATGACAGGCGAAAGCGGTCGGGAGCTTTTCATACCGAGCACGCCAGGGCGGCTATTGTCACCAGCGCAAACAAACAACGCGCTCCAGGACGGCGGCGTCGTCGTAAATCAAAGTTTTGCTTTCCAGGCAAACGGTGACGAAAGCGTCAAGCGGATCATTCAAACCGAAGCGCCTCGGATTGCAGCAATGACGAAAAATCAAATCCTCGACGCGCGGCGGCGCGGCGGTCAAATGCAGTCGGTGTTTTCATAAATGGCTATATCTTACCCGATCACATTCCCGACAGCTCCAAACTATTCGGGAGTGACCTTGCGCGCAATGCACGCCACGGTCACAACTCAGTCGCCGTTCACCTACAAGCAGCAAATTTTTCGTCACCCAGGCGCGCGCTGGGAGGCCAGCGTGCAGCTGCCTCCGATGAAGCGCGACCAGGCTGGTGGCTGGAAATCAGCCCTGACAAGCTTGCGCGGTCAGTCGGGAACGTTTCTCCTGGGAAACGCCAACTACTACACGCCGCGCGGCACTCTGAGATCAACCGCATCTGACGTGCAATGCGCTGCGACCGGCAGTGCCAATTCAGAAGCGTTGACGCTCGACTTTAATGTTTCGACAAAGACCTTGCTCGCTGGTGATTATATCCAGCTCGGGACCGGCGCGACCTCGCGGCTTTATATGATTTTAGAGGATCAAACCGGCGACGGATCGGTCGAGGTATTCCCTCGGCTGCGCGAAAGTTATTCTGACGCAGTGGTAACGACGACCGGCGCGGTCGGAGTGTTCCGGCTGAGATCAAACGTCGTGGAGTTTGGTTGGGATAATTTGGAGACTTACGGCCTCCAGTTTGAAGCGATCGAGGCGGTTTAAATGTCGAGGGATATTTCGACAGCTTTCAACGGTGGGCTGGACGATACGGTGGTCGAGCCGTTTTTTGCCGTCGAGCTATTTTTTGACAACAATGAAACCTTGCGGCTTTGGAGCGGGATCGGTGAGCTGACGCATGGCGGCGTTGTTTACTATGGGACGTCAACTCTCCTGGCGGTTTCAGAGATCGAGGAGACTGCCCAAATAAGCGCCAGGGGCGCGAGTTTAACTTTGAGCGGTGTTCCGTCGTCCGTTGTGGCTTTGGCTCTCAGCGAGCCATACCAGGGCCGCACAGCCAAAATATATTTTGGTTTGTATAACAACACGACCTCGACTGTCGGCACGACCTTTGTCACGCAAGACAACGCCACGAAAGTTTATTTTGAAAGCCTGGTCGAGGTTTTTGTCGGCTATATGGATCAAATGAAAATTGAGGAAAGCGGAGAAACGACGACGATCCAGCTCCTGATCGAAAACAAGCTGATCGACCTGGAGCGTCCCAGGAATTCACGGTTTACCTCGGAGTTCCAAAAAGCGACCTACCCGACCGATAAGGGCTTTGACTTTGTCGAAAGCATGCAAGACCTGGTGATTAATTGGGGACGCAGTGACGGTTAGTTTCGCCCAGGAATTCCTGGACGACGTGGTTGACGAAATAAAGCCCTTGCTGGTTTTGCATTGGGCCGAGATCGCAGTCAGACAAGACAAAATAAAACTAAACCCAGACTGGCCCAAATATGAAGCGCTCGAGGCGCAGGGCGCGTTGCGGATCTTCACAGCGCGCGAGCTCGGGCAGCTCGTAGGTTACTTTGTGACGATCGTCGGGCCAGGGCTTCACTACAAGGATCACCTATTCGCAGAGAATGACGTGATTTTTTTAAAAAGCTCGCACCGGAGAGGATTGACCGGCGTTAAGCTTATCAAATTTGCGGAGGCTTGTTTACGCCAGGACGGCGTTTCAGTGCTCCAAATAAACACGAAAACGCACCAGGCGTTCGACCCGATACTACAGCGGCTCGGCTTTGAATGCTTCGAGCGTAACTATTCGAAATGGATTTCTGACTGATGGCAGCCAGTGCAGCAATGGCGCTAATCTCCAGCCTGGGGACTGGCGCAGCTATAAGCGCGGGGATAACCGGCGCGGCCTTTTTGGGCGGCAGCGCTATGAGCCATTTTTTAATCACGACCGCAATGAGCGCGGCGATGAATGCCCTGGCACCAAAGCCGTCGCTCCCCTCATCGAGCGCGAACCAGGGCTATCAAGTCTCGAGCAAAGGCGCAGCTCAATCACGCCAGGTTATTTACGGCGAAACAAAGGTCGGCGGGGCGATTGTTTTCGACGCAGTGTCGGGCACAAACAGCAAGTTTTTGCACCGAGTGATTGCTTTCACCGGTCACGAGATCGAGGGGTTCACCTCGGTTTACTTTAACGACGAAGAGCTGACGCTGACGTCAGCAACGGAAAACAGTCAAACATACTACAAGCCTACCCTGGCAACTAGCCTGGATGGAAGCACTAGCACTCGATACAACAACCTGGTCAAGATTTATCAAAGGACTGGCACCACCTCACAGACAGCTCCGACCAGGTTAATCAGCTCGGGCGTCGGCTGGACCCAGGATCACAAGCTCACCGGCTGCGCCTATCTTTATATTGAGCTGACTTATGACGCCGATGCTTTTGCAAACGGCGTTCCGAGCATCACGTCAAAAATAAAAGGGAAAAAACTTTACGATCCGAGGTCCAGCTCAACCGCCTGGTCAGAGAACCCTGCCCTGGTTCTGAGAGATTATTTGACCTCGGCTGACGGCCTGGGCGAAGCGGCTGCGAATATCGACGACAGCCTGGTCACTTTGGCGGCGGACGTTTGTCAGTATGGCAATTATTACAACGTCGTCGGCGGATCCTACACGACTACTAAAACCGGATCCGCGCGCTTTACCTGCAACGGTTCTTTTCAAACCGGCGTCAAGCCGAGCGATATTTTGAAAGACTTGCTGACCTCGATGGCTGGCTTGCTTTGGTATGCTCAAGGCAAGTGGCGAATGAAACCTGGCTATTGGTCAATTCCAAGCTCGGTAACGCTTACCGAGGATGATTTGATTTCGTCCGTTGCAGTGTCGACCAGGCATTCGCGCCGCGACAACTTCAACACGGTCAAAGGCACTTTTCGAGGGCCAGAAACAAATTACCAGGCGACCGATTTTGCGGAGGTTACGGCGTCAGAATTTATCGCAGCGGACGGCGGTCAAGTCGCAACCTACAATATGGACCTGCCGTTCACCGACGACTTTGCAATTTGCCGTCAGATCGCGCTGATTGCCCTGGAAAGAAACCGTCAGCAATTAACGATCCAGGCGACTTTCGGCCTGAGAGCTTTTGCGCTCCAGGTAGGTGATAACGTCAAGCTGTCGTTTGCCAGGTTCGGCTGGACAAACAAAGAATTCGAAGTTTTGTCCTGGACGTTCACCCTGGGATCTGAGGGCAGCCTGGACGTGCAAATGACGCTCCAGGAAACAGCTCAATCAATTTTCGACAACGTGCCTGACACAATTGTTTATGAGAGAGACAACACGACGCTTTTGTCGCCGTTCGAGGTGCCGTCGATCGGTGTGGCTCCAGAAAGCGCGTCCCGAATTTTAAGCGAAAAATTCACGCCGGAGCTGAAAGTGGTCGTGACCTCAACTGACGCCAGTCGGGTCGATCGGGTCGAGGTCCAATATCGGAGCACTGGCGTCGGGGATTACTTGCCGATCGGGACCGGAGATCTAGGCTCATATTCTGCCCTCGATCTAGCGCGCGGCAACTATGACGTAAGAGCCAGGGCGATCAACACGTTCGGCGTCAAAGGCGAGTTCGTTTACGCGCTAAACTTTCCGCTCGATCCGCCTGACGATGCACCGGCAAACGTGACAAACTTTCGCGGAGAAGTTTCAGCCGGAGGATTGTTTTTTAAATGGACCGGCGTCGCTGATCTCGACTTATCTTTTTATCGGATTAAGCACACGTCCGACACGACCTCGAGCGCGAGCTGGTCCGACAGCGACGACTATATGGACAAGGTCGCGCGCCCAGCCACAACGGCATACGGCGTCGCCAGGTCTGGCACGTTTACGATCAAAGCGTATGATAAGGGCGGCAACGCAAGCGCGGCTGAAAACAGCTTTGTCATTTTGCCGAGCCAGCTGCCGAGCCTGGGAACGAGCCGCACACAACAAGAGAGCCCTGGGTTTTCCGGCGTATCAGAAAGCGCCAGCTCAAACGTCCAGAAAAACACGACGCCAAATCCGGACGAACTACAAATGACAAGTTTCACCGGCAGTTCGAATTCCGGCAGCTATGTTTTCGCCGGTGCGATCGACGGCGCATCAGCTGGCACATATATCGACACCGGTTCCGTTCGATCGGTAACGGTTGCGGCGACGGTGAATTATGTCCGGCGCATCACATACGCTGCGCAGTGGGACAACATTCCGCTGACCTGGGATAATTGGCCTGGCACCTGGGACACCTGGTTGAATGAGGACGCGGCATTTGACGATCACAGCGCAAGCGTTGAGGTCGCGTCAACGAATGATGATCCAGCTGGCAGCCCTACCTGGTCGAGCTTCGTCCAGGCTGGCGGTCAAACAATTGTCGCGCGCGGATTTAAATTCCGCTGTCAACTTTCATCAACGCAT
>Ga0181380_1000693_pt1 | contig 15034 bp, 15 predicted proteins | sample 3SPOviralmetaG_FD_130116 | JGI IMG/M metagenome (GOLD analysis project Ga0181380, IMG submission 130116) | Marine viral communities from the oligotrophic San Pedro Time Series (SPOT) site, San Pedro Channel, CA, USA - 3 SPOT_SRF_2009-08-19 | ecosystem: Environmental > Aquatic > Marine > Strait... | reverse complement strand
TTGCAGTATTCAACAGAGGTGTTGGTGCATACAGAACTAACCCCGGTTCAGTCAGAGGCAATGTTACATCTGCTGACCAGTGGGCAATGGCCAGAGTTAACGGTTTTATAAGAGCATTAAGAACTGGTAAATTTAGAAGAAAACCTTATGACCAAGATTTACTACCAAGTTCACATCCATTGTCATCTAAAAAATCTGGAACTAAAGCAGAGTCAGTCAGAGTTGGTCAAGCTGTCAGTTGGTCAATCAAGAAAGACCCAGACCCACCTTCAATTGTTCACGGTATTGTTACATCAGTAAATGATGAAGAAGCAACTATTATGGTATGGGCTCGCTTAGAAAATGGTGACCATCAGAAGACAGATAGAAGTGTAAAAGTGCTTATTTCACAGCTCAGAATAATATCAGACTTTAGACAATAAAAAACTCAATTCCCAATTCTTAATATAAAATAGTAAAAGACGCACATCTGAAATATATATTATATAATATACGATTGAAGGATGTATGAATAACGAATCTAAAAATATAGACATAGAGTTAAAAGACGAGTCCGGTCAAGTAGAAGCAGTCTTTAGCTTGTTCAATTCCCTCGATAGTGATGGGGATGTCGTAGTACCGGGCGCAGTAAAATCTGGGTTTAAAAATGACCAAGTACCTATGGTATGGTCTCACAAATGGGATATGCCAATTGGTAAAGGAACTATAGCTCAAGATGACGACAAAGCAATTTTTAAAGGTGAGTTCTTTATGGACACAGAGTCTGGTAAAGAAGCTTACAATCTAGTTAAGAATATGGGCGATATGCAACAATGGTCATTCGGCTATAAAGTTAACGACTCAGAATTTGAAAAATTCAAAGATAGCGATGGTACAACCAACGCTAGATATCTAAAAGACTTAACAGTTTATGAAGTCTCTCCTGTTCTTGTTGGAGCAAACCAAGATACCTATACACTAGCAATTAAATCAAATACTGAACTCTTAAAGGAAGTAGCAAAAGTTGCTGACCCCGAAGAAGAGTTTGATGATGAGTGTTGTGGTACTTGCGAAGGTAAGAACGCAAAAAAAGAAGAGAACGCTGAAGAAATGAAATCTTGTAAATACCATGATGGCGGACCTTGTATGAAAGATAATACAAAATCTGATTCTGGGGAAAAAGTCAAAGGTGATTGCAAGTATGGAAGTGGAGGAAGTTGTATGAAAGAATACGATGATGACGAAAGTAAATCTGAAAAAGATATAGAAGTTTCTGAGGAAGGCTCACAGTCTTTCTCTGAAGAAGTCAAAGATGTGCTTGCTGCATTGGATGACTTAGTAGCCCGAGCAAAAGCAATAGCAATGCTCCGTGGCGAAGACGGGAGAAAATTAGGCGTAAAAGCCACTGAAGCACTTCGTGCAGTCGCAGACGACTTGAACGACGCTTGGACCGAAATTGACGAGTTCATCGGAGATATCGGTACTGAGGGTGCTTTAGAATTGTCAGATATAGACGAAGAACCTGTGGAAGATGAACCAGCTGAAACAGAAGAGGTAGCTGAGGCTTCAACTGATACTATTGATGTTGAAACAGAAGTCGAAGAAGTTACTGAGGTAGAAGCTCCAGTAGAGGAATCTACTGAAGACGAACCGGAAGAAGAAGCTGCTGAAGAAGAAACTCCAGAGGATAACACTGAATCGCTTGACGATGAGGAATTTGACGCTGAGTGGGTAAGGGCACAGCAATTAATTGCTGAATCCTTAATCGAACAAATAGAAGAAGTATAAGCAATTATAGATTGGAGAAATCTAACAATGAGTAATCAAAACGAACTCATGGATAAAATTGCTGCTAAAAGAGCAGAATTAAAATCTGTTTTTGAGTCACAAGAAGACGGCAAGTACTCCGCTGAACAAAAAGAGGAAATTAAGTCACGTAACGACGAACTTGCTGAATTAGTTGATGACCTAGGCATTGAGAAGAAAAAAGCTTCCAATGAAAAGGCTCTTCAAGAAGATTCAAAACCAGTTGCAGAAATGCCTTTAGCTTCTAACGAAGCTGAAGTTAAAACTGTTGGGCAGCTATTTACAGAATCCGACGCTTACAAAAACTACGTAAGCAATGGCGTTAAAGGTGTTGACTCAAAAATTGAGACAAAAACAACTTTAAACACAACTGGTTATCCACCAGAGGTTTTACGACAAACCGGGATTCTAGAATCGGCTCTCAGAGACCCTAATGCTGTTATATCATTATTTGATGTAATCAACACAGACCAAAATGCTTTCTCATACCTTGAGGAAACAACCTTCACAAACAATGCTGCTGAAGCAGCTGAAGGTTCTGCTGTTGGTGAAGCTGCATTAGCTTTCACAGAGCAAACAGAAGCTATCCGTAAATTGGGTATATTTATCCCAGTTACTGATGAACTAGTAGCAGACGAAGCTGGTATCCAAGGATACATTAACAGTAGACTGCAAACAATGATTCGTCTAAGATTGGACAGCCAACTCCTTAGTGGAAATGGTACTGCTCCTAACTTAGAAGGTATCTTAGACGCTGGTAAATCATCAGTAGGAAGCACAGACTTTAGCTCCTATGCAGGAACTCTTGGTAAAATTGGTGCACTTTATGGTGCTATCACAGATATCAGAGTGAACGCATTCACAGAACCAGACGCAATTATCATGCACCCAAATGACTGGAATGACATTGTCACATCAGTCGGTGCTGATTTCGCTGGAACTTCATCCGCTGGATATGCAGAAAAGTCACCACTTTTCGTAGCAGCTGGTGGAATGGGCGCAGGTCCTTCAGCACAAATCTGGGGACTTAAAGTTATTCCTACTACCGCAATTGCCGCAGGAACTGTTCTTGTTGGTAAATTCGGTGGCGGTGAAGCTTGTAATGTTGTTATGAGACAAGGTATCGATTTAGCGGTAACAGATTCTCATAGTGATTATTTCACAAAGAACATGCTTGCTATTAGAGCAACAATGCGTGTTGGTTTCCCTGTTTACAGAGAAGCAGCTTTCCACAAACTAACAAATATGTAATATCTGTTAGTACGGAATTTGGAGAGAGCCGGGTAAAACCGGCTTTCTTCTTTTTATAGGGTAAAATGATTTTATTATGTCAATTATAAAACCAGAAAAGACAATTTGGAAGATGAAGGATGGCTCCTTCTTCGAGGGTTCTCTAGCAGAATTACCTAAGTCTGGTGCTTCAAAGATTGCACAAGCAGGAAAAGAAGTATCAGAGAAATGGTTAAAAGAGCAAGGTTGGAAAAGCACTTCTGACAAGAAGAAAAAAGCTCCAGCTAAAAAAGCAGCACCTAAGAAAAAAGTCGAAACCAAAGCTGTCAAACCATCCGAAGATAAATAAAGGAGTCTTAAATGGCTCTTTGTAGCGCTAGTGATGTAGAGACCTTTCTAGAGATAGATTTAAGTACTACAATTGAAGGTCACGTTACAAACACTTTTATACCATACGTTGAAGCTGCTATTAAGCGGTACCTTGGTCATGATGTTGAACAAGCAACGTTTGTAGAAACATTCGATGGTAATGAACAAAAAGATTTATTCCTAAGACACATACCTATTGCGTCTATTACTTCTGTCGTTGAAGATGGTAATACACTTACCTCTGGTAACACTAAGGACTATGTTCATTATGATAATGGAAGACTTAATAGAATTGCTATACGATGGTCTGGAATCAAACCTAAAAATATAGCAGTTACTTATGTTGGCGGATATGCCTCATCAGATATACCAGACCAAATAAAATTTACAGCTGCTCGTGCTGCTGCAAGATTAGTAATGACTTCATTACAAGTCTCTGCAAAAGCAGACACAGGAGTAGTTCGTTCACACCTAGAAGATAATACATCAACAACAAACTTTGATGTAGCCATAACCGAGAGAGTAGGAGATTACGACGTAGCGTTTGGAGATGTAGTTATACAGAATTTACAACCTGTATTAAGCAATTCAGATATGGCTATGTTAAACCCGTTTAAAAGCAGATTTTTTGTATAATTAGACTATGGTACATAGAAAAGCTCCGTCTCTGGAAGAAGCAACAGAATTCTTTACACAAGACCCCGGCAAAATGTTACAAGAATGGGCTGATGAATGGGGCGTAACACACGAAAGAGTTCGTCAACTTAGAATACAATCTGGAGTACCACAACGTGGTGCTTACAATGAAGAAACCGCAGAAACTATCCTTGAAGTTATTAGAACAGGACGTGGTGGTTTAACTACACCTAGAACTTATGAAGAAGTGTCAATTGGTTTAGAAAGATTTAAAACATGGATACAAGACGAAGAAGGTTTACGTGAACGTGTAGAAGAAGCTCAAAAGGAAGCACTTAAGAGTTTAAAAGACCCTATTGAGAAAGAATGCAAATACTGTCGTGAATGGTTAGCAGTAGAAGATTTTAAAAGAACACAAAAATATCTAGATGGATATACTAAATTCTGTATGGCCTGCCTAGCTTTAATAAAAGAAAAAAAAGAAGAACTCGGTGATGAAAAATTAAAAACATGTATTTCTTGTACAAAAGAAAAAAAGACATCTGACTTTAGTAGAAATCCTAATTCACAAGATGGTTATAAAATCTTTTGTAAAGATTGTCATAAAAATAATAAAAGAAAGATAAGAAGAAGAAATGCCCAGATATGAACATCAATGTATTCTGCACAAATGTTACTTTGAATTTGAAGTAACTTACTCAATACATGATGACCCTTTAATTAAATGTCCTAAGTGTCAATCAGATACTAAAAGACTTATTAGCAAGAATGTAAGATTTGAAACACCTATAGATGTAGATTGGGAAAAAGACCCTAGTGATTTATCTGAGAAATCTTTTAAAAGTTATCAAAAAGCAAAGAAATTAAAATACAGATGGTAAAAGATGAAGGTACTGAAGAAGTACTACAAGGACCAAATAGATACTTTTTGTCTTATAATTCTTATTCTGTAAATCCAGACCCTTTACATCAAAAGAGTTATGTAGTTAATTTATACGTTCCTTTGCGTGAATTGACTATTGATAGACCGGGTGTAAAACAAATTATACCTATCCATCCCGATTGCAATACTCTTGATGTAGATAGTCAAGTGATAGAAGATGTAAAAGTAGCAATCAAAGAAGAGTTTGGAGAAAAAGGATACTTTCATCTTAAAAATCAAGGTATAACTATATATGCAGATACAGTAGATATCTCAGAAGGAGTGAACAGAGCAGCTTTGACTATATCAGACGACAAGACACAGGGGATTATTGATGGTGCTAACTTGTATGAAATTATTCGCTCTATGTCAAAAGAAGATATAGGAAACAAAATATTTATACGAGTTAAGTTAATTACTGGGTTTGAGCCTAAAGTTATACCAGAAATTATTAAGAGTTTAGATTCTAAGATAACAAACAAAACAGACATAACGATTGATGAAAAAGAACTTGACTGGCTAAAACAAATTGTAGATAGTACTGAATATGTTGACAAGATTGATTTGATAGACGTGCTTTGCTACATAAATCTATTTAGAAATAATGTTTACGATACAGATTCAAATAACCAACCAACTATTTCTTACTGGAATAAACAACAGGTTATTGATACATACAAGAGTGACCCAGATGTATTTAAAGCTTTTGCTCCGATTATTAGTGACATACTTTACCTACACGATTTCATAAATACAAAAACAATAGAGTTTTGGCCATCTAAGTTAGGAAGTCTAGGAAGTTTAGGTCTAGCTCTACCTTATAAGCAAAAAGCTTATGAATTCCCAATGGTAGGTAAAAAAGAAGATTACAAATTCCATGAAGCTATTACTTGTATATTGTTAAATGGTTTTAGATGTTTTGTAATATTCAATCTTGACAACAATGCACAATGGTCAAAAGATTTTTCCAAGATAGTAAATATATACGAACAACTGTGTGTAGAGCTACTAAATATTGTAAAAACATACAATAAAGAAACTGGTTACAATCCTCATGTTCTAGGTAAGAACAATATGCTTTATAGCATTATTTATAAAGAAATGATGATGGGAGACATGCTTAACCAATTTTTATAACTTTTTGTTGTAAAATGTAGCCATGGGTTTAAAAAGCAGACATTTACCAGAGACAATTTCAATTCAATCTGTTTCAGACACAAACATAGACGAAAGAGGTTTACCTTCTGACTCTTGGGCAGATAGTGCTACAAGTATCAGAGCTAAATTTGAGTCATTAGGTGCTGAAGAGGATAGAGACGGACGTAATACTACTATTGAAACATTTAGAGTTTACATACAACCAAATGTTACAGTAACTCCGGGAGATAGGATGAACAGAAATGGAACATATCATGAAATCATTACAGTTCAACCTGTATTAGACAGATACGGAAAAGAGTGTTATAAATTTATTCAGTCTCTAGTAAGGACTTAATATGCCCAGCGACGGAATGGTCGAAGAATATATAAAAACCCAACAGGGTAACACACTAGGACAATCTGCGCGTAAATGGATAGATAATAAGTCCTACCAAGCTTTAACTAAAGGTAATAAACCTAAAGGCAAACAAACTAACACATTTCAAAACTTCTTATATAGATATGGTAAAACTTCTGGTACTTTGAAACAAATGCCGGGTGTAAGAAACCTAGGTGTAGTACAGAACTTTGCTAGTGCTCGTAACTTAATTTACCCAGCAGCTCGTATGATGGGTACTGGTAAGGCTATAACTAAAGCATTAGAAAGCGGTAAGCTTGGTCCTTTAACGGAAAGAGCCAGCCGTGTTGGTGTTGGTAAATTATCTGGTTTAGGTATTAACGCATTAGTACAGCCTTTAGGTCTAGGACCTTTACCCTCTCGTATGCTTCGTATAGGTATAGGTAAAGGATTGTCTTCAAACAGAAGATTTAGAAACTTTCAGAATAACGCTGTAGCTTTCGTTTCGGGTAAAATGAAAATTAATGGTTCAGCAGCTAATGCTCATATGAAAAAACAATACAATGTATTACAAAAAGCACAGATGATGTTAGTTCAAACAGAAATGAATATTAGAGCTTTTGCACCGGATGTAGCAAGTGGTCAGTTTTTACTAGGTATGACAGATGGCCCTGCTAAATATCAAAATCAGATTATTGACTTTGACAAAATGACTAAAAAATCAGAATTTAACAAATTGGGAGTAAAGAACTTAGCACCGGAAGATTCTAAATTTAAATATGAACACAGAGATGTATTTGGGTTCACAAAACCCGGTCAATCTTATCTTGCTCTACAAAACTCTATTATAAGAAGAGACTTTAAACCTACAATAGGAAAACATGTAAATAAAGGAACAGAAGCACATCCAGATTGGGATAAAGGAAGTTTCTTTGACGCAGAGATACAAGTAGGCGGAAGTCCCGATTTCCCATGGATATGGGCTGTAGAATTTGGTGGAAGCATACCGTATTATCAAAGAACTAGTCATCCAGATAAAAAAGGTTTTGGAGGTCAGTATAGCGGTAGAAAAGATGATAAATACATACCTAAGACTAAATATATACAACCTACGTTTTTTGTCAGAAGAGCTATTGAAGTAGCAAGAAAACAATATAAACAAGCGTATAACTTAAGTAGTAAAGTTAATGTTGGTATGTCTAACTCCAAAAAATACTATAACGAGTGGCTAAGAATAGCTAAGCAAAGAAATCAGAAAACAGCTCTTAAGAAATATAAACCAGACTATCTTAAAAATACAAAAACAAATGACTTCCTTAGTGAACGTTATATGCTTGATAGAGAATCTAGAGGACATAGTTTCTTGTCTCAAATGGAGCAGAGAATACCGGGTCCAAGAATAGATTCAGCTCATGGTGCTTTTTACAGTAAGGAATTAGCAGCAGAACTAGGTTTGAATGCAATACCAGAGAATATGAATATATCTATGACTGTACCATTAAGAAAGAGTGACAACGCAAAAGTTGTTTCACAAGCAGCTAAAGTATTTATTGAATCTGGGGGCGGTAGCCTAACAGAAGGTGGAGAGAAATATAAGAAAGTATTTAACAAAGTAGGTAATTACTTATCAAAGCAAGCTGAATATAAGAATGCTCCTAAGAGATTATTAAACGATACAGAGAGATATATTAAGATATTTAACAATATGAACACAGGAGAAGACACTGCTAGAGGTGCTCGACGTGCTGAATTACTTAAAGAAGTATACAATTTATCTACCAAGCAGGATGGTAATAAGTTAATAATAAGTGCCAGAAAGCGTAGAAGTGACGCAGGCAGCTCGAAGAAAAAGGGTAAAAGACCTTATGTATCTTTTCAAAGCATTCAAAGTCGAAAAGGACAACAATTAGCTAAAGATATGGCTAGTTCATTTGATGTTGATTCATTGTTCAATGACGCTCTTAACATGGATTTCGACTTTTAAGTGATATAATTTTCCAAATGGGTATAAAAGCAGTTGGCGTACAGCCAGACCAAAATGTTAATTTTCCGCCAGACGCGGAGATAGTTTTTCGTGAATGGGCAGTCAATACAACAATTATTACAAATGTTGTCAACACAAGAGTTGCTACGAGACTACCAAGAAATGCTGAATTACCCTTTCTGACTTTCTTCGCTACAGGGGGAAGTTTAATTAGTAACACAAGTGACGCAGCAATAGCTGGTGTTGTTTTTCAAGTAAATTGTTATGCAGGTAGATGGGGTGGAGGTAGTACTTCTCAACCAGATTATGCAACTGCTTATCAATTAGCAAATGCAGTTTATGAAGCAGCTTTTAAAACAGGACAAACTAGAGTTGTGACACCAACATCAAATACAGCAGGTGTGATTGTTGGTTTTGAAATAAATTCAGCCCCCGAAAGAATAGAAGAGACTGAAACGGGATTAGGACATTATCAGCTATCATTAACTATGTATTATAGAGGAACTGGCTAATGAGTAAAAAAAATAAAAAAGTAGAAGTAAAAATGAATCCTTTACTAAACAAGAGTAAAGTTCGCGACACCGTGAGCGGAATCGTGTTTAGTAGTGAAGAGTGGGTTGAAATAGACTCGGACATCTGGAAGCGCCTCAAAGAAAATAGATATAATCAAGGCGGAGAGCGCATAAGCGTCTTGATATCTAATGAGGAAGAACCGGATGACAAATTAACAGAGGAAGACAATGAATCTGTTGATGAGGTAGTGGAAGACTTCTTTATTGCTGAAGAAGAATAACCGGCAAAGCTGAAATCGACTTGAAAAAGTCGGCTGAGCTCAGCTGATTAAGTATAAGTATAAGATATGTTAGGAGATAACAAATGAGCTATAATACAACAGGAACAATATCTGAAGTATTAATTGGTACAGGTGTTCTCTATTACAAAGATAGGACTACAAGTTCTTTAGCATTTCCGAATGATTCATCCGGAGCATGGCAATCCCCGATTGGGATGACACCAGCATGGGACGAAGTCGGATATTCTGAAGATGGCTGGACATTAGAAGTTGATAAAACTTTCGAAGATGTCATGGTCGCAGAAGAAGTAGACCCTATTAAAACTCTTAAATCAGCACAAGAAGTAAGACTTACTGGAGAGCTTTCACAAGCTGGACAAGGTAAGTTACAAATAGCAATGGGTGGCGGTAGTATCACAGAAGATGATACTACAAACTTCGCTGCTGGGTACGATGTATATCTACCTCCATTGTCAGACTCTTTTACAGAGTATGCTCTTGTGTTGCACACAGATGGTCCTGCCGGTGCAGACAGGCAATTCCACGTTCCTCGAGCAGTGAACGTTGGCTCTTTTGCTATGGCTCACCAAAAAGCTCCAGCTAAAGTAAGTTTGGCTACAGAATTTAAAGTTCTTGTACCAGACACAACTTTAAATGTTGGTAGCTCTAGCGGTGCATACTATCTCTTCAGAGTTGTAGACAACACTAACGATACTGACGAGTTAGATATTAACTAAAAAATTAGATAGGAGAATATTAAAAGTGGTAAAATTTAAAGACTTTGATAAGGCTTTAGAAGCAGATAAAGAACCTTTGCAGATTAAAGTAGCAGGAAAAACTTACGAGTTACCCGCTACTTTACCTGCAAGAACAGTGTTAGCTCAAATGAAATATGCTAACGAAGGTGATGTAATCCCGATGGACTTATTACCAGAATGGATTGGCTCATTAGTGGGCAAAGAAACTCTGGATGATATGTTAGAGAATGGTATGACTTGGGAGCAAATGAATGATTTGCTTTCTTACTTACTAGAAGCATACGGGTTAGCAGCACAACCGGAAGAAGAGGTTGAAGCTGAAGGGGACGAAGAAGATTCCGAAGACCCAAAATAAGTTGGTCCGTTCAAGAGATACTTGAACTCTATGGGCCAATAGAAGCAGACTTTCTTCATTTATATAACATTGAGTCACCACTTGATGTTGAATGGTTTCGTTTTTTAAGATTAATTTCTTTCATGCCAAATGAAAATTCAACATTTTATAACATACTTCGTAATCGTCAATTAGAAATGACTGAAGATGGTGAAGTTGTTAAAAAAGAACAAGCAGATACACATAGGTTAAAAATGGCCCTTCGAAAACAACATAACAGAAATAAACCGAGACAACGAGTTTCTCTTGATGATATTATGGGTGATATAGGAGGAGCAAGTGGGTAAATCTGGAGGTGTAGCTCCTTTTCTTGTTGCGTTCAAAGTAGACATGGACGACGCTACTAATAAGGCGGCGAAAGAAGCAAACAACTTAGCCTCTACAGTCATGGGTGCTTATGGTAAACTTGGCGGTCTTGCTGGTGCAGTAGGAACTACAGCATTAACAACATTAGCTGGCTTAGCTACAACTATGGCTTTTACAGTCGGTGCAGCTTCTAAATTCGAAGATTCTTTTGCAGGTATTAGAAAAACTGTTGACGCTAGCGAAAGCGATTTCAACCAATTAGCTGTATCTGTCAGAAAACTTGCAACAGAAATACCTATTGCAACTAATCAATTAAATGCAATCGGTGAACTTGGTGGTCAGTTAGGTATTGAATCAACTGGACTTCCTACATTTATTGAAACAATATCTAAATTAGGAGTAGCGACTAGATTATCAACTGAAACTGCTGCACTTGGTTTAGCTAGAATGAAAACTATTTTCCAGCTCGGAAATGAGGATATATCTAAACTTGCTTCTTCATTAGTTGACTTAGGTAACAACTTCGCAGCTCTTGAAGATGAAATACTTTCTACATCATTACGATTAGCAGCAGGTGCTAAAGTAGCTGGAGCAACAGCCGCGGATACTTTAGCAATTGCTACTGCTTTACAAGCTGTTGGTGTTCAATCACAAGCAGGTGGTACTGCCGTCGCACGTGTATTTCAGCAATTAACTGTAGCTATACAGGGTGGAAAAGAACAGCTTGATGTTTTCTCAAGAGTTTCGGGAGTATTACCAGAACAATTTAAAGAATTAGCTGATAACAATCCAGCACAAGCATTTAATATATTTTTACAAGGACTACAAAGATTAAGTTCTGAAGGTGGTAATGTTGTCGAAGTTCTTGACGCATTAGGTTTAAAACAACAAAGAACCATTCGAGCTTTGTTAGCTCTATCTGAGGCAGGAGACCTAGTTACTGAAACATTAGCTAGAGGTAATGCTGCTTTTGAAATTAATAATGCTCTTAACGAAGAGGCTGCTAAACGATTCGAGACCTTAAAATCACAAACAAAGTTGATGAAGAATGCTTTTACAGAACTTCGTATAGAAATAGGTAATACATTCTTACCACTTGCAAAAGCATTAACACAAACACTTACTGGTGTTGCACTTGCAGCAGCAGATGATGAGAAGAGTGCTGAAGTAGGTTTTACTAAGATGTCTAATTCTATGAAAGTTCTTACTGCTGGTTTTGCAACACTAGGTCTTGCTATGGCTATGCCTATATTCAACTTCTTTAAATTTATATCTATACAAGCAAAAGTAGCTTCTCAGACAAGTAAGGCGGCAGTAGCTCTTTCAGAACTTACAAGACAAGAAATAAAACAGCTTGCTTTAAGTAAGAGTGTGGAAGCCCATGCAGTCAAAGCTCGTAAAATGATGGGTACACAGACAATGGCGTATATGAAAATGACGCAAGGACTACGAATGATGTTACCTCAACTTGCTCTTGCAGCAGCAGCTATAGCAGTTTTTGGTTTGGCAAATGCTAGAGCAAATAAAAATTCAAAAGCTTCAGCAAAAATATTTTTTGAAACTGCTTCTGCATTCGTACCACTACAAGATAAATTAGAACAAAAACAAGCAGAATTTAATAAATTGCAAAATGAAGGTTTCTCATCAGATATATTAAAAATATATAAAAAAGAATTAGAGATTATTAATGATGAACTTGAAGATATAAATATTTCTGGTGTTAAAGCATTTATGAACATACCTAAGTTTATGAAAGATATATCTGTAAAAGAAGCAGAAAAAATCTCTACTGCATTTGGAGTTTTAGGTAAACAATATGAAGCTTTAGGAGAAATCACACAAGACCCAATTAAGATTGAAACAGTTCAAATAAGTGGTACAGAAGTTGAATTTGGTAGTAATCAAGGAGGAAGTGGTTTAAGTTTTGTTAAAGATACTCTTGGAGAAGAAGGAGACTTAGCAGAAGAGTTAGCAAAAGCTATAGGTGTAGAATTGAAGTTAGTAGAAGATTTACTAGCTAAAGGAGATTTGACAGGATTATTACAACTTATTTCTGTTAAAGGATTAGATGACGCTACGATTTTTGCTAAAGCAGGAAATGTTATAAATGACACTGTAACTAATATCGAAAGTTCATTTTCAAGAGCGGAAGCTGGTTCAGATGAATTTACAACTACACAAAAAAGGCAATTAGGATTTTTAAATGCACAAGTTCCTGCTTTATCAGAACTAGGTGTTCGCATGAGTAGGATTGATAAAGAACAAGATTTCTTAGCAGAGAGTGCTCAAACATTAGTTGACAGATACAATGCTATGCAAAAAGAAACCGACGGTACAACTATTACCTTAGACCAATTTATTGCAAGTTCAGTCGTAGCTGATAAAGTTATTAAAAAAGTATATGGAAGCACCGATGTAGCAGCAGATACTGCAAAAGCTTTTGGAGAAGTTGTTATAGATGTTACTAATCATATCAATGACCAAATAGACAAAATGGGAGAATTGGGAACAGCTTATAGCGAGTTAAGTCAAGTATCATTTATATCCCCAGATGATATTATTGCGGGAGCACAAGAACTAGAAGATAGAGTATCGTTCATTACTAATGCTATAGCAATATTAATCAGTCAAGGACAAGTCGGTTTAGCTGCACAAGTATCAAGTATAGAAGACACTGGTCAAGCATTTGGTACAGCTGTTGCATTTTTGCGAGGACTCGGGGATGAAAATTTAGCACCAGCGTTTGCAGACCTTAATCAGCAGTTTATTGATAGTAATGCAGAACTTTCGGGTATACAAGGAACTGGTGAGGAAATAACTCAAGAGATTAGAGACCAAGTACTCGAGACTAACGGATTGAATAGTGTACAAGTAGCAAACGCACAAATTAATTATGATAACCTACAACTAGTCAAAGCTGCAACATCTGCAAGAGAAGATGAACTTAACGCTTTAATGTCAATGTTCCGAATGACGGAAGATATAAAAAAACGAAATAGAGCAATAAGAGATACTCAAAAAGAAATAGCTGAACTACAACAAGATATAGTCTTTGGTGATATTCAAATAAGTCTTAGAAAGAAAGAACAGTTAGAAGTAGATGAAGCACGTGAAGCTGTCCTAGAAGCTATAGATAAATTTGGTAAAGAAGGAGTCGTTACTGCAAGCGAAGAGCTTGAAATATTACAGATGAGCCTTAGCTTAGATAAGATGAGAGACAAATTAAGCAGTAAGATGACTGCACGTCAAAAGAAATCTTTACGAGACAAAGAAAAAGAAGTTAAGTTCTTAGAACTAGCAGTAGAACAGGGAGTTGCTGAAAACTTAGACTTAGACGCAGCAAGAGAAGAACTTGAAGAAATGCGTAATCCAATGTCTGAGGTTGAGAAGAAAATCTTAAACTTGCAAGTTAAAGCAGCTGAAGCAGAACTAGCAGCCGCTAAATCTAGAGCAGAGGGATTATCACCAGATATAATTTCTGCTATTGAATCTTACAATGACCAATTAAAAGTACAGCCAGAAAGACTACAAAAAATTACTGACGCTACTTCTAAGTACAACGCAATGGTCGCAGAGAATAACATTAAAATAATGCAAAATGGTATAGAGATAGATAAACTAAGAAGAAAGTATCCAGACCTTAACAATATGTTTATGGGTCTAGCTAAAGAGTTAGGAATACCTACTTCATACGTTCAAGAAGTATTGGTAGCAATGGATACAGAGATGGCCGGATTTATCTCATATCAAGACCAAGCAACATCTAACTTTATGAAGAATACTACTGCTGTTATGAACCATACTAAAAAAATTATAAATGAGATATCTGAAGAGATGAGAAACCAAAATGTCTTTAACGGAATACAAATGTTTGCTGACCCTTATTACTCTCAGACCCAAAAACAAAGTGGTACCGTTGGAGCAATTGGTCAAGGCGGATACTATACCGGTAGAAGAGTGGATATGCAGAATTACACAGGTGGTAACGTCCCTATAGGTAGGTCATCACTTGTAGGTGAAAGAGGACCAGAAGTTATTATGTCAACACCGGGTGGTACATCAGTATTCTCTAATAAAACCGGTCAAGGAACTGGTGGTGTTACAGTAGAGAATATGAATCTAAACATTACAGGATTACCAGCAGACCCAATAACAGCTAGAAAAATGGCTATGAATATTAGAAGAGAACTTACCAAACTAGAAAAAGAAGGTAATGCAGGCACAGGATTGAGAAACAGATAATGATAAAGAAGATAAAAGATAATATAGGTTTAGTTGCAACAGCTATTGCCCTTATGGGTTCAATTGGTGCAGGAGTGCAATCAGTCGGACAAATAGTTAATACACTTCAAGGTATTG
>Ga0181380_1000692_pt1 | contig 15045 bp, 38 predicted proteins | sample 3SPOviralmetaG_FD_130116 | JGI IMG/M metagenome (GOLD analysis project Ga0181380, IMG submission 130116) | Marine viral communities from the oligotrophic San Pedro Time Series (SPOT) site, San Pedro Channel, CA, USA - 3 SPOT_SRF_2009-08-19 | ecosystem: Environmental > Aquatic > Marine > Strait... | reverse complement strand
TTTATACATTCTGTACTCATAATAAATCCTGGTGATCCATCTACTAATCTTGATAGTGTAGAATCAACAGCTTCTATTCTTAAAGCAACATCATTAGATGGTGCAGGTATAGCTTTTAATCCATGATTCCTCATTATTTGAAATGGAGTTCTTTCATCTGTCTGTGATCTAAAATCTCCAGCAGGATCTCCATAGATCATAACTTCATATCCTTTGTATGATTTTGCAATCTCTCCTCTCAGTAATTCTGAGAATCTAATTACACCCATATCAAAACAAACAAGCTCATTTAATATATTCCATTTACCTGTAGTAGTTCTTTGACCAAAGACTGCAGCAGGAGTTAATCCAAAGTCAACTCCAATCCATATTGGTTGTCCAGGTATTAATTCTATTTTTTCTTTTGTTATATGTAATTCATCTTTGAAGCTGTGATATACAGGTTTACCTTCTTCAATAGATCCTAGTTTATTTAAAACATAAACATCTATCCATCCTTTTGTTTTACCTCTAATAATATTTTCATAATATTTGTCGGTTAGGTTTTTTTTATTTTCTGATTTTTTGTTATCTTCATAACCAGTTATTAATCCATCCTTCCCTTTGTTTTCTAGCAAAGCAGGAGGTTGAGTATAAAAACTCCAGTTGTCTGGTTTGATTAACATTAAAGCTTCATCTCGAGAGATGTGATCTGGTACAGGTACATCTGCTGCCATGATCGGCCACCAGTGATCTTCTTCTGGTGCATTGGTATCTGCTATAACTCCATACCAACTAGCCCCACCTTCTCTCATACTAGGAAATCTTCCTACCCTCATAGTACAAGCATCTATAATTGATTTGGGTATTTCTCTTGCTTCATTAACCCAAACGCCAGTCAATTCTAATGATAGTAATTTCTTAACATCTTCTGGTCTATCAAGAGCTAAGAAGATAACTTCTACATCAAGTTCACCAACTAAGATTCTATGAGTATAAGGAACACTCCAGGCAAAGTTACCCCAAGTATCTTCTGGAAACCAATCTAACCATGTTTTGATTGTTGTAGTTCTAAGCTGTGGATTAGTATTTCTAATTACAGCCCATCTAGATTTTCTTTTACCTTCTGCATTTTTTTGTTGTAATAAAGCTCGTCTAAAGATTTCAATACAACAAGCAACTGACTTACCAGATCCTACTGGCCCACGAAGTCCTCTAAAGAAGTCGTCAGACTTCATAAATTTTTTTAGAGTATCGCCTTCTGGTTTGTATTTAAAATTAATCGACATTTACACCAACATTTGCTTTTAACAGATTGTATATGGTTTCTTCACCAAAAGCTTCTACAAGTTTATCAGCTTCATAGTCTGTTATCATATGTGTTGGATAATGTTTAAGATGTGTATTCTTAACAATAGTTCTTAATCTTTTTCTATCTTTTAAACTTAAATTATTGAGGAACGACATTTTAATTGCTCTACCCTTTCTAATACTATTTCTAATATTTCAGTTTCTTTACCATACTTTTCTTCAAAAGCCTTCTTAGCCATGTGTATAGAGAACTTTCCTTGATGATGGTCATGACATAACGGAATTACGTGGAAGTGGCTTGTACGCCTTCCTATGCCAGTTCCAGGGGGTCTTATATGATGTAGGTTAGCTGGTCGTTCACAGCAATAGCAACCAAGCTCAGCCACCCACCTCATATGTTCTTTTTCTTTCTTTGTCGCCATTACTTCTTTTTCATTTTAGCTATGATCTTTTTTTTCAGAGCTTCTGGTAATGATTTCTGTTTTCCTGTTAACTTGCTTTTTGCAGCAGGTCTTCCTCTTTTTGAACCGTAGGTTCCTTTTCCGTAGGGCATTGTTCCTCCATTACTTGTTCGTATGTTGATCTGCATCCATCTGGTGTTGCAGCACTAGCCATCTGTATTGCTTGTATATCATTTTCAGCTGAATATACAATCTCTCTTTTGAGAGTATCATTTTGCCATATGTTTACTTTGTAATTCATGTTCTCTCCTTTGTTTGTTGGAAGGGAGAACCTTATAGAACTAAAAAAATTTTTGAAACGCACTTAGCAATGCTAACGCCCTTGCCCTTTGTACCTAGTTTGTTTCTTCTGCCTTTTGGCTGATTTGTTCTGACTCTTAGTATGAACTCCTCGTCTTTTCTTAGGCTTATCTCGTGGTATAAAATGTGTGAACTTCTGCTTTGCCATGTGTACCTTTTTGAACCCTGTTGTCTGTGAGACTCGCCTCGTCAGCTATGGCTGATGATTTTTGCCCCCACCCTCCGACTCTGCTAGTCGTAGATGTGTGGGTGCATACCAACGCCTCACGTTAAATCAATATTAATCTTAATATCCCCCTGTATATTGTGAGATACCTTATCTGGTGCTCTCAATCCTACTCTATCGAGAATATCTCTGCTAGCCTCTAGCTGAACATATTCACTCTTAGCTCCACTCGACAGCTCGATAAGTCTTTTACTCGCACTTACTGCGCCAAGTCCAAGAGTTTGTGCAATCCGTTGTTGCATATACTGTTGTACCTTTGGTAAACGTAGTGTGCGAGAAGCACTTACTCTCGCTGCTTCTTTGCTTCCTTTACTTGAATATCCTGCCTTTTCGGCAGCTTCCTTGATACTACACCCAGTAGCTACGATAGTATCTACTAGGCTTCGTTGTTTCTCTGTAAGATCATTTTTCATAACACTTATTTATTCTACCCTTATAGGTACGTAGATATTTAATTTCATTGTGTCAAGAGAAATAACAGGACTTTAGTAGTATTGGAAACTCACATAACTATATCTTGTATAGCGACTTACAGGCTCTAGTGCTAAAGCACCCAAGCCCTTCGGTCTTGTCCCTAAAGGGTAACGATCCTGGTCGCATTGATCAATCCTCTGGATTGCTCTGATAGAGTTGCCAAAGGCAACGCTTACAACCCCATACGCAATTTTCTAAAGAAACCGTTCGCTGTTGCTCACTATTGCTATGGGTCCCCCCCACACACGTGGATTAATGTGCTTGTATCATGAGTTTGCCTTAATGAACAGTGCAAGGGACATCAACGCCTCACCTAAAGGTGATTCCCCTTCGGGTGCGTTGTGTCGCACTGTATCATTAAGCTTTGCCTCATGATGACTGCACACCTTAACCACATGCGTTATGCCATGTCGGTTATAAAGTAAACGATAACAGAAAGGTTACAATGGAGTACGTTAAATACTATGAGTTGATAACAGATGAACACGATAGAAAAAGAGTTGTTGAGTTATCAATGTTAAAAGAAGAAGCTATAGTTAAAGCTGACTATGATAAAGTTAGTGAAATAGATAGCGAAATAAATAATATAACTAAAGGAGTTAGATATGATGGGTAGTGAATTAAATCAACAAGATTATTCAGATAGCAGACTAGATGACATGCAAGATGTATTAGATTGTGTTGATATGAAAGCTGGTGTTACTGGCTTTTTCAATACAGTTATATCACCATTTGCTGATCATCCAGATTGGTCAATGTTAGCTGAATGGAATGCTAATAGTATTATTGGTGTATTCCAAAGACATCATGAGCAATGTATCAAAAGTCTAGATAAGACAAAAGATCTTATGCAGACTGCGTTACGAGAAGATGTTGGTAATGAGATCACTAAGCTAAATGTTGACAAGTTAATCTTTAGACGTGATGCTCAAGAAGTTAATATCAAAAGAGCTAAGTCTATATTGAATGAGTTTCTTCTATGTTATGAAACTACCTTTGGTAAGAAGTTTATGCCTCAAAGCAAAGCTCCTGTCAAAGATGTGACTAAACAGATGAAAGAATACAATATGACTAGACTAAAAGAAGCTCTAGGTAAGTAATAATAAACAATCAAACCCGGTACTCTTAACAGGGTACTGGGTTTTTTTTATCGTTACAGCCTATTTTCAAAACGTTCGGCGTTGAAAATCATTGGGCGTTGCTGCCGAAACTCTAACAATAAAAGGATAATATGAAAAACACTATAGACTTAATAAGCCAGTATCATAATGCAGTAATGGAAGCTTTGTTTTTATTACATGGAAATAATATGCAAGACACTAAAGCTTATAAAATGTTAAATGAATTAGCAAAGCAAGAGGGTGCACTGTATGATGCTGCTGAAAAAGAATTAATTACTAACAGAAAGGAAAACTATGTTAAATAAACTACAAAACTGGCTAATGAATGTTGCTGCCAAATGGATTTGGATTGCAATCATGTTGCCAATTAGAATCATTCTAGGTTTGTTCTTTGCTATATCAAAGCATATGCCAAACAAGGTTGAATTACCTTACAAAATTGTTAAGAATGAAGAAACTAAAACACAATGGTGGAATAAATGACAGCATACAAACAACATATAATAGATGAACTAGCCAAGTTGCAATTTGATTATGCAGAATGCAGAATTGAAATGGATGAATTTATTGCTGGTATAACAAGACTAGGAATAGATTCTCCAGGCGACATAGAGGAGCATAGATCTAATGCAGAAGAAGCAAGATACGACTACAAAGTATCTCAACATCAAAATAAGTTTTAAAGAAGTATTTGATTTACAAGAAATACTAAAACTATATTTTTTAGAACAAGAAGCTTTAGCTTATAAAAATACCAAAGATATTAAGTGTTACAAACTAAACGAAAGATTAAAACATTTAGTAGCTTTGTATGAATTAGAGAATCCTAGTGTTGAGGATTAGTTAATATTGTTAGTTATATTGCTCCCTCCCTCAATCTAAACAGCAAGTTTAGCGTTGCACTTGTAGGATATAAGCAACGCACATAGCTATCCCAAGAAATGAGATAGCTTTTTATATAAACAGAAAGAAAGAAATAACTATGAAAGGTATAGCTACATGAAGTCCGTTATCAAAGAAAAAGCAAAAAATCTACGCACAAACGTAGAGGGGGTAATACCTAAGTTTTTTGGCTTTTTGAAATATATTTTAATAGCCATATTATCTGGATTAAGTTGGTGTTTATACTTCACTGGCTTAATTTTTGATATTTGTAACCATTATGTAAAGTTTATTAAACAAACAATAACAAAGGATAAAAATGAAAACAATTGAAGTTGGAGATATATTAAACAGCATACCAAAAAAACGAAGACGAAATGCTAACACAATTAAGTATGGTATGTTTGGTTTATCATTAGGTACAGAAACATACGAAAGATTAGATAAATATTGTGTTAAACATAATATAGCTAAAGCTACATTAGTAAGAAATCTAGTAATTAAATATTTAGATGAGGTAGAAAATGTATAACGTGATCTTATGGAAAGATAACGATAATGAAGACATTCATGTGTTTGAAAAAAAACCTACTTTTTCAGAATTATATAAACTTATTGGATGTGAATTAATTGAAATCATACAAGGTTATAATGATGAAGATAAAACATTTGATATGTATTGTGATGAAGAATCTAAACTAAAAAATATAAATTACCCAAACAAAAGAGCAACTAAAGCTTGGTATGCTTGGCAAGAAAAAACAGGTTTTCACTGTATGCCTGGCGACCATATAGCTGGAACTGTTGCTATTGTTAAAAAACAAAAATTCAAACTTAAGGAGATTAATGGCTAATTGTTATTATCATTCTAAATCATCAGTAAAAAAATGGGGTGGTAAAACTACAGACTACCAACCTATACATGACTGGTTTGATGAATCAAAAAAGATTGTTGCACACTATACTCATAGAGCATTACGACATCATGCTGAAGGTTGTTTTGCTGCCGAAAAAGAGTTTGGTACTACTATTACAAATTCTGATGGTAAAGTTGTTCCTGTCAGACTTATTGCCGAGCAACACATTCGTGAAGATCTAGGTTGGATTCCTAGTTTTCAAGATTGGGCAGTACAAATACGAGCAACACAATGGATGATAAGAGGATATAAAAATGTTGGAAAAGATTGAAGACGTACTTAAAGCTTTACATAAACATGGTATTACTAAAATTACTATTGCTTATGAAGGTGGTCATGACGAAGGTACATTTGATGAATGTGTCTTTTACAAAGGTGAAGACAAAGTCATGGTAGAATGGAACAAAGTTATGAATGATGAAGATACTGAATTTGATGATGATCATTTCTTAGGTTTAATCTATTCAGATTATGGTAGATTAAATCAACACTATTCATTTGCTTCAGAGTATTCTTGTCGTGGTACTGTTACTATCAATACAGAAACAGGTGACTTTGATGATGATGGTTATGAACATACAGAAACAGATACATATCATACAGGTAATGTATTTAAAGAACAGAAAGAGGTATTTTAAGTGAAACCAAAAGAAAAGAAAGAGTACTTAAAATGGGTAAATAGTTTTGCTAATCAAAAAACTGTTACCACTAAAACAACTAAAACTAAAAAGAAAGGTAAAGATGAAACCAATAAGAAGTAATGAACTAAACTATCTTGATTGTCTTATCAGAGATAAATTTAGACACAGAAGACAAAACATTGAATCAGAAATAGAAGCTGTTACTCAAAAACAAACTGATAAAAATTATAAATCATTTGTTGAAAAGTTAGGTCTTAAAGCTGAAATAAAAGCTTTTAAAGAAGCTGATGATAAACTTAGAAAGTTTCAACAGCAAAAAGAATCTTATGAAGCTAAATTATTTGCAGCTAAAAGAGCAGCAGGTGATAAACTTGAATCTAAAATGAACTCTTGGTCTTCTATCAGAGGATGGAAAGGTAACTATAATGACAGAATGTCTATAGAAATTAAAGAATATGACAATATAGAACATTATTTAACTAAAGCATGTAAACAAGAAACAGAAGTAGCTGTATCTAAATTACCTAAATTTAAAGTAAAACATGATTTAGATTTACTTGAAGAACAAGCTAAAAATGTTTTATATTCTGGTAGAGATATAAAAGATGTATGGAAACATTTAGGTCAAACATTCAAAGCTTCTGGTGTACCAGTAGCTGCACCTAAAGAGTTTCTACAATTAGAAAGTAAGTAATATGGATATAGATAATGAAATAAATTATCTAGCTGAAACTGATACTACCTTTGCTGAACATATGGCAGAGGTAGAGTATCAGCGAGATATGATTAAACATTACAAAGGTAGTTATGTAAATCAATCTGATGTAGCTGTATCAAAAGCTATTGAAAATTTTTACGCTTCCGAAAGTTATGTTAATTCAATTAAAACAATTAATGCTCTCAATATAGATCTTCTTAAATTAAAAAACAAAAGAAGAACTGCCGAAATGAAAATAGAAATATGGAGAACATTAGAAGCATCAAGGAGAAAAGGAAATGTATAACGAACAAGAACTATATACTTATATTGGTAAACAAATTAAACATGCTAGACATACTACATTTGAACATAGAGTTATGACTCAAACAGAATTAGCTAAAGCTGCAGGTTGTACCTTTCAACAAATTCAAAAGTATGAAAGAGCTACCAACAAAGTATCAATAACTAAATTAGGTAAAATAGCACAATATACAAAGAAACCATTAGGTTATTTTATTCCTAATAGTGTAATGAACAGCACTACCATATCTAGTTGACAGCTACCTAAATATACATATACCTAGTAATTATGACAAATAAGGCACTAGGTGAACAGTTTCATAATCAAGTGATACCCCAGTTTGTTAAAATAAGAAAAGACATGGGTATCTCTCAATTAGAAATGGATGAAATATTAGGTGTAGCTAAAGGACTTGTATCAAAATGGGAGTGTGGTATAAGAAAACCAAGTGGCTGGTTATTCTGTTGTTGGGCAGAAGCACTAGATGCCGAAATTGTAATTAAAAAAAAAGAGGTAAAACATGACAGTTAATCCAGAGTTTAATCCTGGTGATATAACAGACGATCCTATCGTAAATGATGTAATCAAAAAAACTATTGACAGACACGTTCAAGGTATGGAGAAGTTTGGGAAGACTATGTCTGAAAACAAAAGACCTACTTCCGAATGGGTAGATGAAACAATCGAAGAACTATTAGATGCTATTCACTATTTAACTAAAATTAAATCTGAATTTAAGGAATTAGATGCAGATAAAATTAAAGTTAAAGCAGCACTAGAAGGTTTAGGAGAAGGAACATCTACAAATGAAAAAACAGAAACCCAAAGTTGAAATAGACTACACACCTTATCATGTAAGACAACAAGCATGGTACATGTCATTACTTAAATTTTATAAAACTATTGAGTATAATGATAAGATATATACTGACTTTGCTACTAAATTGTTATCAGGTAAAATGGAAAAAGAAATTTTACAACAATTAGATAGTTTAAGAAGAAAACATAAAAAAATAGAACAAAAGAAATGGGAAGATATAAAACGAAAGGGTGCAACTCGAGTAGGTTTAAATTTCCGAAATATATATAGAGGTAAATAATGGCAGAACAAAATGAAACTATACAAGAAATACAATCAAGAAATAAACATCAAGCTTTACAGAAAAAAAGAATAGAAGTTATAACTAATCTTGCAGGATTACTTGGTATAGCTGAATTAAAATATATACAGACAGAACTACACAACATGATTGAAGACATTGAAAGGAAAAATAAATGAATAAAGATTTTGATCGTAAGACAGGCATAGGTGGATCAGATGCCACCAGGCTTTACAATGGTGACTGGCACGATTTGTATCTAGAAAAAATTGGAGAGAAAGAGTCAGATGATCTCTCAAATGTTTTACCAGTACAAATGGGAGTGCATACTGAAGACTTTAACATTCGCTGGTTTGAAAAACAAACTGGCATTAAAGTTGTAGGTGAACAAGTCTTTATTAAATCTAAAAAATATCCATTTATGTATTGCAATATAGATGGTGTCCTTCAAGAAAAAAAAGCTTTACTAGAATGTAAACATACCAATGCTTTTACTAATGAAATCAAAACAGCAGAAAAATACAAAGCACAAATACAACATTACCTTATGATATATGGTGCAGATAAAATGTATTTATCTATGTTCTTTGGTAATATGAAATGGGGACTTGTTGAAGTAACACCAGATAAAGAATTTCAAAATCAATTAGAATCTGCTGAAATATTGTTTTGGCATTTAGTACAAACCAAAACACCACCACCAGATTTTGTTGACTTTAATAATTTTAACGAACAGATAAAGGAGCATAACAATGGTAGAGAAATCATACCCTTACTCACCAGGCAGTCAGAAAGTTGATACTTCAGTAGAAGCTGCCGAACTATTAAAAGAAGGTGCTGATACTATAAGAGCTAAAGTATTTAATGTTATTGCAAACAAAGGTAACTTTGGAGCAACAGCAGATGAAATAGCTGACCTATTAGGGTTATCTTCATTTACTGTAAGACCAAGAGTAACTGAATTATATAAACAAGATAAGATAGAAAGAAAAGATAAACGTAAGAATGCAAGTAAGCGTTCTGCATATGTTTATATAGTAAGTAAAACTCATATTAATAATCAATACACACAGAAAGGTATATAATGAGAACAGGAAAAGAAGAACATTTTTGGTTATGGGATCAAGTAAAAAATACTAATCCTAAATATACAAAAGCATTTTCTAAATTTGGTGGTAAAGAACTAACTACTATAGATCCAATGTATCAGATACAAGTTATGACTGGTATGTTTGGTCCAGTAGGTTTGGGTTGGTCATATCATGTTGACTATACATACACAGATAAAAATGTGTTTGCAGAAGTAACAATAAGATACAGAAAAGAACCTAACTTAGAATGGAATCAATATGGGCCAGTATCTTCAGTACAAGCATTGTACAAAAAGAATGGTGGGCTAGATGATGAAGCACCAAAGAAAGCAATGACTGATGCTATGACCAAAGGTTTTAGTCATCTTGGTGTCAGTGCTGATGTGTTTCTTGGTTTGTTTGATAACAACAAATATGTACAAGAAATGAAAGCTAAGTTTGATGCTAAACCAACTAACATAACCGTAATCAATACAAAGGAGTTAAACAATGATAAACAAAGTAATGTTGATAGGAAGACTGGGAGCAGACCCAGAAATAAAACAAACTAAAAAAGGTGAGTCTTTTGCTAATCTATCTTTAGCTACTAATAAAAAATACAAAACTAAAGATGGTGAATGGCAAGAGAAAACTACATGGCATAAAATTGTAGTGTGGGATCCAAGACTTGCAGATACTATGCAAAAGTATGCCAAGAGTGGAACTTTATTATATGTTGATGGTGAAATAGAAACCAGACAATTTAAAGATTCTAACGATCAAAACAGAATTGTAACTGAGGTTGTAGTACCTCGATTTACAGGAAGCATTAAAATGGTTGGCGACAAACCATCTGCTACTAAGACTTCACAGTCTGCGACTACAGATGATTTTGATGACCAGTTTTAATAGGTTAAGTTAATTTACCTTTTAATAATTAACACGTAGTATGTAACTACATCTGTTGTGAACTGTAGGCGTATGAATAAAACTTTGAATTGAGTACGCCTACAGATATAAAATTTGTGACGACAAATAGGTAAGCTAGAACCTGTATGTAATTAGATACTAGTCTTCATTACAGCTTAAGACCTGCTCATTAATTAAGTAATTATTATGTAAACATCAAGTAGTCCAGTAAGGTTAAATAGTAATATACACCTGTCATGGTTTACTCTACTTGGTGTTTACTTTTTTTTATGTGAGGTGTAAGCTTCCGAATTTCATAATAACCTTACTTTATGAAAACAATAATATGCTTAAGAGATATATTTAAATCAAGAAAAGTATCTAACAAAGAAGTAATAACTTTATTTGATAACATTGCTGATACTGTAACTATTGATTTACTTAAAGGTAATACTATAGATGCAGCTCAAGTAGCTTTGGTATCTAATGTAATGCAGATAGCTTCTAACTATAATAATAAGAAATTTGCTATAGATCTTCTACAAGGAGCTTTAGCTGAGCTAGAATCAGATCATTTTGTTGAAACAGGCAATAAACTGTCATAGAGCTACACACACAGCCTTTATATATATTATACCCAATGATACCGAATGTGGTCTATTTAGCTATCCTGTGGCTTCTCAGAGCCATTTAAATGGTCTAAATTGCTTACTCCATTAAAATAATTATACATATAGGGTACAGCTCTACAATCATGAGCTTTTCGCATAGACTTCTGTTGATTCTTAAATTCAATAGCTTTTTTTTCAGATTCAAATATTAAATTTGTAAACATTTTATAAAGATTATCTTGTTTCCAAATTACACACCACATTATTTTTATCTAATTGAATCAATAAAATTATAAACTCTACCAAATTGTTTATCAATACTCATTAAATCAGATTGAATCATAGTTACTGTTAATTGAAGCTCTATAAGAGTAACAAGAGTCCATGTAGCTAAACCCATAAGTATTGTACCAAGTAATCCAATTAATATTGTATTGGTTTTTCTTGTCATTATTTTTTACGCATAATGTCAGCGCCTTTAAGACCATAAATTGCACTGACCACTCCTATGAATATAGCTTGATACCAATATGGAAGGTTCTTAAAATATTCAAAAAATAAATCTAATTTATTACGTATTTCTGGATCGTCAGAAAAAACAGACCAACCCAATAAAAGAATAGGCAAAGATACAAGGATAAGTACAAATTCGTCTTTCCAACCGTTATCATTGCTTTCAATAATTTTCGCTTTATATTCAAGTTGACCTCTACTCATCTGCTCAGCATGACGCATTTGTGCATCTGCCATAAGCATTTGGGTTTGTTTTTTTTTCTTGTATATATGCGATCCTGCTTGGACTGCAAGTTTAATTGCACTTAACCACATATTAATATTTCCATACGTTAGGTCTTACTACATACTTCTGATCAACATCTACAGTTAACCAATCAAGATGAGTAAATGATTTTGCTATACCAATACCTGTAGGTTTTGGATCCCAATGTAATGCAAAGTCTAGCAGCTCATATTGTTTTTGTGGTGATGTTGCTATATCAACAGCAAACCCAGTAGTATGTGGGCCACTGTCACCAGTAGAACTTACTTTGCTATTATGTTCTGGACATCTATAAGCTGAAGTTATTGTAACACCTTCTTGAATATGATTACGCCATGCCTGGCAAAAGTCTAAAACTATTTCAGAAATTTTTAATTTTCCACAGCATTTACATTTAAACTCGTTGCTGCTAAAATTATTGTATTTCGCAAAATTTGTACCATCAGTTATCATATTGTTTTTCCAGTCTATCCATAGATATAAATTGACTTTCTTGTATATGGTTGTCCCAGATACCGAGTTCAACTATACCCCATGACCATCCAGTTAAATTCATCTTAGCATAGTCTTCTACATGCCCATGTGGCAACGCACATCCTACGTTAACTATTCTAACATAATTTTTATCACCAATTTTAGGGGCTTTCCAATCTCTAAATTTATGAGTGTGTCCGAATACAATATCATTAGTAGCATCATTAGCTACTTGTACTTCACAGTTTTTACCACCATACTCTTTACCCATTATATTTAATGGACAATGAGTAAATGATACACCACCTATATTTTTAAAAGCACCATATGCAGATCGTTTCCATTTACGATTATCAAAAGAATCATGCAGCTCTTTCTTCATCATACCTGCTATTTCTGGTATGCCTTCTTCAAATTTATAAACTCTTTGTTCATGATTACCAAAAGTAATATGTCTTGGTATTAAATCATTATCAATATATTTATCTAATATATCTATTGAAGATCTTAAAGAATCTATATCTACCATAAAAGCATCTTTAAGTTTACCTGCTTGAGTATGATTTTTTTGAAAATAACTTAAACTATCAAATGATGCCCAGTCACCTATTTGCACTATATAATCTGGTTTAACAGATTTAATATATTTACCTATCCATTTAAATCTATCTTGTTTTATATGAGGACAATCATGAGCATCCCCAATAACAATTATTCTATGACCTTTAAACATTTTCTATTTCCTTACACAAAAATTTAGTTGCTAATCTAAATTCATTAACATCTTCTGTTTTCTGTTGTGCAAGAAAATTAATACTATAATTGTAAGCTTCAACAACGCACTCATTCCATGAGTTATATATCTTATTGTGTTCTACAGGTGGACTACATTGATTGCTAGTAAAAGTACAAACCCATACTACCAAAATAAATTTCATTTAAAATTAAAATAACCAATAATACCTGCTACAAGACTACCTAAAACAACAAGTACTTTAACTATTCCTTTTCCAGTAGAAACATGGTCGCTTAATTCTTCTACTTTTTTTTCAAGTCTTTCAATAGATTTTAAAATATTATCCATTCTTTCAGCACAAAGTTTTTCATGAGCTGATAATCTAATTCCATTTGCTATATCAGTATAATTTTTTGATGTAATTTTTTTTTTAGTCATTATGATTTAGGATTGTCTGATTTTACTTTAGCAATGGCATCTTGCCAGTTAGTTGTACCATTAACCTTATCCCAGTATTGCATATCTAACTGTTCTTGAATTGATGGATAAGCAGTTGCTCTATCTCTTTGATATTGGTTAGCATCATACTCTGCTTGTACCTCTACCATTTTAGCTTCTATATCAGCTTTAGAGATAGGTGTTGTTCCATTGTGCCATTCTATTTCACAAGTATTTATATCTTCTCCATTTACAGATACTTCTGCGTTTGGATTTATTTTAAGTATTGCTTTTGTGATTATCATGCTTCTATCTCCACTAATGTAATATTTGAACTTGCACTATTATTTTGAACTTGAACACTTCCACTACCTAAACTTCTTTTAAATGTAATTGTATAATTTCTTGCATCTGTTGTGCTTGGAGTATCTAGGTGATTAAAACTTAAAGCATATTGACTATCAGATGAAGCATTATCATTACCACCATAATTTACTATACTTTGTATAATTGTTCCTGATGTTGCAGATGTAGATGTATCATGTCTTCTAATTCTCCAAGCTCCAGCAGTTGAAGTTGCTGATCCTGTTTGAATACCATTTACACTTCCAAAAACTAAAATTTTATTAGATGTTGAAGATGGTGTTATTTGAGCAGTTAAGTTAGTTGTTACTTCTGTGCTTGATGAAGATGTAACTGCTGTAGTAGTTGAACCATGAACAACTTGCAAAACCTTACCACCTACACCTGCTGGTAAAGCAGTTATCGCAGATATTGTATTATTGTTTGGTTTAATTATTGCCATATTATACTCCTATTAGTGCCTTCACTTCTTCTTCAGTCAAACCTAAGTCTAAAAGTTTTTGTTTGCCAGATGCTTTTTTATTTATTGCGTTTTGCTTTTCTTGTTCTATTTCAGCTTCAACAATTGGTATTTGTGCTTTTATATCTTCTTTTGAAATTGGTGTAGTATTATCATGCCATTCAATTTCGCAAGTATCTATATCTGTTCCTCTAACTGCAAATTTTGCATTAGAATTAATTTTTAAAATTGCTTTAACTATTATCATCCTTCTATCTCCAATAATGTAATTGATGTGTCTGCTCCATTTGAAGATGCTGTAACAGTACCATTTGCATCTCTATTATTAAGTTGAATTTTATAAGTAAGAGCAGATGTAGAACTTGGTGTATCTAATTCATTTATTGCAGATCCAGCTGTTGTTAAAAAATTAGTAGAACCATTATTTAAACCTTTTGTTTCTCCAACTGCCGTACTATCTCTTAATATTCTTAATTGAAGTTCTGTATCTCCAGAGTGTCTATTTAAACCACCAATAGCAGCTAATACTAAAACTTTGTTAGAAGAAGATGCTGGAGTAATTGAAGCAGAAACAACATCTGTCCAAGTAGATGATGTTACACTTACTTCTGTACTTGTAACTGCATAAATAACTTGTAAAACTTTTCCACCACCAGCTTCTGCAAAAGTATTATCTCCTCTTAAAAAAGTTGTAGCATCTTTAGTTCCTGTTGCTGTTAGCTTGGCAAGTGAAACAGAACTGTCAGCTAGTTTAGCAGTAGTAACTGTGCCATCACTAGGTGCTGTAATTAAT
>Ga0181380_1000690_pt1 | contig 15053 bp, 18 predicted proteins | sample 3SPOviralmetaG_FD_130116 | JGI IMG/M metagenome (GOLD analysis project Ga0181380, IMG submission 130116) | Marine viral communities from the oligotrophic San Pedro Time Series (SPOT) site, San Pedro Channel, CA, USA - 3 SPOT_SRF_2009-08-19 | ecosystem: Environmental > Aquatic > Marine > Strait... | reverse complement strand
CATAAAACTAATAGCTCTGTAGAGTTCTTGATGGTTTTTAAAATAAAAAGCATCAATTGAAAGAGTTTGTAACGTCAGATCAATTGCTTCAGAATTGACTAATAAACAGCTTAAAATCATTTTTTCTGCTAAAAAATTATAAGGTAAATATCTATTAATGAATTTCCGACTATCAGTTGAGTAAAATTGTTGCATTTTAAAATTTTGTAGTTAATTAAGATGAAACTTGTAATTTCAATTTATTAAGTTTATATTAAATATACGCGTCCTTAGTTCAGTTGGTAGAACGCTAGTCTCCAAAATTAGATGCCGAGGGTTCGAGTCCTTCAGGACGCGCTTCTCTTTTTTAAGAGGTTTTTATTACTAATTTATAGAATTTGAGAGGTTAAATGTTTTGTAATAGATTCAACTTTAAAAGTTAAAATAAAGTTGAGTTAATGTTTAAAAAATTACAAAAAGACTATAATAAATCTTACTAAACTATACAAAACAAGTAAATTGTTATGGCTAAAAAAGTTACTGCACTAATTAAGCTTGCTTTGCCAGCAGGAAAAGCGACCCCAGCTCCTCCAGTAGGTCCAGCATTAGGTCAACATGGCGTTAATATTGCAACATTTTGTAAAGAATATAATGCACGTACTGGTGATAAAGGTGAACTTATTATACCCGTAGAAATTTCAGTTTATGAAGATCGAAGTTACAGTTTTATTTTAAAGACACCGCCTGCATCTGTTTTATTGGTGAATGCGGCAAAAGTTAAAAATAAAAAAGGATCTTCAACTCCAAATAAAATTATTGTTGGTTCAATAACAAAAACGCAGTTAGAAGAAATTGCAAATATTAAATTACCAGATTTAAATACTACAAAAATAAGTAGTGCTATGAAGATTGTTGAAGGGACTGCCAGAAACATGGGTATTTCTATTGTCGATTAAGATAAAATTAAAGAAGTTTTTAATGGAGAAAAAATTATGCGAAAATTATCACGTCGTCATAAAGAAAATTTAGACAAAGTGAAAAAACCTATTTATTCAAATCTTGCAGAAGCTATTGCAATTCTAAAAGAAACTGCAACAGCAAAATTTATCGAATCTGTCGAATTGCATGCAAATTTGAACATTGATCCAAAATATGCAGATCAACAACTTCGAACTACTGTAACTTTACCAAATGGGGTTGGTAAACCTGTAACAATTGCGGTCTTAACCACTGAAGAAAATTTTAAAGAAGCAGAGTTAGCCAGTGCTGATATTATTGGTGATGATGATCTTATTGAACAAATTACTCAAGGTAAAATTGATTTTAACTTATTAATCGCTACACCGAATATGATGCCGAAATTAGCTAAACTTGGTAGAGTCTTAGGTCCAAAAGGATTAATGCCATCTCCAAAATCAGGTACGGTTACAAGTACATTAACTGAAACATTAGATGAATTTAAAAAAGGTAAATTTGAATATAAAGCTGACAAAACAGGCGTTGTTCATGTTTCCTTTGGAAACATGAGTTTTACCAATATTCAATTAATTGAAAACTTAACGGCCTTGTATCGATCAATTGAACAAAATCGCCCTTCAGGCGTTAAAGGAAAATATTTTAAAAATATGTATATTTCCACAACCATGGGCCCATCAATTCAATTAGATTTAGATATTTTCTCATAAAACCAGAATTCTTTTTTTACAAAACTAAAAACATCCTAAAAAGTATTACAAATTATTATGTCAGAAAAAATTGATCAAATTGTCGAAGATTTAAAAACTTTAACGTTACTAGAAGCTTCCGAATTAGTAACAAAAATTGAAGAAACATTTGGCGTTGATGCCTCTGCTGCAACTGCTAGTGGAACAATGGTTATGGCTGCGGCTCCGGCAACAGTAGAAGAAGTTGAAGAAAAAACAGAATTTAATGTAATGCTTGACGAAGTTCCTGCAGATAAAAAGATTGCTATTTTAAAAGTTGTACGTGGACTAACTGGATTAGGGTTAAAAGAAGCAAAAACATTAGTTGAATCTGCACCAAAAGTAATTCAAGAAAATGTAGCAAAAGATGCGGCTGAGGATGCTAAGAAACAGATTGAAGAGGCTGGTGGTAAAGTATCACTAAATTAATTTAAGCTAATAACCGTAAAATATTATTTTTTTTAATTACCTTTTTTTGCTGGTCAAATAGTTTTCATATGTTAGATATGCCGAAACGATCCAATTTTTATTTTTTTTTATAATTTCGGTATATCTAATTTCTTTGGTAAATAAAAGAGGACTAATTACGAATGTAAGAATTAGGTTACCTATTCTCATATGGGGGATATATTGACTTACGAAATACCTTGAGAGAGAAGAAAATATACATTAATTTTGATAAATTAGAAAACCGAGAATTTTTCTATAAATTATTTCCGTTGCTAAGTTATATTAATAGTTGATAAAATTCGGTCAATTATATCTTAAACGAAAGATATTGAATTCTTTTTTTTCGAATAAGTAAATTTCTAGATTTTCCTAGGAAAAAAAACGGATTATGATAAAAATTTTTGCTAGGGAAGAATTTTTTAGGGTGGGAACCCAAGCCCTATTGAAATCCGAAGCTTTGTAGCCCTAAAATAAAATAAAGACTTAAATAACATCTAATTATCAGAATAGTAATAACTTGTCAATATTCTTAAATGTTTAGACTTTAGCATAATAAACCTTTTTCTAAAGAATTCAATTTATTTCTCTCACTTTACTGTAAAGATACTGTAAGCTCTAGATCTCGGTAATTATTTGTAAATAATTCTTTTTTATTTAATATTTCTGAATAAAATTCCTTTCAAATTTTCCCTAAATAACAGAATCGTTTCTTTTTATAGTAATACTTTCTTCAAAATTAGATGCCATTGTAAGTAGTTTTATATTATGTCCTTGTTTTTCCAGAATTGCAGTATTAACAAGGTACTTTATCTATTATTAGTTAAATGGCGTAGGTCCTAATATTCAAAAATCTAAGTCTAATTGTATACAATACGGTTGTATGATTCTCTCTATATTTCCTATCAATCCTATAATTTTAGTCTGTCAATTGGTTCTAATGTAGTCTTATAATATACTTCTACGCTTGCATTAGAATCTTTAACTTACTTTATAAATCTAATATACATGAAATGACCTACTATCTTTCTTGAACTAAATTATTCTCTCCTAACTATTAATTCTAATAGTTAGGAGAGAAAAGGAATAATAAAAATATTTAATTTTTTGATGGAAGAATAGTATATTTTGAAACTAGTTTTCTAAATTCTTGTCCATCAATTGTTTCAGTTTCTAATAGTTTTTCTACAGCTAAGTCTATAATTACTCTATTATTTAAAATAATTTCTGTTGCAACTTGTTCACAGTGATCAATAATACTTCGAACTTCCCTATCAATTCTATTTGCAATAGCCTCTTGGTATTCACCTCCTGCAAATAGTTGTTCATTATTGTTCCCCTCAAGTGCAATTGGCCCAATAGCTGACATACCGTATCTAGTAACCATTTGACGAGCAATGTTAGTAACTTGCTGTAAGTCATTACTAGCGCCTGTAGTTACTTCTGGAGAGCCAAAGACAACTTGTTCAGTTACCCGTCCACCTAAAATTGTCATGATTCGGGCTAATAGTTGAGATCTAGATACTAGGGTTTGATCTTCTTCTGGCATAAACCATGTTAAACCTTTTGCTCCTCCACGTGGAATTAATGTTATTTTCTCAACTTCATCATGGTTTTCTAGTACTGACCCAACAATAGCGTGCCCAACTTCATGGTAAGCAACTAACTTTTTGTTTTTCGTATCTTCCATTGCCGTTCCGGCAATACCACCAATAATACGGTCAGCAGCTTCGTTTACTTCATTTTTAGTAATAGTTTTCTTTTTATAGCGAGTTGCTAAAATAGCTGCTTCATTTAATAAATTGGATAAATCTGCTCCAGAAAATCCTGGAGTTCTATTAGCTAACTGAACTAATGAAACATCTTTGTCAAAAGGCTTATTTCGAGCATGGACTTTTAAAATACCAATTCGACCTAATCGATCAGGTAAATTTACCGTAATTTGACGATCAAAACGACCTGGACGTAATAAGGCTGCATCTAAAATATCTACCCGATTTGTAGCACCAATTACAATAACACCTTTATTTTCCTTAAACCCATCCATCTCCGTTAATAATTGGTTTAAGGTTTGTTCACGCTCATCATTTCCACCCCCAATTCCTGCACCACGTTCTCGACCTACGGCATCAATTTCGTCAATAAAAACAATACAGGGACTAGTCTCAGATGCTTTTTTAAAAAGATCACGAATTCTCGCAGCTCCAATACCAATAAACATCTCTACAAATTCTGAGCCAGCAACGCTATAAAATGGAACATTTGCCTCATTAGCAATCGCTTTAGCTAATAAGGTTTTCCCTGTTCCTGGAGGTCCTATTAGTAATACCCCTTTAGGGATTTTTGCTCCAACAACCGTATACCGTTCTGGTTCTTTTAGAAAGGAAACAATTTCTTCAAATTCGGCTTTGGCTTCATCAATGCCAGCAATATCATTAAATGAAATTCCAGTATCAGGTTTTTGATCAAATCTAGCAGGTGACTTCCCTAAATTCATCGGTGATGATCCAGAATTTGGCGAAAAGTTTTCGGAATTTTGAAAGAAAAAAATTAAACCAGCTATAAAGATTAAAGGTAAGAGTAAGTTACTTGCGATTGATATAAAAATATTTTTTCGTGGAGCTGGATGAGCGTCGAAATTAATATTATATTCTTTTAATTTTTGAATAAGTTGAGAAGCGCCAACAGGAATCTCTACTTGAATTGATTGTGGTCGATTTCCTAATTCTGGACTAGAAGCTTGAACAATAGCATTCCGGCCGTTATAATAAAAATCAACCTGTTTAACCCATCCCATTTCTAGATATTCTAAAAATCGACCATAAGTCATTTGAGAGCTACTTACATTGACGTTTGGCACTGATTTTGCTACATTATCGTTCAAATCAATTACGTTAAATGCTCGAAGACCAATAAAAATACAAGTTAAAAGAAATAATCCAATCAAAATTTTTTGTATTATATTACGATCCATTTGATTTGTTCATTAATTTATATATAAGGTTGTTCTTGCATTAAGGATACCATAATTCTAATAGCAAAAACAACTTTTTAAAATTTTATTGTGTAAATATATCTAAAATGAATTATACTATTATTAGCTTAATAACTTATTTACATAAATTATGGTAAATCGTGGTTCAAAAGTCCGAATTTTAAGACCAGAATCTTATTGGTTTAATGAAGTTGGAACTGTTGCAACAGTTGATCAAAGTGGAATCCGTTATCCTGTTGTTGTACGGTTTGAAAAAGTAAATTATAGTGGAACTAACACAAATAACTTTGCTTTAGACGAGTTAATTCTGGTTACAGATGACTAATTAGAATGTAAGGTATCTAATAAATTTGAAGATATAGTTTAATCGTATTAAAATTATTGACCCAGATTTTGCAAATGAACTTATTTTTTAGAAAGATCTTTTAAAGTTAGTTTTTAAAAAAGTTATATTACTGCTTGGAAAGTTGAGTTTACAGATTATACTTTTAAAAGCTCTAATCTGTAAACTTATAATTGTCAATTAAGATAAGACAAAGGTTTATGATATTTAAAAATGAAGTATTCTAAAGAGATTTTTAAAGACCTCTTTCCTATCACCAGTCTAGAATAAACCTCTTTTAATTTTTCTATTGACAAAAATAGAGATTATGAAGTAGCATATTTTAGTAGCATCGAACAAATATTATAACTTTATTTTTAAGACTCTTCGCGGAGTAGAGCAGCCTGGTAGCTCGTTGGGCTCATAACCCGAAGGTCAATGGTTCAAATCCATTCTCCGCTAGAAACTTTTATAAATTTAATAAAAAAAATCTTTTTTTAATAAAATTATAAATTGAACATTAAATATTTATAAAGTTTTACAGATGACATTAAATTTACAAACACCGTTTCCAACGTTTGGAGGAAGTACTGGCGGATGGTTACGTTCCGCTGAAGTTGAAGAAAAATATGCTATCACTTGGACTAGTGCAAAAGAACAAATATTTGAAATGCCAACGGGTGGAGCGGCCATTATGCGAAATGGAGAAAATTTGTTATACTTAGCACGAAAAGAACAATGTTTAGCGCTCGGGGCGCAGCTACGCACTTTTAAAATTAATGACTATAAGATTTACCGAATTTTTCCAAGTGGTGAAGTTCAATATTTACATCCTAAAGATGGCGTATTCCCTGAAAAAGTAAACCCAGGTAGGACTGCTGTTAATAGTCGAGATTTTTCAATTGGAAAAAATCCAAATCCGGCTTCAATTAAATTTAGTGGAATTAGTACTTATGAAAGTTAATTAATCTTAACTGTGAAGATTAGTTTTATAGCTAATCTTTTGGCGAGATGGCAGAGTTGGTCGATTGCGTCTGATTTGAAATCAGATGAATCTTTGTGGGTTCCGTGGGTTCGAATCCCACTCTCGCCTTTGATAATAATTAAAATAAGGATGCTTAGCTGCGTTTGAAATTTTTAAAAATTTTATTATGAATAAAGTTTACGACTGGTTTGAAGAAAGATTAGAAGTTCAAGCAATTGCAGATGATATTTCAAGTAAATATGTACCTCCTCATGTTAACATTTTCTACTGTTTTGGAGGTCTTGTTTTAACGTGTTTTTTAATTCAAGTTGCTACAGGTTTTGCGATGACATTTTATTATCGACCAAGTGTTGTTGATGCATTCGCTTCAGTTGAATACATTATGACAAGTGTAAATTTTGGTTGGTTAATTAGATCGTTACATAGATGGTCAGCAAGTATGATGGTATTAATGATGGTGTTACACGTTTTCCGAGTTTATCTGACAGGTGGATTTAAAAAACCACGTGAATTAACTTGGGTTACAGGTGTTACTTTGTCAGTCGTTACTGTATCTTTCGGTGTAACAGGCTACTCATTACCTTGGGATCAAGTAGGATTTTGGGCTTGTAAAATTGTAACTGGTGTTCCTGCTGCAGTACCCGTTGTAGGACCGCCATTAGTGTTAATTCTACGTGGGGGAGAGAGTGTAGGTCAAAGTACATTAACACGTTTTTACAGTGCACATACATTTGTGTTACCTTTAGCAGCCGCTGTTCTAATGTTAACGCACTTCTTAATGATTCGGAAACAAGGCATTTCAGGACCATTATAAGAGAAAAGTCCTTCTCGTTAAAATCTTAAATAAAATATAAATTATAATAGCTTTTATTATGTCAGTAATCAAAAAACCAGATTTAACTGATCCAAAATTACGTGCCAAATTAGCAAAAGGAATGGGTCATAATTACTATGGAGAGCCAGCGTGGCCAAATGATCTTTTATATGTTTTCCCTGTAACTATGTTAGGTACATTAGTCTGTCTCGTTGGTTTAGCTGTTTTAGCACCAACACAATTAGGCGAACCAGCAGATCCATTTAATACACCTTTAGAAATTTTACCTGAGTGGTATTTCTTCCCAACATTTAATTTATTACGTGTATTACCAAATAAATTGTTAGGTGTTTTAGCAATGGCTGCAGTTCCATTAGGCCTAATTACAGTTCCATTTATCGAGAACGTAAATAAATTTCAAAACCCGTTTCGTCGTCCAATTGCAAGCTTAACTTTTATATTAGGATTCTTTGTTGCTGTTTGGTTAGGAATTGGTGCTTGTTTACCAATTGATAAGGCAGTTTCTTTAGGTTTCTGGTAAAGTAATTTAAAATAATTCTTACAAAAAATTGTAAGGATTATTTTAAATTACTTTATCAAAATTTGGATCTTAAAGTATTTAATTATTTTCTAGGTAAGAAAATAAAATTAAAGTATTGACAAGACTTTTAATTCTTTGTATATTCTTTTTATGTTATTAAATACTAGTAAACTTTGTTAGCGGGCATAGCTCAGTGGTAGAGCGCAACCTTGCCAAGGTTGATGTCGCGCGTTCGAGTCGCGTTGCCCGCTTCTTGCTAAAATTTTTATTGCCCCCATCGTCTAGTGGCCTAGGACAGCTCCCTTTCACGGAGCAGACAGGGATTCGACTTCCCTTGGGGGTATAAAGGATATATTATTGCATTTATTAAGAAAATCATAAATATTATCCATAGACGAATTAATTCAACTTATTAACAATATTTGGTAGTTAATTTTGTCAAGTAAACAATATTAAAAAGAAAATTTTATATAACAACAAAAGGTTTAATATGGATAAAGTAAAGCAGGTTTCAAAGATTCGTATTTCTGGATTTTCAACATATAATTTTGAAAGGTGTACCGTTATATACCGTATAGGAGGAACATACGATGTCTAAAATTATTTTAGACAGCCATCAGCAGAGTCAACTCTTTAATAACTTTGACTAATTTAGAACTAACGTTACTCAAAATTTTGGAATTAGTCAAGAAGCTGCGTTTGAAAAATCCGTTAATTTTTTTTCAGCTAAGGCACTTGTTATTCAGCCTAAAAGGTTTGAAAATTACGATTATTTTTAGAGAATAATCATTGCTAATCTACTATTTGGAAGGGATACAAAATCAAATGAGTTAGTCTCAGATCATAATTAATTAAATTATTATTATGGTAAGGTAGAACAAATATTTGGTCAATTAGAGTTAGAAGAAAAAAATAATCAACCTCATTATTCATTTTGAGTTTCAATGAAACCTCAAGTTCTAAAAACTAATATGTTAAAAAGTATTATAACGAAGAGATGTCAAACTCTATTTCAGTTTTGATATTATCAAATGACTGAAGATTGTCAACAAGAATCTATAGTAAATTTAAATGATTGCCTACTCATATTTTAAGAAAAATTAATTATGAATGTTGTAAATTGGGATTCGGAAAATTTAGTATTAAATTAGCTCTTTTTAAACCTTGAAAGTTTCATCAACCCAAAAATGCTTACTTGTCATGTCTCTAAGCACTTTATCAAATATGTTTTAATTGACATATTCTATATCTGCAAACGCTACTTTTCCTAAAATCTTTAATGTTTCTGCGAGACTTTGTTTAGTTATAGGATTTAGAGTTTTATCCAGATAAACTTCTATGAATCAATAATATTAAAATATTGAACGTTTTACAAGCTTTAAAAATATGTTTAACATGAATTCATGTTAAACATATTTTTAAAGCTTAAAGAAAGTAAGTTTAATCTTAGATAGACTTTTATTCGCCTTGAACTTTTAATAAAGCAAATCCTAATGAAAGACCAAATAAAGTCATAAAGAAACATACAGCAGCAGCTGTAACAATTTCCGAATTTGCATAAGGGAATATTGATTTGATTAATTCCATAATTTTTTCACTTTTCAATTTTTTAAAAAAAGTTTCTAATCAGTTAGAAACCGTTACGAGCCCAAACTGTTAAGGCTAGTGAAAATGTAAACATTGCCATTAAACTCGCCCAACCTAAACTTAAAATATCCATAAAACTATTTTTTTTTTTAATTTAATTCTATTTTATAACCTAGAAGAATTTTAATGAAATCCTTCTAGGTTACGCTAATTGTTATTAAATAATACCGTTTGTCCAATCTACATCGACATTTTCAATAATTAAAGAAGAGTTGTAGATTTGTAAAATTATTAATAAAAATACTAAGAATGCAGCCATAACTACAGCCATGATTGGAGTCGTTCCCCAACCCGGAGCAACTTTACCATATTCAGCATTTAAGGGACGTAAAAGTTCGCCTAATCTTGTTCGTAATGCCATAAAAATATTTATTTTTTAAGAAATTAATTTTTCTAATATCTGTTATATAATATTAAAATGTTTATTTAAATAAGTATATAACATGGAAACAGCAACTATTATCGTAATTTTCGTATCAAGTCTACTTTTAGGAATTACTGCATATTCGATATACACAGCATTTGGGCCAGTGGCAAAAAATTTGCGTGATCCATTCGAAGAGCATGAAGACTAAAAAATAAAACCAATTTAATTGGTTTTATTTTTTAAGTATTCTAGGCGTTTCTCTAAAAAATACAGCAAAGAAAATTACTATTAAAGTACCAATAAGTAAGAATGTATAAACTAACGCTTCCATTGTTTGATCCTATTTAATATAAAGAGCTTAAAAGTTAACTGTAAACTATACAGCGCCTTGTTTTTTTGTTGTTTTATCGCCAAGTTTTTGGAATGCACCAAATTCTACTTGCTCTGTAACTTCCGCACCAATACCTGTGAATACATCACGGAAGATTGTACGACCACCATGCCATAAATGACCAAAGAAGAAAAGCAATGCAAAGTTAGCATGACCATACGTATACCATCCTCGTGGACTACTTCTGAAAACACCATCTGATTCTAGGCTTGTTCTATCAAATTCAAACACTTCACCTAACTGTGCTTTACGAGCAAACTTCTTAACTGTTGGTGCATCTTTAAATGTTTGACCATTTAATTTACCTCCATAGAAATCAACAGTTACACCAACTTGCTCAATACTGTATTTTGACTCTGCACGACGGAATGGAATATCTGCACGAATAATACCATCTTTATCTACTAATATTACTGGGAATGTTTCAAAGAAAGCCGGCATTCTGCGGACTGTTAACTCACGACCTTCTTTATCTCGGAAAATCGGATGACCTAACCACGCTTCAGCAATACCATCGCCTTTATTCATAGGACCTGCACGGAATAAACCACCTTTTGCCGGATTATTTCCAATGTAATCATAAAAAGCTAACTTATCAGGAATTCTTGACCAAGCTTGACTTTCTGATAAACCTTCACTTATTGACGCTTCAACTTGTCTTTCAATTTCTTGTTGAAAGTAACCACTATCCCATTGATAACGTGTTGGGCCAAATAATTCAATTGGAGTTGCTGCTGCACCATACCACATTGTCCCAGATGTTACAAAAGCAGCAAAGAATACTGCTGAGATACTACTTGATAAAACTGTTTCAATATTTCCCATTCTTAACGCACGATATAAACGTTGAGGTGGTCTAACAGTTAAGTGAAAAACTCCGGCCAAAATACCGAAGAGACCAGCAGCAATATGATGAGATGCAATACCACCTGGGTTAAATGGGTTAAAACCATCAGCACCCCATGATGGTGCAACAGGTTGCACTTTACCTGTAATTCCATAGGCATCTGATACCCAAATACCAGGACCAAATAAACCTGTTACGTGGAATGCACCGAAACCAAAACATAACAAACCTGATAAAAATAAATGAATACCAAATATTTTTGGTAAATCTAAAGCAGGTTCACCGGTTCTTGGATCACGAAATAGCTCTAAGTCCCAATATACCCAATGCCAAATAGCAGCTAAGAAACACATACCTGATAAAACAATGTGTGATAGTGCTACACCTTCAAAACTCCAAAGACCCGGGTTTGAGACACTCTCACCAGTAATGCTCCAACCACCCCATGAATCGGTAATTCCTAAACGAGTCATGAATGGCATAACAAACATTCCTTGACGCCACATAGGGTTTAATACAGGGTCAGATGGATCAAATACAGCTAATTCATATAAAGCCATTGAACCAGCCCAACCTGCAACTAAAGCTGTATGCATAATATGAACTGCAATTAATCTTCCTGGATCATTTAAAACAACAGTGTGAACACGATACCATGGTAATGCCATAGTAATAGATTCCTCAATAATAAATAGAGTTTTTGACTTTCTTACAACTAAACTACATAAAAGCTAGCTAATGTATCATTATAATCAAATATAATAAAAATCGTTAACTATTTTTTAATTTTTTTCCTATATCAATTTTAATTAAATTTTTATAGTCAATTTACTTTGTCTTTTTAACTTGCTAAAAATTTAAATATTTAATAAGATAGACAAAATTTACATTTGATTAAAAATCTTTTATGGCCAAAAAAAGTATGATTGAACGTGAAAAAAAGCGTATTAAATTAGAAAAAAAATATGCTTTAAAACGTATAAATTTATTAACAAAATATAAAACTGAAGAAAGTTTTAAAGTAAAACTTGAATTACATTCAAAATTGCAAAAATTACCTCGAAATAGTGCAAAAATAAGAATTCGAAATCGATGCTGGAAAACTGGAAGGCCACGTGGTGTTTTTAGAGATTTTGGTTTATCTCGTCATGTTATAAGAGAAATGGCCCATCAATGTCTCTTACCTGGTGTAACAAAGTCAAGTTGGTAAAAAAAAGTTATTTAAATTAAATTTATTTATTTTTATAAATTTAATCTACAATCATAAACATAAAATTAATATTAAAATATAGATTAAAGATTTTTAATAGAATCTAGACTACTAAATTATTTAGAATCAAAATAACACTTAATTTCAATAATAAATAAGGAGTACTTTATGATTTATGATTCACAAGTATATACAGCATTATGTATTAGCTTATTAGCAGGAATTTTAGCCATTCGATTAGGTTCGACACTTTATCAATAAAATGTTGCATATCAGTAATTAATTCGAAAACTTTTCATATTTCAATCAAGAATAAGCTATGGTAACAGAGAATTTAAAAAAACTTAGTAATCCGGTCTTCCCTTTTACTGCAATAGTAGGACAAGAAGAAATGAAATTAGCTTTACAGCTAAATGTAATTGACCCAAAAATTGGTGGTGTTATGATTATGGGTGACCGTGGAACAGGTAAATCGACGACTATTCGAGCAATTGCAGATTTATTACCTGAAATTGAAGTAATAAAAGATGACCCATTTAATTCCCATAAATCAGATTTAGATTTAATGGGAAATGAGGTTAAATTAGCTGTTCAAAACAGTAAAGTATTAGCGACAGAATTTATCAAAATTCCAATGGTTGATTTACCATTAGGAGCAACGGAAGATCGAGTCTGTGGAACAATTGATATTGAAAAAGCTTTAACCGAAGGTGTGAAAGCTTTTGAACCCGGATTATTGGCTAAGGCTAATCGTGGTATTCTTTACGTTGACGAGGTTAATTTATTAGATGATCATCTTGTTGATATCTTATTAGATTCTGCCGCTTCAGGTTGGAATACTGTTGAAAGAGAAGGAATTTCAATTCGTCATCCAGCAAGATTTGTTTTAGTTGGCTCTGGAAATCCAGAAGAAGGTGAGTTACGGCCTCAATTATTAGATCGATTTGGTATGCATGCTGAAATTCGAACTGTGAAAGATCCAATTTTACGTGTAAAAGTCGTTGAAGAAAGAACATCATTTGATCAAAATCCAATAATTTGGATTGAAAACTATGAGGTTCAACAACAACAATTACGTGATAAAATAATTGCTGCACAGAAATTACTTCCAGAAATCGAAATCGACTACAATTTACGAGTAAAAATTTCAGAAGTATGTAGTCGTTTAGATGTTGACGGTTTGAGAGGAGATATTGTTACAAATCGCGCCGCTAAAGCTCATGCTGCTTATAATGGGCGTAATAAAGTTACAACTGAAGATATTTCTAAAATTATAACGTTATGTTTGCGTCATCGTTTAAGAAAAGATCCATTAGAATCAATTGATTCTGGAAATAAAGTCGAGAAAGTATTTAAAGAAATATTTGAAGTTGAAAGCTAACTTAATTTGCCATTTTCAAATAGATATTAAAACAATATGATAAAACTAAGTGGACTTCTTATAAGTATTTTTTTAATTATAATTATTTTTTTACAAATTCCAGACGAAAGTGTAGGATTATCGAGTTTTACGAAAAATATGGACCAATTTAGTTCACCGGGTTTTTTTCAAAGATTCATAAAACTTTTAACAGCTATGTGCATTTTAGGTTATATTGGAATTGCATTGCAATTAAATCGATAACGATATATTATTTTAGAAAACTTTACTTTAAAAAGAAAGTAATAAGAATTTTCGAATAACTTATATTCATCCGGATTAAGTCTAAATCATCAGAAAATGTTCAATTTATTAAAAATTAACTAGACTTCGCAGAACATAACTTTTATACCTGAGTCAAGGTTTAAGTGATTCGCATTAGTACAGAGGTAAAAAGTTGGAAAGAAAAGCTCCACGTTATATTGAAGGTTTTGGTATTTCTACTGAGGATAAAAATGAATAGGAAAGTGCTATGAACTATAAAGAGTTGGTAAAATTTTTATTATCAAAATCAAATTTAGTTATTCGTAAAAAGGGTAAATTGAATAAATAATAGTTCATAGTTCATAATTAACATCGGTAAACCCTGGTTATGGGAAGTTGTATCTTTTGAAAATAATTCATTATACGAAGGTTATCAGTTTATGATTAGCTACCATATTTTGAAAGAAGCATTTGAAATGTTTAAAGAAATAGTTCAAGTAATCACTAAATTACACAGAACAACGGTAATTCGTAATTGTGTAAAGTTGAAAGTAGTCAAGAACAGTTAAAGAAAAATTTAAGCTTTTCAGGAACTGGAAAAGAAAAAAATATCATTTAACAAGTAGAGAAATCTCAACAATAAAAAAATTAATTTTATTAAAATAATTATAATATTGATAGCGCTGAATTATCAATTTGTACATCCTGCTGCTAAAATTAAAAATAACTATATTAACCCATTATGAAAATGAAGTCAAATTGTTAAAAGGTCAAAACTTTTTTGGAAAGATTAAGAAAAATATATTTAAATATTAGATTTATTTGTGCGTATATATTTAATATGAATAAAAGAAGTAAGCTTAGAAACGGGACTGACGAGACTCGAACTCGCAACTTCCGCCGTGACAGGGCGGTGCTCTGACCAATTGAACTACAATCCCATAAAAATAAAATATTTTTACAAGTTAATCTTTTCTAACTGTTAACTTTTTGTTTTTTAATAAAGGAGAAACAGGGATTCGAACCCTGGGTACAAGTAATTGTACGATAGATTAGCAATCTATTGCTTTCGACCACTCAGCCATTTCTCCTGAACTAATTAATACAAAATGTTCGGAGATGGCTCTGGTGGGATTTGAACCTACGACCTTGGGCTTATGAGTCCCCTGCTCTAACCACTG
>Ga0181380_1000687_pt1 | contig 15080 bp, 21 predicted proteins | sample 3SPOviralmetaG_FD_130116 | JGI IMG/M metagenome (GOLD analysis project Ga0181380, IMG submission 130116) | Marine viral communities from the oligotrophic San Pedro Time Series (SPOT) site, San Pedro Channel, CA, USA - 3 SPOT_SRF_2009-08-19 | ecosystem: Environmental > Aquatic > Marine > Strait... | reverse complement strand
TCGCTGCCCTGACCAAACAGTACGGTATGTCAGAAGAGGCAATCGTAGAACTTGGTGCTGCTAACAACCCCGCTGTCTACGGCCAACTCCTAGAGACTATAAAGAAGAATGAGGAAGAGTACGCTGAGCAGTACGGGGCAGAAGCCGCTAGACGATTCACCACTCAGATCGTAGCTGATACCCTCAGTCGTACCATTGTCGTCTCTGGTGAAGAGGTGGATGTGTACTCTCCAGAGTTTCTTGAGGGTGTCAAGGATGTCTACGGGGAACTGCCTGACTTTATTGATACCGAAGCCACAAAGATGACTGTCGGAGGTATTCACACTACAAACCCTCCTGTCCAGAAGAGAGCCACTGGGGCAGAGATTAACGCTGCGTACGACCGCGTGAGGAACAAGCTCCTTGACAGGGCCTTGCAGGACATGGACCTTCTTAACGATGCTCTAAAGAGTCCTGACTACTCCACAGAGGACAAAGCGGGCTTTTCCGCAGACGTCACTGCCCTACAGAAAGTTATTACTCTCGCTGAGAAAGGTTCTTTCCACGGCTTAGGCCAACTCTACGGGACTGAACTCTGGACAGAAGAAGTACGATTCAACCCTAACCTCTCTGACGCCCCTGCCCCCTTCCAAGTGACACCTAACGAAGAGGCTGTGGAAGCAGAAGCACCAGCAGTAGAACCTGATCCTCAACCTGCCCCAACAGAGACCGTAGAACCACCTATAGAGCCTGTCTCTGACGTAGCCCCTGTGGTGGAAGACCCTGTAAGTCTCACTAGTGGAAACAGCAGGAAAGACGCCCGTACAGGCAAGAGAATAGTTATGTCGAGTGTTGAGCCTGAGACTGCTATGACTACTAACAGGCAAGACAAGTCTAACGCTAGAAACAGCTTGAATAGAACTGGTGCCAGTGACACTGAGCCTACGGCCCTTGAGAAATTGAAAGAAGAGCGTAGGAAACTTCGTAGGTCTAACCTTTCTCACCCTAAGATCAGGGAGTTGAATACTCAGATCAGAGAACTGGAAAGCCAACAGAACAGAGAAGACAAATAATGGCAGACCTCGTACCCGGAGCAATCTCCAGTACACTTCGCCCAGAGCTTGAACCACAAGCACCAACTAAGGGGTTGACCCCCGGAGGTATTTCCCAGAGACTGGGGAGTACCCCTAAAGTTGTTCCGGGTAGTATTTCTCGGGCACTGGGTAAAGACAGGCCTCTGCCTTCTTCCTCTAAATCAGTTGATAAGCCAATCGACGTCTACAAGATTCTCTCGGGGCATGACAGCATCACTGCTTCTACCGTTGTAGAGAACGACGATATGATGGAGGTTGTGTATCGTAGCTTGGAGAGTCGTAACAAGAATGCTCCCAACCAGACTGCCGCAGGGAGAGGCCTAACTTGGCTCTTAGGGGGTCAAACCCTTAAGTCTAAGAACTGGCGGGATATGGACAGGGAAGATGTCTTCGAAGTCTGGCAGAACTACCAGAGGTCTTTCGCTGGAGGTAACTCCACAACAAACGTTAATGAACTGACCTACGCTCTTAATGCTGATGACAAGACTAAGGCTGACCTCGGTGCTGGTTATGTGTTGTTCGATGCTATGGACAATGCTTACACAGGTGAGGGCACTTGGGGAGACACTCTAGACGCCACTAGAGACTACGTTGTAGCTGGTGTGTGGGACCCTCTGACTGTTGCTACCTTGGGCATCGGTAAAGCAGCTTCTATGGCTGGCTCTAAGGCTGGTAACACCGCTGCACGCCAAGCTCTTATTAAGGTCTACAAGTCATCCCTCAAAGCTGGTCTCTCAAAGGCTACTGCCAAGAAGGTTGCCGCTGGGTCTGTTGCTGCTGCCACAACTGTTGTCCCTGAGATTGCACTGAATGCTGCTGTGGATGTTGCCCACCAGAATACCCGTATGACTGTAGGGGTGCAGGAAGACTACAGTGTCGCCCAGACAGGTCTCGTGGCTGTTGGTACCGTTGTAACTCCTGCTATCTTAGCTGCTACAGGTGGGATGAGGTTCCTTAGGAAGGCTAAGATTGACCCTGAATCCTTTGCTGCTTACCAGAAGGTCGATAAGAGAGTTGTTCAAGAAGGTTTGGACAACCTAGACAAAATCATGAAGTCCACCGTGAACATGCCTAACGTCATCAACTCTCTTGATGCAGACTTCGGGACTATTAAGGGTGTCCCCGGAGCTTTCAAAGACTGGGATACCTTCAAGAAGATTTCCAGAGCAGGGCAGATTGCCCGAGGGGAAGAGGCGACAGACTGGACTAACCTAGCTGACTTTAAACAAGCCTTCCTTTTAGGCGTTAAGGACGCTGATGGTAACCAGATTGTAAAGGGGTACAGTAAGGCTCTTGAAGAGGCTGGTTTCGTTATGTCGTCTCACTTTATTGAGAAGTATGGTAAAGCTGGGGGGATTGCTCAGACTGTCAGTTGGTTGAGTGACAGCACTGTTGAAACGTACATGAAGAATTGGGAGAAAGCCTCTGGGAGGTCTCTAGGTCTTGAGTACACAGCAGAGGCTCTTAGCCAGAACATCGCCCAGAGCGCTTCTGAGGCTGGTAGGATCAGTGGTCAGATGGCTAGGTTCCTTAAGCAGGAGGGGTTGAATCCGAAGCAAGCTGCTAAGGCTATCGCCGGGGTAGACACTCCAGAAGAGGCTGCTCAGTACGGTCAGTTTGCTCTGTCGATCTACAAGAGGCTTCTTACCTCCCACCCTGCTACTACAGCAGCTAACCTCAAAGGTTTTGGGGTGGTAAGTATGTTGAACTCCTACGCTGACATCTTCACAGGTGCAATCAATGCCGCTCAGTACGGCTTCTACAAAGGAATCAACAACACAGATCAAGCTATAAAATACTACAACAGAATGTCAGGAGCCTTCAAAGGTATTGGCTACAAAGGGGCTAATCTCATGGCACCCGATGGGGACTTCAAGATGGTTGATGCTATCTTTGACCTATTCCCTGATGCTGAGAAAGCCCTGTTCAGAGATGTTGCTGGTGATGGTGGTGTTAGGGATAACCCTCTGGAGTTTGGTATTAAAGGGAGTCGTATCGCTAAGGGTGTAGACAATTACACAGCCACTGCTCAAGGACTTGCAGGGGTTCGCCTACAGGATGAAATCACCAAACGGTGGGCCTTCGATGCCAACTTCAACCAAGCCTTGATGAGAGAGTTTGGGGAAGATATTAACACCTTCTTCGCTAACCCAGACAACATGGTACATCTTGGGAGTAAACGATTCCAAGAGAATGTTATGGACAAGGCTCTCTACAGGACTCTCCGTGAGACTGCTTCGGTTAACTGGTCGCAACAGAAAAGACAGACTGCTGACTGGATGCGTCGTGCTGCCAAAGGTGTGGCCTATGTGTCGAACAACACTCCTGCTGGTGTTATCATCCCCTTCGGTAACTTCATGAACACCACAATGGCGACTATGGGTGACCTTACCTTCATTAACTTTGGTAGGGCTGCTATCCGTAAGGCTGCTGGCAGTGGTGTCGAGTACTCCAGTCAGGAGATTGAAGAACTGTTGGCTAAAGGTATTGTAGGAGTAGGGGTAGTTGCTATCGGTGTTCCTGCTGCCAGAGAGCGTATCCTCAATGGTCAGGCTTGGAATGCAGACACGGACAACAAAGGTGACGCACGAGATGTTACCTTCGATTGGCCTGCTTCTACCCTCCGTCTTATGTCTCAAATCACTGCCCATGCAACAGCAGAGGGTGGCTTCGATAGGACACTAGTCCCAGAGGACCTCAGGAATGAGTTCATCCGTCAGACTGCTGGTCAGGTGGCTAGAGACTTTGAGGACTTCTTCAGACCTACTGTAGACATCTTCAATGACTTTATGCAAGGTGACGCCAATATGGCAGAGATGGTTGGGGTGTCCTTTGGGTCTGTCCTAGGGCAGTTTGCTCAAGGTGTCACACGCCCTCTTGACCCTCTTAACCAACTTGCTGGTGTTATCAAGGGTAGAGAGATGACCCCTGATCTACGCCAAGGTTCAAGGAACTGGAATGAGGCTCGTAAGTACGTTAACCACATCTTCGGTCTGATGGATGATCTTCCCAAGAGGAACTACCCAACGAGCACTGAGGGGCGTCATGTTGACATAGGCAAAGTAATTGGTGGCTCAAGAAGGGTCAGACCTCAGAGTACCTTCGAGCAAGTCTTGAATACCATCGGTGCTGCACACTGGAAGCAGGCTAAGTGGAAAGGCCCTGCTGAACTTAGGAACTTCATGGACGACATAGCGCAGGAGTTCTATGAGGCTGAGACTAACCGCAGGCTAAAAATCCTTGGGGGTTGGGAGAAGTTCACCTCTATGTCTCACTCCGATAAGGTGCAGTTGGTTAGGGAGATTAACGGAAAGGTCTCCACTCAACTTACTGCCTACATGAACTCTGCTCCTGCTCCACAGGCCTTGAACTCCCTGAGACTTCTTAACGGACAGGCTGAGTATAAAGTGAGAAAGGTAAAAGAACTTCTGGGTATTGAAGAAGATTTGGAGGAACTGATTAAGACCCCTGAGGGCATCCTCCAGCTAGAACGCATTAACGCTCTGGTGAAGAGTTATGATGATGTCTTTGGGGTACTAGACGAATAAACAAAAAAAAATACCCCTCCGAAGAGGGGCTTATAGTTAGTGTGAAGAAGGGGACTCTTTAGGGGGTCCTCTTTTTTTTGTTTATTTTAGAGGCTTTTCTATGAGTAGAAATCTTTGTCTTGCCTCAGGAGTTTTATCCTCCGTTACGTCTCTCCCGAAATTAAACATCTTTACCTCCTTTGATCCAATTAAGCAGTTGGTCTAGGACATTGGGATGTAAGAACTCAGGGGGTGCCGCCTTATAAATCTCCAAGCGTAACCATTGGTCTGTCGTCAGAAGAGGCTCCTCCGTGGGCCACTCCGTGGATTCTTCTAGCATTGTTTTCATGCTGTGTTCCTTTAACTCTTAAACTGTGGATCGTCTAGGATATGGTACAGGTAATCACGAGTCCTGTCAACCCCAGCAACCATCCTAAGTACCCTAACACCATAGTAAATTACCTTCTTGGTGTCGTACTCAACAGAGGTCCCTTCTTTGTCGCCCCAACGGGCTAGGCCCTTGAAGATATCCTTAAGGTGTACCCCGTACTTACCCCACTTGTGTTCAGCAAGGTACTCCATCATATCGTTAAGAGTAATCCACTCACTGAAGGGGAAGTCGTAGTATGAGGCAGGGCCACCTCTGTGTTCATCAGCTTGGGGAGGTTCCAGTATAGGAGGATATGCCAGTCTCTCATCAAAAGTCATTCAGTGCGCTCCACGATACAGGGTAAAGGTTTTCAAGGATAGAGCCAGCTTTGAGGGCAACCTCAGTGGACTCATCCTGTGCTGTTGGGTGTGTTCTCAGGCGGTACATCTTATACCATGCCCCCAGAGTACCACTCCAAGACCACTCAGTCATTGACCCTAGTGGAAGGACTGCTCTGGCTTGCTCAGGGGACACTCCCTGCTCCAACAAACTCTCATAGGCCCTGAGAGCCTCTAGGACAGCCGCTGAGAACACATCGTCCTCAAGTTGGATAGGACCCCCAGAACCCTGCTTAATGCTCTTCTCAGGCCTGCTACGCCACTCTGGCTCATACACCTCAGGGGTGAAGTCAACGTACCTACGGGAGACCTCATTGAGGGGCATGTACTCATGCTTCACAAGCTGCCTAGCGACAAAGATAGGAGCCTTGACGTGCATTGTGACGAAGGTATGGTTGAAAGGGGAAAAGTGTTCTTCTCTAGCGAGGTACTTGATGAGTCTTTTGTCTTCTTCTTTAAGACCATCAGGCCCCAGAGCACTCTTCTTAGAAAAAGAAACCCTAGCGCTATTTACAACGCTAAGGTCACTTCCCATGTGGTCTACATAGGTTACTTCGATCAAGGGTTAAACCTTTTTGATTGTGTTGAGTGGTGGGTTCTTTCCAAAGTATACTGCAAGGTCACCGTAGGCTTCGATACCTACTTCTGCTGCTTGCTCGACAGTATGGGGAAGACCTTTACGGCCCAACCTCTGGGAGGCTGCTTGTAGGATAGAACCTACATCGTTCAACTGTTTGTGGATTGCATTCACTTTATCTGCGTCAATAGCATCTGCTTCGCTACGGTGAAGACCCCCTTGGGAGTCCTCCCACACTTCTACCTTATTGGCTGACATCAGTCGAGTACCTCCCAGTCTTCTGCAAGTAGATCTGTCTGACTGGCAAGCCAACCAATAACCATTGACCCATCGGCAACCCTCATGTCGATATGAGGTAGGAGCTTAATCTCACCGGGGTGGTCAAACTTTCCTATAAGCTCGTCTGCTCTGTGGCCTGCTGCGTGGTGTAACTTGACCATGCTAGTAGGGATAAGGGAACCGGGGGTGAGAGCCACCCACATGTCCTTCCCGTTCCAACCTGCTCTAGCTACCTTCTTGCCCTCTTTAAGGGCTTTTAGTGCTTCCCCGAAGTCCATCTATGAACACTCCCTCTGTCCTGTCTCAGGGTCAAATCTACATTCTCCCCCAACTTCTTCATCCCCTTTAACTTCGAGGACACTTCCAGTTACATCATTAGGGCGGTAAGTTGTACACCCTTTGCAACCCTTTTCCCACGCCTGTACGTACACACTCTGGAAGTCCTCAAAGGAAATATCCTCTGGTACGTTAACAGTCTTAGAGATAGAACTGTCGATGTACTTCTGGGCTACAGCTTGCATAGCGATGTGGTCTTCTGGGTTAAGTGTCTGGGCAGTAACAAAGCTATCAGGCAGCTTCTTCTTCTTGGGGTTCTCTTCACGCCACTTACGGACACCCCAGTTGGTTACTGTTTGAGTGACATGAGAGCCATCATTCTGGAGCACCTTTCTGTCGTACTCAAGAGCGAAGATAGGTTCAATACCACCGGACACATTCCCTGCGTAGAGAGAGATTGTACCTGTAGGGGCAATAGAAGTCAACAGAGAGTTACGGATACCATACTTCTTAATACTCTCCCTGATGTCGTCTGGACGATCTGTGATGAAAGGACCAGAACTGTACTTCTGCATGAACTCTGGGAAGGGACCCTTCTCAATAGCCAAGGAGATAGACGAACGGTAAGCTGTGTTGGTGAGAAGAGCGAGGATTTCCTCAGTCCACTCTACAGCTTCTTTGCTGCCATATTTCATACCCAAGAGGGCAAGAACATCACCTAGACCAGTGATACCAAGACCAATACGGCGCTTAGCTACTGCTTCTACTTCCTGTGCCTTCAAGGGGAACTTGGAGACATCAATGACGTTATCAAGCATCCGAGTGGCAATGGCGACAGTACGTTTCATCGCACCTTTATCGAAAGTACCTTTGTCGTAGAAGGCTGTCAGGTTAATGGAGCCTAGCAAGCAGGTGCCGTAAGGTGGAAGAGGTTGTTCACCCATTTTGTGTTTTCTCCAGTTTCTTGGAGTATCGGACTATATCATCAACTTCGTTGTATTCTCTAACGAAGTGCTCCGCACTTGGCAACTCTAGCGCTGTACTTTTCTTTTTGTAGAAGAGTACTGTTTTGTATTTGAAGCAATCAAGAATGTAGGGGTAGACCAAAGAGATAAACCTTTGAAGGCCCTCCCCACCTAGTCTAATCCGGTACCCGAATCCCCAAGGTTTCTTTACCAAAGAGGATTGAACACCTAAACCTTCCAAAGTCTTCTGTAGGTGAGCAAGCTCTTCTTTTGGAAAACTCTCCAAGCAGAACCATCCGATGTTTTGGACTTTGTTCTTCTTGCGGTTCTTAGCGTGCTCTAGGTATCCGTCGCACATCCAAACATGAGCAAGAGCCTCTGCGTCGAGTCTTTTAGCTATGTAGGGTGACAACACCTTTCTACCGTTGTTAGGGTAAAACTTATCGTAGGTGTTGGACAGGTACTTAGACTTTGTGGACCAAACTCTCCAACCTTTAACCCCAAAGCGTTTGTCTAGCTTCTCCATGGAACTGAACTTTGTGTGAGTCAGATTGGAGAAGACACTTTGAAGGTAGTCTGCGTACTCTTTGTTCTTAGAGTAAAGGTCAAACCGTTTAGTGTTCTTATCTAAGGAGCCATCTGAGAGAAGGACTCCGTACATGATTTTCTTGATTCTCTTAGCTTCCATAATCTTTCCTTTCGGTGAGATTTCTTGAGTTACCGTGTAGTCTCTGAACCTTCCCTTAAAGGGCTTGGCTGCTGATTGTCTTTACAGATTTCCAGCAATTCACGGAGTATTTGTCATGAGGGTCACCCCTCAAGCCTTGCAGTGAACTTTATTTACAAGGATTTGTAGCAGCAATTTCTTCACAGTACCAAAGGTTGTTCATTTCTTTGATACGGTCGATAAAGATAACACCCGGCTCAGCGTAGGCGTAGGTGGCCATCATGATTTTCTGCCAGAGAGTACGTGCCTTGATTGTCTTATAAACCTTACCCTCAAACACCAAGTCCCAGTCTTCGTCTTCTTCAACTGCAAACATAAAGGCATCAGTAGCTAGGACTGACATATTGAACATACGGAGACGGGCGGGGTCTCTCTTAGCTTCGATGAAGTCCTCAATGTCTGGGTGGTCACACCGCATAGTAGCCATCATGGCACCACGGCGAACACCAGCACTCATGATTGTACGACACATAGAGTCCCACACATCCATGAAGGTAAGAGGGCCAGATGCTTCACTGGCGACACCCACAACAGGGGCACCCTTAGGCCTGATAGTAGTGAAGTTGTAGCCGATACCACCCCCTTGTTGCATCGTAAGAGCAGCTTCCTTGAGGTGATCAAAGATTTCACCCATGCTGTCACAGATGGTACCCATAACAAAACAATTCATAAGGGTAACATTACGATCAGTGCCAGCACCCGCTACGATACGCCCAGCAGGAGTAAAGCGGTAGTCTTCAAGCGCCCAATAGAACTCATCTTCGTAGCTCCGTGGGTCTTTCTCAGCAGCAGCCAGAGCCTTAGCTACACGTCGCCAAGTATCCTCCACTGTCTGGTCGATGGGGGTTCCATCTGCTTCTTTCAACTGGTACTTCATTTCCCAGATTTCTGTTGATATGTCTTTCAAATTAGGTCTCCAAATGTAGGTTCTCGGTAGTGAGGACCCTTCATGATCTTTCCACTTTCACTTTTGATAGGCAAGCCATCCTCCCCCATCTTAGACATATTAGAGAGGTGCACCCTACGGAAGGCTTCGAAGTAATTGAGGTCTCCAAGAGCCTCTAAGGCAGAGTCGTAGGTGGCAGCAGCCTTAGTTAGAACAGACATAGCTTCACCCTTCTCGGCGTCACTATAGAGGTTCAACTGCTCAGGACCAACAGCCATGAAGTTAAACCCAATCTGTACGTACATAAGGTCTGTCATCTCCTTGAGGATATGGGCTTTGTCTGATCCTTCGATGGCTTCCTCAAGTTCTGCTGTTTCCTCTTTAACCAATTCCAACCACAACCGAGGGTCTAGGCTTGCTCCAAAGTCTCTGATGAACTCAGCCACCATGTCTCCTGTTAGGTTATCACTCATCGTCGTCCTCCAGAAGGATTACTAGGTTACCATTCTCATCAGAGAAGAACTGCTCCCTATGAAGAATAAGTACGTCCTCTTCGGTATCATTCTCTGTGAACGAGATGTAAATAAGGCCGTTAGGGTCTAGGTTAAAGTGTCTGTTGAGACTCCCTAGGTCTTTTACAGTGAGTTGCATCAGTTTCTCTCCTCAGTCACTGAGATATCATCCAATCCCATGTAGTCATCTTCATGGACTGCTGCTCTGATGAAGTCCTCCAGAGCTTCTGTGGCGTCCCCTGTGGAGTCAATGCCGGGGTGGTCTTGGTCTACCACGACAGTGATTTCAATAGTATAGGTTTTATCCATTTACTCCTCCAAGTTGTCTAGGCGAGTCAAGTCTTCTTTGATAAGTCCAAAACCACGTTTTGTGGTACTTAGGGCCTCTAAAAAGGGGGCTTTCTCTTCTTCTGACAAACCCATCGCCTCTAGTTGGTTGTGGGTCGCGACTGTTACTGTTAGAAAATTCACGTCAAGAAACACTAGTTTCTCTTCAAGGTTCTCAAACGTCAGTTCATCTGTGAAAGACATGTAGTTATACTCCGTTTTAGGCATGGGTCAAGTTTTCTTTCTACGGTCTGTAGAATAGTTATGTTTAATGAAGTCTGCTCTCCGGGTGTTAACGATGTACTCACACTCTTCTTTAGAGAACGGTACCCGAGGAGTATAGTCAAAGATGTTAGAACTGATGTCCAGCTTCCCTACAATCTTTTCCACCAGTGGTCTGTGGGTTTCGAAGTCTTCAATACGAAAAACTTTCACCCCTTCTAAACACCAATAGGAGTATGGCTTCTGAAACACATGGTCACCTCTCGACTCATACATCCACTGTTGCCACTCAATGAAATCTGGGTTGTCTTCCTTAAGTCCTTCGTACATCCACTCCATGCGCTTAAAAGGTTTTGTGATAAAGGTAAATACGATGTCCCCTTGAGGCTGTTTGTACTCATTTGTTTCTGGGACCACAGGGTCAAAGGGAGGAGTGAGGGGTTTGCAGTCTTTTTGCTCCAAGAGGACCTCTGTGAAAAGGCCATTCTCAGTGTAAGGGATTTCTACGTACTTCCAACCTTTACCTTCAATCATTGGCCGTACTCCTGTTCAAGGCGAGCTAGGGAGACAAACTCAGGCTCATAATAACCGTACTCATTGTGGTTATGCTTAACAATCACACCAGACCACCAATCTTTGTTAGCTTGTCCAGCCCAATCCTCAGGGGCACCCTTGAAGCATCCGGCGACAAGACCAATGGCCTTAGCGTCATCTCGGAAGAACAGACTGCGCTTGTGGGAGTGGCCTACTGTAGTGGAACGTAGACGTTTCTTAAGCAAGTTGTAGGCATGGTGCTCCCCAGACATAGCTGTACCGTAATTCCCAGAGGACACAAAGTGTGCGTAATCCACACCGTTGATCTGCTGGATAGCAGGGGCACCGTTCTCATACTCGAAGTACTCGTCAAACCATTTGCTCGTATTGAGATGCTCAAAGGAAATACCAAACCGGGAGCCTGCTAGGCGTGGGTCATTGGCAACAGCCTTCTTGATACGGTTCTCATGATTACCCTCGAAGCCAAACCACACCGGACGTTTCTTCTTGTTACGGCGGAAGGGTTCTCGAAGGATTTCCTGTGCTTCGTTGTAGGTGTCGATATCATCTTCGTAAGGGGCTGTGTTTGCCAATTTAGCGGGACGAGAGGTGTCGAAGGAATTAAGGGAGCGCATATCAGCGCCATCCCCTAGGTCCACCACAAACTCTGGGCGTAAGTCATAGAGGAACTTTGCTAGAAGCTCAAAGCGTCTGTTACTCACTTTAGGGTCTGTATGAGCACAGGTGAATACTACTCCTGTCTGGTTCAATGCATTCTCTCCTTCTTAGATTCCTCATAGATAACCTCTAATGCTGCGTTATCAAGGGGGTAAACGTTGTTCTTGAAGTAACTCACGATCTTGTCGGCCATACTTTTGTTCCTACAGGTGATTGTACCTGATCCCATAGTTTCAGACTCAGACATGAAGTATAGAGTATCTAAGAGCCAAAAGCCATTACTTTCTAAGGGGTCTGACACAACGGCGTACACCAGCATCTCCCCCTCGTCTTCTTCGTCGTCCTCAATGCCACGGAACTCTAGCTCTTCGTCTTCCATTTGTTACCTTTCAAGAGGTTAAAGAAGTATTCTGCGTCAACAAGAACAATAGGGTTCCTGTGGTTTGCCTTAATAACAGCGATGGGTTGAGAGCCTTTAGGACAGTTCTCCACTGCTTGGTCGAGGTGTTTAAACCCAGCGAACTTCGCAAGGTTCTTTGCTTCAATGGATACAGGGAACTGTATTCTGGCGACAGGAGACATGAGAATGTCCTCTCCATTGGCTCCCATAGAGGTGCTCCTCACATCTTCGTCAGTGATTTGGTCACCGAGTTTGATAAGGAGGTCTCTGATCCACTGCTGTAGTCTCCTGCCTTTTGCTTTAGCTGACTGTGGTGTCATGTTAGACTACTTCACTCACTCTGTTACCTCCATTACCCTTGGTTCTCTTACGATCTTTGTGAAGTGTTTAGGACCAGTTGAGTAGATAAAGGTACGCACGTTAGGCCAACACTTCTTTCTCCACCCACAGTAGTTGCACATAACAGACAGAACCTCGTTACCAGACTTACCTTCTGCTACTGGTGGTACTCGGTAGTCAGGCTCATCACCTTGGACTACTTCCTTAGCACGATTAACTTCGCCTTCTTTTAAATCAAGCTCTTTCCTTAGGTCGTATATATCAAGGCAAAGCTTGAAGCGCTCCTTCTTGACGACAAGAAAAGCAGCTTTATTCTTCTCAGTTACCCTTGGGTCGTCTTGGTCTGCGTGTAGGTACGACGATAGTTGGGAGATGTAGCCAAAGGGATCGTCTTCTTTAAGGGAGTTCTTCTTGAACTTTTCGAACCCAAAGTTAGAAGCAGACTTAACGTCAACTCTCCAACCGTCAATGATGCAGTCTCCATGACCGGGAATACCAAAAACGTTAACCTCCCCCTGTAGTCCCTCAACAGTGTGTCCTGCCGCTTTGGCTAGAGAGATAATGAAGGCTTCCAGAAGGTCCCCGTAGAAGAACGTACCCAGAGCTTCCGCTGACAGGGGTTCTTCTGATGCTCTGTCGTTGACCATATTCCAGATTTTAGTCTTACAGGGAGTACCCAACATAGACAAAGACAACCGATCTCTTGGCTTCTGCTCAGCAGAGAACCTATCCTCAGCGATGCTGGAAATCTCGTGGGATAGGAATTGAGTGATAGCTTCGTCCCAACCCCCCTTCCCTTCAATAACCTCGTACATATCTGAGATAAGAGTGTCGATAGTCTTCACGCTTTACCTGCCTTTACAGTAGTACTGCTCTGGTTAAGGGTTACCACAAACTTCTGGTCTCTGACGAGGATAGTCTGTGACTCACCGGGACGTGCGTTCGGGAATGCCCTCATGTGTTCCATGTAGGCCCCAAGCGCTGCCGTGGCTTCTCCGATATCGTTCAAGTCTAAATTGATCTTCACGTAGTTTCTCCGCTGCGTTCTTAGCCACGAGCCACTTAAGGTAGTCTTTGTAACAGTGGTCGTGATCCATGAAAAGTAGGTTGACCATTCCGTGGACATTGACTTGGCCGTTTACGGACCTCTGCCATTGTCTCCCTGAGAATGTCTGGTAGGGGTCTCCCCCAAGCACTGTGTTCAACAGTATGCTCAGGGAAGTTCCGTTAGTTTTCAAGTAGTTAAGTAAGTTTCTCACCTCTTTCGACCTTTTATGAAGGGGTTTTTATCTCCTGTTCTACTCTTACAGTACTCTAAAAATTTAGGAGCGTTTAAGTTCTCTTTTTGAGTCCCCCAAGCTAAGTTTTCAGGCCTGTTGTTCTTGTAGTTTTCGTCTAGGTGTATACAGACTTGACTGGCTTCTGGTTTAGGTCCGTTAAAGGCTTCGCAAACTAACTGATGTACTTTGTAAGTCTTTCCTTTATACACAAAAATCATTCGACCTTCGCCGGAGTCTTGCCCGTAGTGGGGAACACCCCCGTACTTTCGAAAACCTCCGTTAGGCATTGGGGCAGAATAAGGTATCTTTCTTACCCTACCCCAGTTGGAGACCTCATAGGCAGGTAGTCGAGGGGATACAAGCCATACTTCTATGGTGCTCACGTTGTACCCCCTTCAATCAAAAGGGATTGCATCGTCCAAATCCTCGGGTACCTTCGGTGCAGCCTTAGCCTTAGTTGCCTTAGGTTTTGTGGAACCACCGGAGCGATCTTTGAACCCGATGTCCCCATTGTCGTTAGGGTCGTAGTCAGGGTCTTCGTAGGGAACGTGATCAGTCACTTGGAGACCATCCCAGCGGGTGCCATGTTTACCTTCATCACCATACTCGTAGATAGACAGTTTGATGTAACCCTCGGAGCCATTGCCGATGAGACCGTCTTCATCCAAGTCCCACTCTGTCTTACCGTCGATGTGGAAGACCTTAGGAGGACCGCCGTAGTTAAAGGGTGCCTCATGGATACGAGAGAACTTAACCTTTACTTCGTCTGCTTTACGGAGGTCACGTGGGGAAGCTTTCTCCCACTTGTTTTCCTCTTCATCAAACACCTTGGCAGTCTTCTGAGAACCCATCTCAACGAGTTCATTGTAGGCCTCTGTGGGGATGATAGCGTCTACGGTGTACTCACCTCCACGATCTGCTTTGGAGTTGTTCCACCCCATGTCAGGTTTGAAGGCTTTGACCCACTCAAGGCGAGCTTTGACTTCTACGTACTGAGATTTAGATTTGTTAGTCATATGTCTTTCCTTATACTTTTTCTACTTGAACGCGACCAATTGGCTCAAGCTCTTTAGTTGCTTTCTTACTCTTTGTGTTAACCCCTTTTACTACTACAAAGTTGACCCCGTGTGCATTGTAGGTGGTGTTTACTACAAGGATGTCACCAACACTGTACTTACCTTCTACAGAGGTGTAAGCGTAAGTGTTACTAGACCCCCAGAACTTAACGTCAACTGTGTAAGGGATAACCTCTTCTACTTTGTCTTTATCGACTGAGAAGACATCTCCCCCACCTTTAGGCTCCATAACCCATTGACCAGCAGCGTTTACTGCGAGTTTGTTAGCGTAAACGGTTTTACCCGCCGTGTCAACTGCATAAAGTTTTTCCATTGTGTTTTCCTCTTCTTTCTCTTCTAGTTTTTTCATGATTTTAGCGTGTTTGCACCTTTGGTCTTGAGTAAGAGGTCTACTGTACCTCACATAGTCCACGTGTTTACGAACAGACTCAGTGTAAGGGTACTCTAGGTACATAATTGTTACGACCCCATCTCCGAGGTTCTCTGTGATTACTTGAGGTTTATCCCCCCACTTTAACTTAACAACATCACCTACGGCGAACTTTTCTGGTTCATTTTCCCCCCATTTTCCTTTCAGGTGCCCTGCGTCAGACTCGATTTGTCTAATCTCAGACAGAGACTTCACCCAACCCTT
>Ga0181380_1000685_pt1 | contig 15101 bp, 12 predicted proteins | sample 3SPOviralmetaG_FD_130116 | JGI IMG/M metagenome (GOLD analysis project Ga0181380, IMG submission 130116) | Marine viral communities from the oligotrophic San Pedro Time Series (SPOT) site, San Pedro Channel, CA, USA - 3 SPOT_SRF_2009-08-19 | ecosystem: Environmental > Aquatic > Marine > Strait... | reverse complement strand
TTGTTGTTGCCTAACTTTAATTCTTTGCTGACGATGTGCTTCTTTAGCCTTGTTAATTCTATCAGCTCTTTCAGCAATAATCTGGTCCCAAGTTGTAGGTCCAAACCTCATGTTAATTATGAATTTTAATTCCTCACGCTTTTCTTCTAAGAGTTTTCTATTAATAAAATCATCTGCTGATTTTTCTACTGAACCAAATTGTTCAGCAATAGACATCCCTTTGCCTTGACCTTTATTCATCTGTTCTTCACCAAGAAAAAAGCCATCTATCTGTTTAGCTATACCTGATATATCTTGTACTGTACTGATGTTGCTTTTAATAAACTCTACTGATTTTTGTACTAGAGCAATACCAGTCAGAATTTCTGCGACAACCATATCTACCTACTTTTGTAATTCATCTAATATCGCTTTTGCAGCACTAGGCTTAGGTACATTTAAATCATCCAAATTACCTGTTCTTGATGTTGCACTAAACTCGCCATCGTTACCTATAAAAATTCTTCCTAAAACTTTTACAGCTTGAGAATGTGCAGGACTCATCTTTGATGCTTGAGCCATTGCTCTTAACTTATCAGGGTCTACTAAGGCTTGAACTAAAGCGTCTTCTCTAGCCTTTCCTCTTATCTTATTTATGAAAGTTAAAATCCTTCCAGGACGTGTAAACACACCAACAAAACTTCTTGCAGCAACTAACAAAGCATTGTTTTCTTCTTTTGCAATTCTTGCACCTACATCGGTTAAAGCAGGTTTCATTGCAGCCAAAACTTTATTTAAATTTTGAACGTACTCTGGACTAAATAATAAACCTAACTTATCTTTATTATTTCGTATATAACTACCCATAAGACCTACATCAGGAACCATCACACCGTTTAAATTTTGTACTAAGCCTGCATTTTCATCAGTCATTTCTTTAAATACTCTTGCTTGAAATATCCTTTTTAATTGTGGTTCTTTATTTAAAATAGGAATAACTTTTTGGAAACGAGTTATATTTTCTGGTTGCCAAACTAAACTAAATAGTTTTTCTGGTTCCCTAAGTAACGCACCACCTAACTCTAGTGTTTCATCTAATTCGGATATAGATGCTGTCCTCCTTGCGTTTATCTTAGTAATAACTTCTCCAAAGTCTGATGCGTTATTTAACTTTGCAAGAGCCTCTGGTGAAAGATATTCTTTCATAACCGTTCCATACTTTTCTACAAAAGCATTATGAGCAGTAGTATCTATTTTAGTAATTACACCATCACTATTTCTTTTTACAACATTTTTTAACCATTGTTCACGAATAGAATCACCAACTTGAACAAGCACATCACCATTTTTAAGATCTTTCTTTAATAAGTCAGCTACTTCTAAAACAGCTGTCCTACCAGTTTTATCTGGAGTCATTACTAAGTTGAATGCTGCTTCAGGATTTTTAGCCGTTCTTAATTTAGCTACAGCAGAAAGTTGACTATTACGAAACTTTTTTGAAAATTCTGCAAAACCATCGTCTAATAATTTTAATTCCTCGGCTAACCCTTTGGGTGCGTTTGCTCTCGAAAGAACACGAGTTCTTGCTGTCTCTAATGCTTTTACCATTGAACTTATTGTTTCAGGATAAGGAGCATCCTCTCCTTTTAACGATTTCAAATAAGCCTTACGCTCTAATCTTCTCAGGTCTCGTAAGTTTTCATTTAAGGTTCTTAATGAAATATTCTTTACACCAATCGCTCCACCTTTTTCTGAAACAACAAAAGCATCATATACTTTGTTTACAACTTTTAATTCTTCTGGACTTAAAAAAGGTCTATCAGAAAAAGTCTTCTTTAAACTTGCTGCAATATTTGCTGCCTCTGTTGGTTTTATACCACCTTTACCAATAATAACATTATCAATATTTATACCAGTTTTTTCTGACCATGTTTTATAAAGAGCTTCATACCTCGTACTAAATCTTTGATTTGCTAGTTCATAAGCATTTCCTACTGCTTCTTTTACAGAAGCACCTACTTGCGAAGAATTTGCTATTGAAACAGGAAGATTAGCAGCATCATCTATTATAGAATCTATTTCTTTTAATTCATTTTTATAAAAGTTCTCAACAGCCGATTTACTCAACTCTACCGTTTCTGTTAAACCTGTTCTAACACCTTGACCTACCTTTTGTAATGCAATCTCACTAGTATCTATCGCTTCTACATTAGGGGGCATACCGTCTTGAACATTTCCTTTTATTGCTTTATCTACTTCGCCACTTGCTAATATTTGTTTTTCTAAACTAGGTGTTGAAACTGCAGAGCCAACAGACGAAGTTGAAGATTTAGCTAAAAGATCTTCTTCTCTTTTTAATTCTTTAGCTATTTGTATTCTATTAGCTTTTTCTGCAGCAGAAATTCCTGGTTCATCAATACTTGCTATCATTGCTTGAGCAGAGGAAGGCTGAACCTTTGCGTCGGCACTTGCTTTCGCAGCAGGTGTTTTTACCCAACTATCGTAGGCTTTTATAAAAGATTCTTCATCCATATCAAAACGAAGTTTAGGTGACACTATTCCTAATGCTGATAAAATAGGTCTTCCGAACTTATATAATAATTGTCCACCTGCACCACCTAAAGCACTCCATTTCGCAGTATCAAGTGCCTGCCTTAAAATATCATCGTTCGTTATGTCAGGAGACAATATCCCTGTTTCTCGTGCTAATTTTAATCTAGCTAGTTCTGTTGCAAAACCAGCAGCACTTGCAGCAGCAATATTCGCAGCACCACTTTGACCAATTCCTGGAATAAATGTTGTACCAAGACCTGCCGTAACTTCAGCAATAATAGTCGGTATATCTCCTGCTAAATCAGCAAGGTCTCCAGTAAACAAATCTGCAGCACCCAATGGATCGAGAACATTATACTTACCTTTAAATTCTGGACGAGGATCTAAAAACTCTAATCGCTTACTTTGTGGACCAATTCTCAACCCGAAATCGTAACTATCATCTATAAGTCCTTGTTCTTTAAAATAATTTTTTAAATTAAAAAGAACATTCTTTTTATTTACCTCTGGATCTGTAACACCACCTATGCTAATTTTTGCTCTTAAACTGGCAGGAATCCCCTCGTTTAACACACCTGCAAGATTCATATCTATTTGTTCTTGCGAAGGATCAAACGCTGTCATAGAAAGATCATTTTCTAACTGAGTGTTATCGAAAGACGAAGTCATAAGTCTGTTTTGAATTGCATTGAGTGCTGCAGTGGGCAAGGGTGCTGTTTTATTTACAGTATTACTTGCAGCTTGTAACCTTGTTTTTTCAGCTTCGTCAAAAATTTGATCTAATATACTCATTATTTAAGAGCTTCCCTTAATTTTTTAGCATCTTCGCTACTTAAGCCTAATAAAATTTTGTTTATTTGCTCTTTTGCTGCGTCAGCTACGCTTTTATTTTGATTATCTAATAAAATACTTATTCCTGATATTTTATTTTTTAAATCAGTGAGTTCGGGAGATAGTGTTGATGTCTTTCCTCCTCCTACTTCTGGCTTTGGAGATATATTAGAATTGTTACCCATAGCGTTTTGATATTTATTAAATTTCATATAAGATAAACCATTTAAAGCAAAATCTGTTCTGCCTACATACATTCTCTCATATAAAGTTGTGTCAGGTGATAATCCTTTTATCAGTTTAATAGGATCGTATCGGAACTGGTCAAGGTCAGTGTTTCCCCTTTTCTCTTCCATCTTTCTTGTTTTGGAATAAAATTGATTCATCCTTACGCCAAGAGCATTACTAGATAAATTTATAGCATTACTAACACCGTTAATAACTTTATCTTTATTTACGAACCAATCACCATCAGCAATATTACCACCACCTATTGTTTGTAATGCTGCAGCAACATCTTTATCTGTTAGCTTTCCAGTTTCTCTACTAGACGCTAATGCAAAAGCATAATCCATTACAGCAGACATTAAATTTTGATTATTTCCTGCTGCTTGTTTAAATCGTTTAAATATATTAGATGTCTTTCCTGAGTTACCAGAAATTAATGCATCAATATTACCACCGTCATATTTCGCTTCTTGTTCTGCATTCATAACAAAACCGAAGTTTCCTATTTGTAGTTTCGCTCCTTCAATTAAATTTCCTAATGCTTGAAAAGCACCTACAGACTCATCACCAATTTCTTTTGCAAGATTTTGAAGTATAGAGTCACCTATGTAAGCAGCACGAACAAACCCAACTTGACTTTTTTCTATTTCGTTTATAACGGACTTATTCTTAAATTCATCGATTCCTCCTGCTTCAGCTGGACCACTATAAAAAGAACCGTCTGGACCCATGTAAACAATATTACCTTTTGTTTCCTCTGTTAATTTTTTTATACGACCACTAACTTCAGTTATTTCTCTATTAATTACTTCCAAGGATCTTCCAGGATTACCCATGGAGACATTCTTTTTTTCTTGTTCTAAAGACGTTAAATCGTTTTGTTCTTTTTTTAATGCCGTTCTATTATCAGGTTGAGTTATTTCTTTATTAATTTTAGCTTTTACAGATGTTAACTCTGCCTGTAGTACTCCTTTTTTAGTTGCATCCTTTTCAGCAAAGATAGCTTTATTTAATTGTTTTTCTGCATCTAATAAAGCAAGAAAGCCAGATTTAGTAGGGTTTAAGTTACTAGAACTCACACTAACTTGAGAAATATTATCTTGGATATTTCCTGTTTTTGTTTTATCTGTAAAACCTTTTATCGTATAAGATTTTGTAGAATCATACTCTATATTTTGAAACTGACTTGGAAACTTTTGTTTAAAAAAGTTAAACTGATTTTCATCATTTATTTTTACATCAGCTTTTACAAAATTACTTGCGTTTGTTTCTGTTGTATCTATTCCACTTTCTTTAGCTAAAGCAAAAATAGCTTGTGGTATTTTATCTATACTAACACCGTCAAATATATTTTTGTTCTTGGATATTGCTTGAAATAAGTCACCTCTTACTTCCTTTCGAAATAAATTTGCTGTAGAGGTAATTTTATCAGCTATTGCTTTTTGTTCGTTTTGGTTAAATGTTTTATCTTTATATAAAAGGTCTGTTAAGTTTTTGCCTAACTTAGTTGTGTTTTCGCTTTGCTTTTGTTTAAACTTTTCATAGTTTGCTAAAAGAGCAGTTTGAGATTTTTTATCCTCTTTATAAACACCGAAGGCTAATTGCATCATAGCTGAATCTTTTGCCTTAGTTTTTGCTTTTGCTGCTTTTGCTGCTTTTCCTCCCTCGCCTAAAGCAAGTCCAAGAGTTTGTAATCCTGTTTTATTTGGATCGGCACTTAATAAAGATTGTCCTATAGCAAGTGCAGCATCAGCCCACGCAGGAGTTTCTTTTTCAGGGTCAGTTCCAAAAAAGTCTTTTACCATTTTCTTTGCTTTTGCTGGATCAGGCTCAGCTTTTGCAATCAAACCTTTATATAATTTATCAACTTCTTTTCCACCTGTTGATAATTTATTTAATGCACCTAATATTTTTGTTATTTCCCCACCACCATCGTAAAAAGATTTTGCTTTTTCTGTTACCTTTTCAGGGTTATCTGTAGCTAAACTATTAATATCTTTATTATCCAACTCATTAAAGTTTACATTCATTCCTTCTGGAGCAAAAACACTTTTTCCTACTTTTTCTAGTTCAGCGTTATCAACTTGATTAAAACTGCTTTTTAAATCTATCTGTTGTGGCTCTTGTAATACATTTGCAAAAGGAACTAGCCTTTGATTACCAAGCCCACTAGTATTAGCCCCTCCAGTACCTTGGTCTAAAAACTTTGAACGACCTGCTGTTTTATACTGAGAGTTATTTAACAACATCTCAAAGGGGTTCATCACCATTACTTACTACCCCCTAGACTAGCAAAGTTAAAATTACCAAGTCCTGATGAACTATTATTACCAAAAGGTCTATAACCTAACTGTCCTGCTAACCCTAATCCTGTTGCAGCAACACCACCTATTTGAGAAAGTAACGACGGAGTTGGAGCAGTAACAGAAGTTGTAGTTTGCTGAGAAGACGGAACACCTCTTAATATATCACTAAAGAATCCTAATCTTTGATAAGGTTCATAGGCTTGTTGTAACTCTGTTTGTCTCTGTGCATCAAGTAACGCTTGAGCTTGACCTTGTTGTAAAGATCCAATACCTAATAAATTAGCTACATCTTGTTGTTGAAGTTGTTGTTTTAATCCACCTAACCCTGCTTGCTGTCCAGCTAACTGTCCTAATAAACTTCTTTCTCGTATCTGTGCGTCAGCTAAATTTCTAGATTGTTGTAAAGCAGACTCAAATCCTGCTGCTCTTAGTTGACCTGCAGACTTAGCTTGCTGGTCTAGCACATCTCTTTGTAATCCTCCAGAAGCAATGGCTGCTCTAGATCCTCCGAATGCTCCTTGACCCACTTGCTGTCCAGCCAATCTATTTTGTGCAATTTGACCTTGTCTACCAATATCAGATAAAGTTGTATCTACTACTTGTTGAGTATAAGGATTAAAAAATTTAGCTATTCCTTCTGCACTATATGTTTCATCTACAGAAGGTCTACCTATTGCATCAGTAATCGTATCACCTGCAGAAGAGATAAAAGGTTCAAAAGCTCCTATACCTTCTCTAGTTTTTTCTATGGCTGATTTTTGATCTGGAGTAAAGCCTGCTACATTTATATCAGGTATAGTTACAGGATCTTGTGATTTTTGATAACTTGATTCTAATAACTTACGAGCATAGTCTTCTAAAAAAGGGGCTTGCCTTGTAATGGTGGTTTGTTCTGTAGTTGCCATTATGCTCTCCTCGCATTTTGATCAGCTTTTTGTTCAAAAGCTCTCATAATCCCTGCCATAACTTTTGCTCCTTGGTCAGGGTTGTTATTACCTGTTGGATCTGCCCCAGCTACGGCTTTTCCTGTTTGTACAAACTCTGTATTAGATAACCTTGTAGGAATAGAATCACTAGTTGGTGATCCTGGACCAGTAATATATCCACCATTGGCAGCATTTAAAAACATTCGTCTATTAAGAACATTATTTAGTAGAGCCTCATAATCAACATTAGCTAGAAATTCTTGAGGATCTCTTGGTGCAGCTTGTTTTTCCTGTGCAAATAAAGCAGATTCAGGAGGAGGAGTTAACTCTGCAGGTAATGGAGGATTTTCTCCCCTTGCTAATGCAGCATAATAATCATCTACAATACTGTTTTTATTAGAAGCCTCTATTTCAGGTACTTCTGCAAGTTTCATAAGTTCTTTCCCTACTGTAGGGGTTAGTCCTGCTGTAACAACTTGAGGTATAGTCGCTCCTGCACTAGAAAGTAAACTCGATCCTGCTGCAGCTGGACCTGTAACAGCATATTTTGCTCCAGATCCAATAGTAGAACCTATTGTAGGTACAGTTCCTCCACTAAACCCTGCTACTGCTTTATCAATTTGTGGAGCCACATATTTTCCACCCACATAAGAAAGACCAGCATTTATAAGAGACTGTTCTACACTTTGCCCTGCAGCAAGACTTCCTAAACCAGAACCAATAGCACCGCCAATTCCTGGAAGTATTATATTACCAACGATAGCACCAATAGTTGGAAGAAACTTTTTAAAAGACTTAAAGAAAAACTCTGGCTGTCCAGTTATAGGGTTTCTAGAGTTTAAAGCATCACCAACAATATAACTCTCTGGCTGTTCTATACCAACTGCACGCATTTGTTTAAAAATGTCTTCTTTTAATTTTGGATTACTAGCTAAAACTTCTTTAGGAATAACTGTTTCGCCCTCTGCAGCATGAACAATATAAGTATCTTCATACCTACCTAAACTTGCTAAACCTTTAGCTTGGTTTTCATACGGAGCAATCATGTTGATACCATAACTTATAATAATTCATTTTACAATCCTTTTATCTATATACTCACTATCGCACTTGTTGTAATTCTTGTTTTTGATAATTCTTGAATACTAGCAACGACATGTAATCTATCTACATGACCAGCTTGTACCTGTAAAACTTCTCCACTTTTTAAAATTATATCTTTCGTTAAAAGCTCTACTGTTGTTTTAGCAGCGATGACTGTATCCTTAAATAAACTAAAAGTATGAGCAGTTACTGCTCCTGCTGAATTAAGTCCATCACCAACAATATTTACTGTAATGGTTGATGCGTTAGACGTATCATCATTAGACACTAAAATAGAATTTATTGAAACAGCATTAAAATCGGCATCACTAGGAACTGTAAACAGAGTCTCAGCATCTGTTGCTGTCAAATCTATTTTTGCATTTGTAATACCTTGAATATACTGTGGAATACTGTTTATTAACATCAGCGTCTACCATCCTCTCGTATATCGATTCTTGGTGTTCCTAATTTATATTTCGTTCCTAATGATGTAGATTCTATTCTTAATGCAAAAGACCTACCTCGTAAACGATAATTTAATTTTTCTGTAAACTGTTCTACAGGACTTGTTGCAGTTCTTGTCGTTGTACTTGAAGTAGACTCATGAAAATCAGCCCCAGGATTATTTCTTACTTTCATTGTAAAGGCTACATCTGGGTTTACACTTGTAGAACCGTTAAATGTAACATCAGGAATAACTTGTTTTAAAAACACAAACTTATCGCCATCCCCTATATCAATCGCTGAAGATTCAATAAACGATGTCATAGCAGCACCGTCATCATCAAACCCTGTTTCATGGTTATAGAGAAATTGACCACCTGTTGCTTGTGGTAATGTTCTTATACCTCTATCGAGCCATGCCTGTCTTACAAGTGTTCCAAAATACCAAACTTTTTCTGTATAGTTATAACAAACATACTTATCTATTTCTCTACCAGCAGAAGAAGGATAAAACCATAATATTTCACTAAATTCAGAATTTAAACCTACATGAACTTTATCTCGTTCTTCTAAGTTAAAATCTAAAAACACTTTATCTTTTACAGTACAGGGTAATTGTGCTGTTTGACCTCCAGCAAAAATATAAAATGTATCTACACCCATCCAAAAAACTGCATCTTCAACAGCTATAGCAGAAAAAGGACTCATAATTGTAATATTTTTAGAAAGTTCTTGTAAACCAAAAGTAAATGGTGGACCAATAAACTTCATAGCGTGTAATGTTTTATTAGTAAAAACAAGTATCTGTTGCTTTGTTTCTACAGCTTGCATAAAAGTAGATCCACCACCTAACCTTAAATCGCCTGCAGTATTTGTAGCAGTTGGGAAAAAATCTACTGGATTTTCTTGCGAAGAAAAACGTATTAATAATGGATCTTGAACACCATCTCCTCGTTGAGTTGTAGGAGTAGCACCTAATCCATCACATCCAAATACGATAACGTGCCTATCTTGGTCAGAAACAAGAATTTGTTTAGCTATTTGAGGAACACTAGTTTCATTATTAAATGTACTTGTATCACTTAATTCTTTTGCTCTATTACCTAAACCGTTTGTTTTATCCCAATAATATATCCCACCGTCTCTTGCATTCATTATTAAGTCTTCACCAAAATTATCATGCGACCATAATCTAATCTGTGCTCCAGGAATTGTCACACTTGCTGGACTACCCCAACCAATAAAGTCATTATCAGTATCAGAATTACCAAAAGCTAATCGTACTAAAGTTCCATTTGCATGGGTTGTTGCCACTGAAAAAGAACTCGTATTTTGAGTAGAACTTGCTGTTCCTGCCGTTGGTGTTGAATTAGCATGAAGTCCTGTATGTCCACGAGCTACTGTTAAATCATTTGTAGACACACCTGATACAAATAATAACTCTTTTTCTATTAATATAGTATCACCAACAGATATTCCAGATCCACTAGCAACAGTTAAGGTTGTGTCTGAATTAGAAAAAGTTCCTCCTTCATTTATCGTTGTTGCTAAAGTTCCACTTGTTGTACCACTCCATTGACCAGCACCCCAACCTGTACCACCAACAGTATTATCTAAACCTACATTTATTTGAAAGTTTAACGTAACACTTCCTGAACTTTTAAAATTATCATCTGTAACGACAGAAGAAGCATTAGCACCAACATCGATTTTAAATACATTTGAACTAATAATTTCTGTTATTTGATGTTCTTTATTCATAGTGTCTGCACTAATACCAGCAGTAGTTTCTGCATTAGATATTGTAACAAAATCATTAAGATTTGCACCATGAGCCGTAGAGTTTACTAATACTTGAGCTTCTGTGCCAGTAGTAGTATTCGTTGTAAAAGTTACCCCACTTGTAACTGGATCACCTCTTAATGGTGTAATATCAGTAAATGTTTGTCCTTCTTCTATATAGTATTTTAAATGTGTTCCAATACCCATAAAATCAGAACCATCAAGAGCCACCCAATTATGTAATCGTCTTCCACTCCCAAGATAAGTATTAGAACTGTATTTTTCCCAACCACCAAACTTTTCTGGAAAACCAAACCTAAACCTTACTTTATCACCATCAACAAATCCACCTTCGTTGCTATATGATGTAAGGTCTGAAACAACTCCAGGTTTGAATTTTATTGCTTTCATAGGCATTACGCTGTACCCCCAGTTAAAGAACCACTACCACTTGATGTAACATTACTAAAACCTTGTATTGACTTACCAGCAGTTCCTGCACTACCACCACTTGCACCGTTACTTGGGGCAGAAGATGGGTAACTTATTGCTGTTCCAGATCCATCTCCACCATTACTTCCAGCAGATCCATCGGCACCAAAAGCCCCACCTGCACCTCCGTTACCACCAGTGCCTGCGTTAGTACCACCAGATCCTCCACTACCTGCCGAACCAGCAGATTGATTATAACCTTGACCTACACCACCTGCTCCAGCCGAACCACCTGTTGTAGGTAAATTAACAGAAAGACTAACAGAAAAACTTATATCATTATAATAAAAATCTGTACCAGCACCACTACCTGTCATATACATTGTTAGGTAATATGTTGTGTTTGCTGATAAATTCATTCCAGCACTCCAATTGTAACCTGATCCATATAAGTTTCCACCTTGACCTTGACTAGCACTACTTGCACTTGTGCTTATATCAATCTGAGGTTGTCCGTATCTGGCTCTATAATTGTTTTCTGGAAAAACATTAGAAGCATTGGCTGATAATGTATAAGTAGCACTTTGATTAATTTTAAACGAACACCACATTGGACCTTTATTTGAACAAAGTCCTCTAAATAAACTAGAAGTTGTAAACAAACCCCAAGATGTATTGACTGCTCCAGACTGAGGGTTGGCACCATTAATACCACCCCATTTTCTATCGCCCCAGTTTAATGAATTTGGATAACCTCCAGTTGGACCATAAGAAACAAAAGGTGGCTTATCGTTTGCAGGCACATTACCACTTCCATAAGGAGAACCTGCTTCGTCTACAAATTCAGACAATGTTGCAGTTGTAGTACCACTTCCTGCACCACCAGCACCACCAGCACCACCGCCTCCTCCACCAGATTTTATTGTGCCATTATTAACTAAGGTCACAGCAACGCTTCCAGCAACTTCAAGTGCATTACCACCAGTGCCACCACTTGCTGTACCTCCAGCACCTTCAATACTTCCCTCGTTTGTAATAGTTATTGAACCAACCCCATTACTTTCTATTGTTAAAGCAGCATTAGATGGATTAGTTGAACCAATAGTATGACCTGAACCGATTGCAAATTGTTTTGGGTAATCTACTGCAAAGTCATCACCAAAAATAGTGTTTGCACTTTGATTTGTATTTCCATCACTAAATGTTTTTTTAAAAGCTCTTTCTTTACTATAAAAGTCATTAAAAGAAATAGTACCAGAAGCAGGCACACCAGCAGACATATTAGTAGAAGAATTATTACCAGCATTAGCACGAACCAAAGAACCACCAAGATAAAATTCTGTTAAAGTTCGGCTTGGTAAGTTCGATCCTGGAGTATACTGTTCTTCAATATCTTGAAATGATATAGCCCCAGATGCTTGCAGTGCTGCCATTATAAACTTGTTCCAAATGCTGTTATATTATTAGCTGATGTTACTGCACCATTAGACCCTAACTTAAATACTGTTGTGCCGTTATACTTAAATAACAACTCATTATCACCAGTATCTAATGATATCGCCCACTTACTTGATCCAAATAAAATTGCCTGACCGTTAGTATCTAAATCCCCACCAAGTTGAGGAGTTGTATCACCTATTAAATCTGTTGGTATTGAACTAACATTAGAATTTGAACCTGTTCCATCTGCGAAGACTATAGCTGATGTTCCTGATGCTATTGATACCGTTGTTCCACTACCATCAGAAGCATCTGCATCTGCTGGACCTTGTCGAACTTTTGCTATTGCGTTTGTACTATTTTTTATAAAAAACCATTTTTGTTGATCATTAGGATCTAAATGCAAATTAAATTGTGATCCTGGAGATCCAGTTAAAAGTAATATTTTATATTGCCCATCAGATAAAGAGCCATCGCTTGTAGTAACAAGTTTATTCCCAGTTATAGTTAAACTAACAACGCCATTTAAAGCTCTGTCGATTATTTCTAAATTGTTATTGGTGGTATTCCCCCAAGTACCAGATTGTTCACCAGCACCTATTTTTTCTATTCCTGTGTTTGATGTATATGTACTTGCCATGTTTACCTCACTGTATTTCTGTCCAAGTTTCTGTACCAGATGGTGTTATTGTTGTCCAAGTTTCTGTACCCGACGGTGTTATTGTAGTATACGTCTCTGTAGTTGCGTTTGTCACTACTTCTTCAAACAGTATATCTCCTGATGTTGTTTTTGTAAAACTTATTTGCTGAGAAGAAGTTCCAGCAGTAATAAAATTACCTTGAGCAGTTTGTATAAAGTTAGTATCTAAATTTGCAGTTGCGAGGTTTACTGATTTTATATTTTCTGCTGTAACAGTAAATATAGACGTCATATCTATGATTCCTGAAGCCTTAGTATTTACTTCTGTGGTTTGAGTAAAGGCACTACTCATACTAGATATACCAACTAATGTACCTACACCTACGCTAAGAGCAGAACTTATTGCACTCATTTCTGCTGTGCCTATTTGTATTGAACCACCTGCATCAGCAATCGAAGTTTCAGCAATGGCAGAATGTCCTAACATTAATCAGCTTCCTCTATTGTGTTGCCTTCAGCTACCCATTCTTGGATTGCTTGGTATTCTGTGTTAGCAGGGTCTTGTGGTACATTCAATATTACATTTTCATTGTTTTCTAGCTTTACTTCAATAATAGCTACACCTGACGGACCTACTCTGTATTTTGCTGTTTTTATATTCATCTTATAACTCCGATAATAAAGCAACTTTAGCTGAAGCATTTGCTGTTAAAAATATTGCATGGTCACCTGATGTTCCACTAGCTTCACTACTATTATAAAAACTAGTTGACCTTTTTGTAGGTCCATCAATAGTAATACTATTGTGAGCGTCTGAAGATGCACCATTAGTTGAGTAATATCCAGTTCCACTTACAACTTCAGCACTTGGAGCAGCCCTCATCTCAACTGGATGTCTTACTGGAAACTGCATACCACTACTAGAATAGTAACCGCCAGTTCCCATTCTTTCACCATTGCCTTCGCCTAGAACATAATAATACCTCTGACACAAAGCTAGTTCTTCCCCAAATGACCTATGCTCAAATGGTGTGGCTTGTGAGCCGAGTTCCATTTGTAAGCCAGTAAGAAAAAATGTTCTGTCTGTGCTGTCAAAGAATGATGTTTGATTGTCTTGGAATAGTTTAGTGTAATCCCTATCAGCCCAAGCTGTATCTTGATGAGTGCCACTAGAAAAGTTTGTACCACCATGAAACCAAATCATTAAATTTGCACCAGTATTATTATCGTCAGCTATACCATAATCAGAACCACTACTTGCTTGTGAATCTCCAGGAATTGTTATAACAACTCTTGTCCAATCAGTAGTAACTGCAAATCCTTTTGTAAACCAACGAGCAGTGCCACCTGATAAATGATATTGTAAAGCAAAAGTATACTGTGCAGAAGCATTACCTTTTACATAAAAACTTATTGTTGAAGTTTTGGCACTTGATTGGTTATAATTTAGTTGTTGTAAATCTTGACCCTCTAATTTTTGTTCAATTAAAAAATACTCACTTGCTGCAATAGATGTATCTGCTGTTGTGCAATCTAGTTTTAGACAATTTGCAAATCCATCAGGTCCATCAGCAGTTTGTGTCATTGTAAACACTCCATTTGAGTTACCAGCAGTGGTAATTCTATCTACAGTTTGATAACCTTGATTAGCACCATTAGTAACTCCAGTTCGACTTGTACCCCTCTGTGCAATATTCATTGCTCCATTATACGCAATATTCCTTTGCCCACCAATCTGACTATTGGTTAGGACTTCACCCATCTTTGCTAATTCTGCTGCTTTGGTCATCTTTACTCCTTAACTCGGTTTTGTTGGAAATGTAATGTTACTCAACAAATGATCTGTAGGTGTCTGTTTAGTTATGTCACGGAGAGATTGCCTATATGTTTTCCAATCAGCATCATTTGTTAAAGTAACATCTCTGTTCTGTGTCCAATCTGTTTCTGCTAATAACGAATCTCTTTGCTCTCTTAATTTTTTCATATATCTAACAGGAGCAGCATCTTCCCATGCTTTTTCTTCTGCATCTCTTGCTCTTTCTTCTTCTGCTGTGAATTGTACTCTTGTACCACCTGTATTATGAAATCTAACCATTATACAACTCCATATAATTTAAAAGTACCAGACTGTATTGTGCCTGATGTAAAGTAAAATTGTATTCTATCTATAGCTGTAACAAAAGTTTTGTTCGCATACATTCCATTATTCATTGCAAAGTTAGGAGTTAAATCATTACTGACACCATAAAAATTAACTTGCTTCTTAAAGGTTGTGCCTGCAGGGTTATAAAGTGTATGCACTTGATGCAAACATTCATCATCTTCTGAACCTATAGATTCTGCTAAATCAACAACAGATGCACCTGAAGAGCCTCTTATAGTATTTCCACCATGTAAAACTTGGTCTCTTGCATATTCATAACTTTGTGAAGTGCTTACTATTGAACCACCAGT
>Ga0181380_1000684_pt1 | contig 15112 bp, 21 predicted proteins | sample 3SPOviralmetaG_FD_130116 | JGI IMG/M metagenome (GOLD analysis project Ga0181380, IMG submission 130116) | Marine viral communities from the oligotrophic San Pedro Time Series (SPOT) site, San Pedro Channel, CA, USA - 3 SPOT_SRF_2009-08-19 | ecosystem: Environmental > Aquatic > Marine > Strait... | reverse complement strand
TGGCATGGAGACGCCCCCTCCGAACCGCTGCCGCCAGATCGCACTGTTCCCAGGCGGGGACAAGGGCATCCCGGTGGTGGTCGAGCACACGGGCGCCTGGGGCGTGGAAGTTGCATACGACCGGCTTCTGCGCGCCCTTGCCCACTTGGTCAGCAAGCCCCAGCACCCCGACTTCCGCATCCACTCCACCCTCGGCTACATCGAGGGCATCGAGCCCACGCCCGAGCAGACGGCGGCGCTCTACGCGCTGCTGACCCCCGAGGAGGGCGAGTTCCCGATGCTGCACTGGAGCCACCTCACCGTCCGCGTGACGGAAGCAGACGGCACGTTCAGTGAGGAGACGTTCAAGGCCGGGTGATCGGCGCCTTGCTCTCTCTCGCTGCGTTGGCTATAGTACTGGCGTAGCAAAGGAGAGAGAACATGCACACCCCTATGACCTTCACCGCCTACGGCGCGCAGACGGCGAGCACCGCGATCTATCCCGAGGCCGGCACGGGTTCGCCGCTGGCGATCGCCTACTGCGTGCTGGGCTTGAACGGCGAGATCGCCGAGTACCTGGAGGCGCAGACGGCCGACGAATCCGGCGACGTGTGGTGGTACGTGGCGCGCCTCGCTGCTGAGTTGGACGCGATCGACTTGGTGATCGCCCAGGTGGAGGGACACACTTACGAGGGCGGGGACTTGCTCAGCTTTTCGGCGACTCACATGCGCCTGCTGATGACCGTGGCCCGCATGGGCAACGCGAGCAAGAAACTGCTGCGGGACACCGGCGCGGCCAAGGCTGCAAAGCAGCGCCGCCGTCTGATCCTGGGCCTTCTGCGCTTTGTGGACCGGCTGCGCGACTACGACCAGCGGCAGGGCTTTGAGTTGGACTATGTGCTTGCACAGAACGCCGCGAAACTCGCAGACCGCAAGGACCGGGGTGTGCTCCAGGGTGACGGGGGCTCGCGATGAACACCAAGCAGACCCTGGCCGCTATGTCGGCTCTTGTGCTCCAGCAGCAGGACCTCAACCTTGCAGGTGTAGGCACGGGGACAAACCACCCCCAAGCCCTGCCGCTTTCGTGTGTGCGCGCCCGATCGTGCCTTGCTCCCCCGGCTTGCGTTGGCTATACTCAAGGCGTAGCAAAGGAGAGCAGTATGGACAAGACCCCCCACACCTTCGGCGTCCGCCCCAGCGGCGGGGCCTGGGTCGGCGTCGAGCGCATCGACGGCACCGACGACCTTCTGACCGCCCGGCACCGGAGCGCAGCAGCAGCCCGGCGGGCCCTCAAGCGTCGCCTGCGGGAGTTCGTGGCCTCGGGCCTGATCCCCGCGGTGCCTCGCAGCCTGCCGGTGCTCTCGTGACCCCCGAGACTACGGCGCTGGCTGAGCGGTTGGTGGCTGCTGTTGGTGATGCGTGGACGTGGGCTGGGAAGGTGGTTGACGGAGACGCGAGCAAGTGTGGCGACTGCGCCGAAACGATGAGCCGCTATGCGTGCACCCCCGATCCCGACGACGGGCCTGCCTTCGATCACGATTGGCAATGCGGCAACTGCGGCTCCTACGACTGGCACCGAGTCATCGACCTCAACCACCCCTCCAACCTTGGCCACCTGTGCGCCCTTGCTGACAAGGTGTGCGGGCAGGAGATCGAACTCGTCCAGGACGGGGACGGTGGCTGGCTGGCGGTGGGCAAGCGGGGAGCGCGGCAAGGCGCCACCCGGGGACAAGCATTGGCGGCGGCCATCGTCGCGGCAATGGGCGAGAAGCCCGAGGAGAGAGGATGACCTTGGAACTCAACGCCACCGAGCACGCCGACACAGGCGAGGACTACTAAGAAGATGACAGCCCGCCGCCTCAAGGGGTTAGACTGCCCGCAACAGGAGGCCCCGTGGCATCAGCGCACACCATCACAAGCCAGTTCCGCGGGGATACATTCGCTGGGCTGCTGGTCACCATCTATACAGACTCAACCCAGACGACGCTCCTCGATCTCACGGGTGGAAGCGTCCGAATGGACTTTCGGCAGAACAACAAGCTGACCCTCCAACTCAGCGAGGGCGCTGGAATCGAGATCACCAATGCTGCCGGCGGCCAGGTGACGGCGGCTGATTTTCTGCTCGACATGCCCGTCGGGGAACACGATTATGATGTGGAGGTTCGCACCGCAGATGGGCGAGTCATCACCGCGCTCTATGGGACTATCGAGATCATGAAGGACCAGACCCGATGAGTGCGTGCAGCGTTAGTGCAACGGTCACCGAGGGCAGCGCTGTCGCTGCGACCGTAACGGAAGCCGGCGTTGTCGTAGCCACGTTGGCGGAATCAGAAGCCGTCTCGGCAATCGTCAAAGAGTTTGTGACCGTCTCGATCTTGTCGTGGGCGTATCTTGTAGCCAATCGGGACGATGGGACCGTGCCGACCCAAGTTGGGACGGTGACGCTCCCAGTCCCTGGCCGGGTGTTTGCCTACGTGCTGGGCGGCATTACCCGATATCGCTTAGTGCCGGACAGCTACAGCGAGTCAAACGACAGTTTCTATTCAGTGTTTTCAAGCGGCACGTTGAGCGCGCTTATTGTTTCGAGGAGTTAGCCCATGGCGGTAATCACAGACCCCGACGACCTTAACCAGGGCACCGAGATCACCATCTCCACGGGTGCGAAAACCATCTCGCTTGCCGTCGCGGGCAACCTGTCGGCGGACGGCGTGACTGGGCAGGCGCTTTATTCCTTTCTGAAGGAAGAATGGAAGAGTGACGCGACCCTGATCCCGTATCCGTTCCCGCTGGTCTCGATCACCCCGGAGCAGTTTGAGTTCATCGTGGATTGGGTGCCCGCCGACGACACCACGCGCAATCTGATTCGGTCGGCTGGCTGGCGTGAGATCACCGCCGCGGATGCAGTTGAGCGCGAATACATGGGCATCGTATCGCTTGGCAGCATCGACTCTGCCGATACCGCTTACTACGCCTTTAGTACTGACACGGCCAAGACCGACTTTGACTTCGCCGGGGCGATCAATCAGGCGATCCAGACCTTCGGCGACTCCTCCAACGGCAACTTTGACAAGCGTTCCGATACGTTGACCGTCTACATTCGCGCGCAGGGCAAGACCTACGGCTCGGCTACGTCCGCGTCAATCGGCTTGGATGCACTCAACTACATCGCCAACCGATTCCCGTTGGCCGAGGCTGCGGATTCCAAGGTTTCTGCGTCTGACGTATCCATTGCGGCAGATGCCCCGTACACCGGGATGAGCATTACCTACGGGGCGACCACGCGCACGATCGGCGGCGTCAGCTACAACTTTGACATCATCGTCGACGGAAACAGCGGCACCACCCAGCAGATCTACGAGTTTGTACAGTACAGCCTTCGTCAAGCCGGCGACATCGACGCGGGAGCAGGGACGCAGGTCGGCCAGCTCGCGGACAGCCTCATGAGCTTCTCGGGCGACGTGCTTAAGACCACGACAGGCGTGGCGATCGACAACTATCAGGCATCCGACCGCAACAACCTGGTGTTCACGGACACGGGCGGCACCGAGCGCACTTTCCCGTTCCTGGCAACCGGCACGATCAGCTTCAACAGCAACCTGGTGGGAGATTCTTCAGCCATCTATCGGATGTTCTTCACAAGCGACTTCGGCACAGCAAGCGCAATCTTGGTCGACGACAACAGCGGCGCAGACATTAGCGGGACCGTCAGCGGGGCAAGCAGCGTGTCTTTCGACTTCGACTACGACGGCAACACGCAGGGAGGCCGTACAGCCGGCACAGACGCCGCGGTAACCGTTGTGGCTATCGGTTTGGATACGGCTCAGTATGTCGCCGCTGAGGCCACTCTCACCCGGTCAACCGGTCAGAACATCTCACTCGTTGCGCCGCTTGAACGTAACTACGACAACTCATAGGGTGACCGATGGCGACGTTCACTAGCACATCCACCCGCATCACGATCAGTGGCACCTACAAGGCGTTCACCGGCGACTCGGGCAGCACGACGACCGTGGTGCAGTATGCGTCTGGCGATGCGCCAGCGACCGGCGATGCTGGGCGGTTCCTTCTGTGGAAGGTGGACGCATCAGCCACCGGAACATGGCAGGTCCGCTACATCGAGAGCGCGACCGCCACGACGGTGACGGTGACCGATGGCGGTTTTGGGTCTGCGCCGCCGGTTGGCGCGGCGTTCGTCATCAGCACCAACCTTGACGACATCGACGCGGCCTATGCGGACACCATCGTCCGCTCGCAGGGGCGGAGCTTCCAGATACGCGACCGTGATTTCGAACTGTCCGGCGGCGCATTTCTGGCAGACGTAAACGCTTCCATTTCGTCAGTCGGCACGTCAGCTAGCAGCTTTGCCGGGACTTACCCCATCGCCAATGGATGCGTGCTTCAGCTCGGGCGCTTGATCGGTGGCGAGGCCAGCGACAGCACCGAAACCATCGGCGGCTGCCAGTTGCTGATGGACGTGTTGAGCAACAACACCCTGATGTTTACCACCGCCGCATCGGCTGCTGCTCTCGGACCTGTGCTGAACCTGTACGGATGTCTCGTCGAGTCGTTCGGGACCGGTGGCCTAATGTTCATTAGGTCGCCTGGGCCAATGCGGATCATCGGGTGCGTCATGGACGGACCCATGGGCGGTCGGCTGTACTCCGACGCCAGCGAGCTCGTCGACACTCGCTTCTCTGGCAACGGTTCGGGGGCCGTGGCATGGTCGCTCGGAGCAGCGTTTACGAGGCCCATTGCGAACGCGTTCTTTTTCCAAAACAACACGGCGATCAAGGCGTTTCAGGGGTTCACCGGCTCGTTTTCCGATTGCACGTTTAGCGCGACAAACACGCAGATCATCGACTCCAGCGGGGCGTTTTCGGCACTGCTGTTTGAGTTCGTCGATTGTACGACGTTCTTAGACGCGGCAATCTCCAACAACAGGGGGCAGTTTGAGCAGGCGAAGAGCATCAACTACGTCGTCGCCGACGCCTCGGGCACCGGACTTAACAACGTCAAGGTCGCGGTCTACGACACAGACGGCGATATTCAGGGATCGTTGCAAACGAGTTTGAGCGGCACCGTGCCAGCAATCAACGCGCGGTTCTTCCGAAAGGATCACGGAGCAGCGGCAGTAGACAAATCGCCGTTTGACATCCGCATCCGAAAATACGGCTACACCTATCTTGGATTTCAGAGCGCCGTTTCCGAGCCCATCAAGCAAGAGATCCGGCTCGCGGACAATCTCGACATCGTGCTAAGCAGATCAGACGCAACGGCTCTGACCGGGATTTCGATTGACTTTGCAACGAACACCCTGACAATCACGGAAGATCACAACACACAGAACCTTTACGACTACTACCAGCGACAGCTTGAATACGACGCGAAGCTGGCCTTCCCCGAAAGCTGGGTACGGGCTGCCGATTTGTTCAATATGGACGACTGGGACGTGATCGTCGATGGCTGCACCTACACCGGCGATATGACGACGACCGGCACGATCACGCTTGCTAACGGCGCGATAGTTGCGGGCACAAGAACAGACTCCGGAGGCACCCGCACCATTACCACGCTCACTTTGACCGGACTCCAGACGAACACCGAGGTCCGCGTCTATGGTGCAGGCACCACCACGGAGCTCGCAGGCGTGGAGAATAGCAGCACCACGTTTACCACGACCCTGGAGGCGTCGAGCGTCGATATTGTGGTCCACGCGCTGGGCTACGAGTACCAGAAGATCGCAGGCGCGGACACTTCCGCAGACCTGACGCTGCCGATCCAACAGCGGTTCGACCGCAACTATAGGAACCCATGATGGCAGACGCGATTTTCGACGGGGCTAACCTGCACATCACGCTTCCCAGCGTTGGCAGTTTTGACGCTCAGACCAACATCTATTCGGCGTGGAAAGAGTGGGTCGCTTTGTCGGACAACGCAAAATTCCCGCCGGCCTTTGACACAAGCGGCGGGGATAGCGTGGGCTCGTCTCAAGAAGTCGCTCCGTATTTTTTCTGTCGCAACGATCTTGGGTGGCGGATCAAGATGCCCAGCCAAGACGGCGAAATCGTGGTTTCGGGCAACCTGTTTCCGCGAGATCCCGACACTACGCTGTTTGAGCAAACGAGCGGCTATGATGCTTTTTTGCGGCTTGAGGTATCTACTCGCGCGGTGGTGGTCGAGGTAGACAGTGCGGACCTGACAACCGTGCTGGCCAACCAAGGCGTGATCAATGACGGCGTTCAAAGCGCCTCGATCCTTGTTCCCCACAGCACGGACGTGGCATGACCGGCCCGGCCTGAATTGACGGGGCGGACCCCTGCCGCTACGCTACGGCCCGAGGAGGACAGGCCCCCATGAATCGCCAGCCCTACGAGCCGAGCCCCGCTGACCTACAATACCGAATGGAGGCGGCACTTCGCGCCGCAGAGGTGCTCTGGCGCGAGCACATGCGCACCTATGCTGCCGGCGCCATCGCCCCAGGGCCCTCGGATCTGCGCGTACTGCTAACCTACGCCACAAGCCCCGGCCTTGCCCTACGATTTGGCGGTGACCTGAGCACCGCGATCAAGGCATGGCGCACCGTCAACGGCAGCCGATCGATGCCGAGCGCTTCCCAGCTTCTCGTGCTGATGGACGCAACCGCCGAGCATCGGAGCGAGATCGCGCTGGAGGCTATGTTTGCTGACGAGGAGCCCGAAAGCGTGCTGAGCGTTGTAGTGGACCCAGAGCCCGAGGTGCCCGCGGAGGCTGAGGTGTTCGAAGAGGACACCGACCCAGAGCCCGAGGAGGGCAAGGCCACTGCGGATAAGTATGTTCGGGCTTGGCTCACCAACTACGGCGCCGAGACGGGAGTGGTGGATCTCTCCCTGCTCGACGGGTGGACCCGCGCCGACGTGATGGACTTGCCCGGCATGGGCGCCAAGCTCTGCGATCGGGTCGAGGCCGCGCTGGCCGCTCAGGGCATGGCGCTGGCGTGAAGCAGTACGGCCACCGTTTCGCCTGCGTGGGTGCCAACGCGGACCACGGCGCTGCCGGGCTGGTCGATGACGAGCAGCGGGACGCCACACGAACGCTCAGGAAGCGGGCCCGCAGGGAGGGCAAGCAGGAGATCGAGCGTCAGCGCCGGGAGTTGACAGGGTGAGCAGGTCCCGCCGTCGCCCGTCGCTCACCTGGTCGGCCTCGCCACCTGGGTTTGAGCGCTACCCCCGGTGGCCCGCTGGGGTCGCGCTAAACCTGCATGGGCGGCAGACGCTCACCGAGCCGGTGGACGACGAGACGATCATTTAGGCGATCGCTTTCTTGCGTCTCCCCGCACGCCTCGCTATACTATGGGTGTAGCAAGGACGAACAAATGAGCGCAACCGACCTCCTGACCGCCATTCACTGCAACCTCGATGACGGCGAGATCAGCGGCGCCTGCCGCGACATTCAAACCGTGCGCGGCATGGCCGCCCGCGGCGAGTTGACCGCCGACGAGGCCGTCTGGCTTGCTTCTCTCGGCTCCCTGCTGGCCGCTTGCTTGGGCAGCATGTAGCCGCGGCCGGTTAGGCTGTGGGGGCAAGGAGTCCCCCATGGCCGCCACGCGCCGACGCCCCAGCCGCTACCCGATGCCTCAGGAGGACGCCTATCGGCGTGTACTCCAGCGCCGGGCACAGTTGATCGGCACAATGCTGATCGAGCAGGCCCTGCCGCTGATCGAGGATGCAAAGGAGCGGGAGGCCCTGCTGCGCATGGACGCGCTGAGCCCCGAGGAGGACGCGCGCCTATCGGCCGTGCTTGGCCCTGAGCCGATTTGGTACGCCGACGGCAACCTGGTAGCCGTCTCGCCCGCTGAAATGGACCTGGGCAGCTACCGCGCCGACGCAGACGCCCGATTTGTAGCCGACCTGCTGGCCCTGGTGGAGAGAATGCGAGGCGCCGTGGTCCAGGCGTTTCCCTTCGACCCTGCTCGGGTGATGCCCTTTGCCCGAGGGGTGGACACCAAGGTCAGCAAGACGCTGGCCCGCGATCTCGGTCGCTCGGTGGTGCGAGACGAAAGCACGGCCCGGCACTTGCGCCTCTGGGCAGGGCAGAACGCCGACCGCGTGACCGGCTTCTCTCAGCAGATGCTCGACGACATAGCCCGAGGGACGGTCAAGGCCGTACGCGAGGGCCTGCCGGCCTCGGACCTGGCCAAAGTGCTGCGCCAGCGCCTGGGCATGAGCAAGCGTCGGGCGGCCTACATCGCGCGGGACCAGATCGGCAGCCTGAACGGGCAGATCACCAAAGCCAGACAGGTTGCTGCGGGGATCAGCCGCTACCGCTGGAGCGACAGCGGAGACAGCCGCGTGCGGCCCCTGCATGAGGAGATGAACGGCAACGTCTACTCCTGGGCCACGGGCGCCCCCGAGGAGGGCGGACAGAACCCCGGAGAGCCCCATGCGTGCCGGTGCGTGGCCTTGCCCGAGCGCTAAGCCTGGGAGTAGAAGGCGGGGTCAAGCCACGGGTGCAAGCGGCTCATGGTCGCGCCTCTGCGGCCCGCATCAGGAAGTCGTGCAGGCGCGTCACGATGACCTCCTCGGAGGCGTAGATCCAGCCCGCGTCGTCGAGCCCGTGATCCGGGTCGGTGGTGCAGACGCTGGCCCGAAGGGGCACCTTGAAATCGTAGCCGTTCACGGTCCACTCGCCGCCGTTGTCGCCGAGGAACACGACCTGCCCGCCGAGCCCCGCCTGCACGTAGGAGTGAGGCAGGCTGAACATGTGCCCGGCCGCCTCCATGTGGCCCAGGTAGCGGGCCCCCAAGAGTCGGGCGATCTCGCTGTATCGGATGCTGCGCTTGTTCATGTGTGGCTCCTTGCTACACATACAGTGTAGCGCGATCGCGACAAGGGGGCAACCAGACGATCGCCCCCCGTCGGCTCACTTGCTCAGGACCATGCGGCAAGCCAAGTCGATCACCTTCTGGCGATCTTCGGTCTTCATGCCGGGCCGACCCTGGAGGGCTGCACCGTGGGCGTGGCCCATGCTCACCAACAGGGCGCCGCAGCCGTCAACCACGGCCCATTCTGCCTCGCATTGCGCGCTCTCGGCCACGAGGGCGGGGCATTTGTCAGCGTCGAGCAGGGCGGGATCGTGGCCGGCGGCGCGCTCCAGGGCGACAACGCGAGGGTGATAGCGCTCAAAGTCGGCGGTGGACATGAGCCAGTCGTAGGTCGGCTCGGTGATCTGCACGCTGGGATCGTCCTCGCCCAGGCTTTCAGTCATCCAGACCTCCTCGGCGAGCACCTGGGCCTTGTACCCGTTGATCTCCTTGCGCAGCACTTCGGCGACTGCGCGAGCGGCCAAGTAGGCGGCCACGGAGTCGGCCAGCGCGGCCTTGCAGGTGACGGCCAGAGCGGCGTTGTTGGCGGGGGTGTTGTTGGTTTCGGTCATCATGGTGTCGGCTCCTTGCTACACAAACAGTATAGCGCCACTGGTCAAGGGACGCAAGAAAGGCGATCGCCTTGCCCGTGGACAGCAGGATCGGCGGGTGGTATTGCTGGACGTGTCAAGAGGAGCGCGCGTGCGGCTGACACCCCGACAGTACCGAGCAGACGAGGGCGATGCCCCCCGCGTGTACCGCCTCGACCGGGCTACAGGCCTGGGCCGCGCCCGGCGCACCGACGAGGGCTATCTGGTCGTTGAGGGCTACATCGCCAAGCCCGGCGTGCTGCGCTACCGCAACGCGGACGGGTCCTGGCGGCGCGAACTGGTGCTGCCCGAGGAGTTGCACCGGGCCGACAGCCTCGCAACCATCGACCGCAAGCCGGTCACCCTGAACCACCCCCCCGTGAATCAACGGCCCGTCGGCCCGCACAACGTGCGCCGGCTCGGGGTGGGAGACGCCAGCGAGCCCAGCGTGGCCGAAGATGGGCACGTCAAGATGAGCCTGATCGTGCGCGACGCAGCCGCGATCCGGGCCGTTGAGTCGGGTCAACACGAGTTGTCCCCCGGCTACAGCGTGCGCCTGGACATGACGCCCGGCGTGCATCCCGAGTTCGGCGAGTACGACGCAATCCAGCGCGATCGGCGCTACGATCACCTTGCCATCGTCGGGCGTGCCCGCGGTGGATCCACCGTCCGGCTACGTGCAGACGAGGCGGCCGGCGACACGTTTACCCCACCCTCCAAGGAGTCCAAGATGAACCCCACCCTTCTGATGCTGGCCGCTGGCCTCGGCTTGGCACTGCGACACGACATGAGCGACGAGGCCGCCGGCGAGGCGATCCGCTCCAAGCAGGACGACCTCAAGAGTCGCGCCGATGCCGTCGATGCCGCCGAGGCTGCCCTGGCCGTCGAGAAGACCCGCGCCGACACCGCCGAGGAGGCCCTGGCCGCCAAGGAGCAGGAGCGCGCCGACGCCGCCGCTCAGGTCATGGACCTGCCCGCCATGGTCGCATGGTCCAGCGAGCGCAGCGCCCTGGAGAAGGCCGCCCGCGAGCACAAGATCGACGGCCTCGACAAGCTCGACGAGATGACCGGCGAGGAGATCCGTAAGGCGGTGGTCACCAAGGCCCAGCCCGAGGCCCGCGCCGACGGCTCCGAAGACTACTACCGCGCCGCATTCGACATGCTGCCCGCCGACGAGATGACCGGCGAGGAGATCCGTAAGGCGCCCCGCGGTGGTCGCACCGACTCCTTTGGCGGCATGACCGGCCCTCGCAAGGTCACCAAGCCCAAGAGCGAGGAGCGCGCCGACAGCCCCCGCGTGGACGGAACCAAGCCCTACAACGACACATTCGACGAGCAGCGCGCCAAGCTCGACGCAGCCGCCCGGCTCTAAACCCTTTGCCCTCGCGGGCATCCCTCGGCTTCGGCCACCCAACACCTGACGCCCTCTGGAGGCACAATGTCTATCAGCCAAATGGCACACCAAATCCGAGCCCGCGAGAAGCAGGGCCTGCCCGGATCTCTCGTCCACGCCACCGCCAGCGCACTGCTGCGCCTCTCGCTGGTCAACCTGGCCAGCCAGGCCAAGCAGGTTGACACCATCACCGTAGACACCGCGGCCGACGATACCGTCTACACCTTCACCGTCAACGGCGTGACCGTGTCCTACACGAGCGGCACCGGCGCTACCGAGACCACGATCCGCGATGGTCTGCTGGACGCCGTCAACGCCGAGCCCGCCGTGCGTGGTGTCGTCGTTCCGAGCGAGAACAGCACCGACGCCCTCGACCTCACGTCGGTCTGGCCCGGCGTGGCCTTCACCACCCTGGAGAGCGATAGCAACCTGTCGCTGGCCCTGACCACCAGCAACGCCGAGGCCGCAGCGGTTGGATTCGGTTTGGCCGTGGTCAAGACCCCCCAGGGCGCAGACGACAACCAACTGCCCGGCGGCGTGGCCCTGGACTCGCTGTTTACGGCTCAGGTCGTGACGGTAGATTACACCTACAACGCCAGCGATACGCTGACCGTGGTGATCTTCGACAAGCACAACGGCAATCGAGAGATCGCCCGCGCGGTGCACACCTTGGCAACCAGCAAAGACGCGAGCAGCACGGCCCTGGCCGCCGCGCTCAACGCGCAGTTGCCCGCCAACACTGTGATCGCCGCCAACGCTGGCGCATCTGGGTACGAGATCACTTTGACCGCCGAGGTGGCTGGTTTGGAGTTTGACGTAGCGGTGTACTCCAGCGACCCTGGAACGGTGGCCGAGTCGGCCGCGTACACGACGGGGCCCAACTTGAGCACCAGCCTGCTGCGCGCCTTCACCGGCATCGCTGAGCGTCGTACCGACGTTGAGGGTGAGTCCTACCCCGCGAACAACGGGTTTGTGGCGTTGCTTTCCGAGCAGGTCTGGGTCTACACCGAGGAGTCGATCGCCCACGGCGATCCGGTCTACGTCGAGTTGGACGACAGCGGCGGCTTGCAGGGGCGGTTCTACAAGACCGCCAGCGCCACCCGGCTCAAGTTGCCCGGTCTGTCCTGGGTCCGCGGCGCTCACAGCGACAACGCAAGCGACAACATCGGCGTGATTGATCTCAGCGTTGACCGCGTCCGCTCCTACGCCTCCTGACCCCCTGCGGGCCGGGGGTGACCCTGGCCCGCCCCTCTTTCTTTCCCCTCCCTTTCTCTACAGTTCACCGCCGGGGACAGCCGGCACGGAGACACCGATGAACGCCCAAGTCCTCCACCTCGGATCCGATGGCCGCCTGACCCCGGCCGACGCTCAACTGGCCGCGAACGTGCGAAGCATGTTCGAGATGGCAAAGCTGGAGCATGGCGGAATGCGCGCCCTCCAGCAGCGCATGGATGCCGCCTACTACGACAACGAGATCGCCAACAACCCGATGAACCGCGAGCGGGCCGACCGCTGCGACGGGATCCACGTCGGCGAGCGCGCCGACGCCTTCGGCGAGGCCAACGGCCTGCACATCGCCAAGGACCTGGAGTACGTCCACGCCCGCGCCTTGGAGGAGAAGACGCAGCCGCTCAACTTCTTCAAGTTCTTCCGTACCGGCGACGGCATCCCCGCAGGGGCCCGCACGCACACCGTGCGTCGCTTCTTCACCCAGGGCGAGGCCAAGTTCTACGCCGGCGCCGGCAGCAACGTGCCCACCGTCAGCCTGACCCAGGCCGAGGAGGAGTTCCCCGTCCGCCACATCGTCACCAGTTTCGAGACCAACGTGTTCGAGTTGATGAGCAGCGGCTATGCCGGTGTGCAGGAGGAGCAGCGCAAGGTTCGCGGCGCCCGCAAGGTCATGGATCGCTTCCTGAACGGCGTGGGCTGGAACGGCGATGCAGCCGCCAACTACTACGGTGTGCTGTCCTACCCCTACCTGGCCAAGAAGTCCGCGGCTACGCCCTTCGACGGGACCGCAGCAAGCGGCGACGATGTGCTGGCCGAGTTGAACGCCGGAGCCAACTACGCGATGGAGGAGAGCGGCGGCACCATGATGCCTAACCGCTGCCTGACCTCGATCCGGGTCCGAAACTACCTGATGCAGACCCAGCGCAGCACCGCCTCGGACAAGACGATCGGTCAGCTCTTCATCGAGCAGAACGAGACGATCAACGCCATCGAGAGCGCGCGGGAGTTGCGCGACGTGGGCGGAACCGGGATCGACGGGATCCTGTTCTACAACGACGACAAGGACAGCGTGTGCCACGAGACGGCCGGCGGCGTCCAGATGCTGCCCGTCCAGGCGCACCAGTTCTCCAGCGTCCGGTTCATGTACATGTCCTCTGGTGGCATCGTCATGCGCGACGCCGGCAACAACCTGCTGCTGCTGGTCAAAGCCAACTGACCGAGCCGGGGGCCTTGTGTCCTCCTCGCTCGTGCGCACGAGCCCCCGTGGGCCGGTTCTCTTCGGAGGGCCGGCCCTTTGGCGTTTAGGGATCCCACTGGCGCGAGTTGTTTCGGTTTTTGAAACAACTCGGGTGCGCTGTGAGCCTCGGCCTGTTTCGCAACGCAAGCGATCCCCCTCTGGGCTATGCTGCCCGCACACTCAAGCGAGGATCCCATGTCGATCGTAACCATCGAGAACAGCAGCAAGCGCCAGATCACCCTTTCCATGACCTTGGACAAGCCCCTGCCCGAGAGCGTGCAGAAGCTCGTTCGGGCCGAGAGCGTGCGCCCCCGGCCGGCCCTCAAGGTCATGGGCCGCGTCAACTCCAAGGACGTGCTGGAGGTCCACCTGGGCAGCAGCCTGGATCACGGCGTGGCTGGGGCGCTCCAGCCCAAGTTGCAACTCCCCGAGGACCTGCACAAAGCCTTGATGGCGAACAAGGCCAACGCTGCCGCGTTCCGCTCCGGCGGTGACCTGCGCGCCCTGCCTGGGGCTCACTGAGCATGTCAGCGAGCACCGAACTGCTCGATCGGTTTGCCCCCGAGTTCATCGAGTTGGACGAGACGGTTAAAGCGTTCTGGATCGAGTTGGCGGTGTCCTGGCACACGGCGAGTGCGTGGTCTTCGGGCACCTACCTCTCGGCCATGGTCAACGCTGCGGCGCACCTGATGACCCAGGCGGGGCTCGCGTCGGCGACGCCTGAGGCCGCCAGCGCTCAGGCTGCCAACGCCGCGGGCCAGGTGTCCTCGCTCAAGGAGGGCGACCTGGCGGTGTCCTACGATGCCAGCAACAGCGCCGCAGCGAAGGCGTTGACGCTGGAGGAGGCCACCTGGGCGAGCACCAAGTACGGCCGCACCTATCTGGCGCTCAGGGCTCGACAGACCGGGGCGACGCTGCTCAAGCCGGCTTGATCTCTCTCTCCGCGCGCCGCCCCCCCCTCCAGGTCATCGGCGCACCATGGCGCAGCACGCTGCGACCTCGGGCAGGCCGACAATGCGGCGGAACTCGACCAACTCCTTACGGGTGAGCCCGGCGAGGCTGGCCTTGGGGCCGCCACGCTTCGCCAGTTCGTAGGCGATCACGGCGTCGAAGATGGCGTCGGATGCGTTGGCGGGGATCTCGATCATCTTGCTGGCCATTCCGGCCTCCCTTGCTACATACATAGTATAGCGGACCCGTTCAGGGGGCGCAAGAAAACGATCGCCTGCACGATTGCCCCCCGCTACGGTGAAGCCATGAGCAGCCGCGTCAATGACACCGATCGCGGATACAAGCGCACCATGCAGATCCTGCGCGACCTGCTCGGGGCCGAAGTTCTGGTGGGCGTCCGGGGCAATGCCGGGGACAGCGAGGACGGCACCCCCCTCGCAGTGATCGCCGCGGCCAACGAGTTCGGCACGGCCACGATCCCAGAGCGTTCTTTCCTGCGCTCGACGGTGGAGAGCAACCGGGGCAAGTACGCCGACGACTTGCAGGAGGTGGTCGAGGCCGTCGTGGACGGCAAGGCCAACGCGATGGAGCAGGGCCTGAACCGGCTCGGGGTCGAGGCCGTCGCCGACGTTCAGCGCACCATGCGCGAGCTTGACGATCCGCCCAACGCGGCGAGCACGATCGCCCGCAAGGGCACCGACAATCCGCTGATCGACACCGGGCGGCTACGCCAGAGCATCGATCACGAGGTGCGCGAGAAGGGCGAGTAGGTCTCACTCCTCCCCCCAGAGTGTCCGCACGTCCACCACCGGCGCCCGCACGAACTCCGCCCGCAACTCCACCGGCTCGGGCCTCGGGTTCATCGTGTGCCAAGGCGAGTGCTGCCCGCCGAC
>Ga0181380_1000683_pt1 | contig 15118 bp, 27 predicted proteins | sample 3SPOviralmetaG_FD_130116 | JGI IMG/M metagenome (GOLD analysis project Ga0181380, IMG submission 130116) | Marine viral communities from the oligotrophic San Pedro Time Series (SPOT) site, San Pedro Channel, CA, USA - 3 SPOT_SRF_2009-08-19 | ecosystem: Environmental > Aquatic > Marine > Strait... | reverse complement strand
TGGTTAGGTAAAGCTAATAAAGTTACTGTAGGTAGAGACTCTACTACTATTATTGATGCTAAAGGTGAAGAAGATAAAATAGCTTCTCGTATTGAAGATATTAAAAATCAAATTGATAACTCTACTTCTCCATATGAAAAAGAAAAGCTTCAAGAAAGACTAGCTGCATTTGTAGGAGGAGTTGCTATAGTTCACGTAGGTGGTCATACTGAAGTAGAAATGAAAGAGAAGAAAGATCGTGTAGATGATGCACTTCACGCAACTAGAGCTGCTTTAGAAGAAGGTTTACTTCCTGGTGGAGGTATAGCTTTATTAAATGGATCTATGCTGCTTGTAGAACAAGTCGGAGATCTAGAAGGAGATCAACAAGTAGGTTACGATATTATTATCTCAGCATTAGAAAGACCTTTTTATAAAATTTTAGAAAATGCAGGATATACTAATAGCGAGATTGGAGATATTGAATTGAAGATCAAAGAAGATGGATCATTCTGGTTTGGGTATAATCCTAGAGTTGAAGATTACTTTGATATGTTTAACGAAGGAATTATCGATCCAACTAAAGTTACTAGATTAGCTTTAGAAAATGCAGCATCAGTAGCTGGAACGTTATTAATTACTGAGGCAGTAGTAACTAAAGGTAAAGATAAGAAAGATGCTCCTGCTGGTGTAGATCCTAATATGCTTTTAGGATGATAACTAAAGAAGAATTAATTAAGTTAGTTAATGAAAATCCTAACGATATGGAGTTAGGTGGTAAAATTAGATTATTATATTTTAAATTTAAAGAAGATGAACAAAAATGAATTATTTGAACAGATTGCAGAGAACTTCGCAATCTTAGAAACTGAAAATGAAGGAACTACTAAAGCTTCTCAAGCAAGAGCTAGAAAAGCAGCAGGAGAGATCAAGAAATTGATTACACCTTACAAGAAAGCGAATATGGACGCTGTGAAGGGGTAGGGCGTTTCCTCCTCTCACGAAGTGCCACGCGCATTTTCAACTAAGCCCTACCCTAACCGGTGGGGTTTTTTTATTGGCAAATAGTTCGTATATTAATATAACATTAAGGCAAGTTTAAGAGAACATTAAGAACTGCCTATTTATTAATATAAAAACATCCAATATGAAGAGAGCGCTAATACTAGGCTTGCTGTTATTCGGGATGAATGCACAAGCTCTTTCCGGCAAAAACGATAAAAAACTGGAGCTACAAAAGAAAGCAGTTTATTTCGAGATTAAAGCTCAACTCGCGGCCGGTGAGATTACATTAGAAGAGGCACAACGCCTTTGGAAGATTAAAGTTAAACATTTAAAGAAAGAAGAGGCTAAATAAGCCTCTTTTTTTTATATTTATAGTAGGTTATTTAAAGATATTATCATATATTAAGGTATGGAGATAATTCAATACGGTGAATTGCTTAACAAAGCATTTTGTGATCTTATTATAGAAAAAGCTAAACCTAAAATGTTCCAAGCCGATGTAATCGGTGAAACAAAAGATAATAGAATAGCTTCTAACTGTTGGTTTGATAATAATGAATTCCCAGAACTGCATCACCTTAAAGAATGGATTGCTGGTACAACTTCAACACCAATTGAAAATCAAGAAAACGGGACAGTTGTAAGGTATGATGTAGGAGGTAAATATGAAGCTCATTTTGATTACTTTGATAGTAGTGTTCCTGCTCAAGCTAAACAATTAGAAACCGGAGGTAATAGAGTCTGGTCGTTTTTAGTTTATTTAAATGAAGGCTTTGAAGGAGGTCAAACTGACTTTCCTGAATATAAATTAACAGTAGAACCGGAATTAGGAAAAGGAGTCCTTTGGAGAAATACTCTTGATGGGCAGCTACTTAAGAATTCAATTCATACTGGTATGCCAGTTACTGAAGGTACTAAATGGATATTCATTACTTGGATAAGAGAAAATAAGTTTGGATATGAAACCAAAAATACCTAAATTATCGAATGAAGTGCTTCGTGCCATTTGGGATGCATCTCGGCATACAGTAGAAAAGAATAAAAAAAAATATACACGTAAATCTAAACATAAGAGAAATGAGTGATTCAGTAACAAAGTGGCATGAAATGCAAGAAGAAAAAATAGATGAATGTTGTGGGACTGATTGTGGATGTCACCAAGACAATATGAATGCTGCTAGGGTAAGTCAACAACTTGAGTACCAATTAAAACAAAAAGCATATACATTACTTTGTGAATATGATGCTGCTGTTATTAGAGTTGCTAATAAAATTTTAGATGCCGGAGAATAAAGTTTGGTATGAAATGGTTAAAACAGAGGAGTTCGAAGATATTCCAGGCTTAATAATCGTTAACACCAAAAATTTTGATAGTTATTTTTCTTTGATAGAAGAAACAATAGATGCTTTTAATTATCTTCACAGATGGAATGAAATGTGGGATATAAACGATGCTAGAGCAAGAGTAGAAGATAAACATGTACTGTATTTAGGAACAGATAAGGAGGGTATACTTGCTCACTTATGGTCTGAAAAGAATTACCTTTACAATGTATTTGTTCATCCTAGAAGAAAAGATAATTATAGTGTAAAATTTTGCAAAGCTTGTATTAACCATATTAATTATAAAAAGCTTTCTTTATACTGTGATGAATGGAATAGAAAATCTCAACTACTTGCAGAAAGAATAGGATTTAATAAGATATAATGAATTACTCAAAAATATACAAAGAATATTTTGACAAACTAATAGACTGTAGGAATAAAAAAATACCTTCTATTTTATATCCTCCTGATTATAAAGGAGAAGATTTAACTAATTTACCTGAAGACACAGCTACTGTTGTCTTTACTACAGGCACTACAGGTATACCTAAAGCTACAGTACATACATTTGATAGTGTGGATAATATAATTAATTTAAATACTAATATACTCGATATTACTAAGGAAGATGTTTTAGCTAATTTCTTACCTACATGGACTATAGGAACTTATATTTACACAGTACCTACATTTTTACAAGGAGGTAAAATTATACACGATAAATTCTCTCCTGAAGCATTTCAAGAGTCTCTTCATACTGTACCTATTACTACTACTTTATTAATACCTACTATGTTAGATATGATGAAAGATAGTGGATTAGAGTTTGATCTATCTAATATGAGAAATGTAGGAGTAGGAGCAGAACAAGTAAACAGAGAGCATTTAGAATATGTCTTAGATTTAGGAGCTCATTCTGTAACTCATATGTACGGATCTTCAGAAGCTATTCCTCTTTCTCTTTACAATACTTTTACTAGTAAAGAAGATATAGATCTAGGATTAAAAGAAGTACAGACTTTTAAATATACTAATAAAGACTCATTAATTATATCAGGTATTAGCGTATCTAATAATGAAGTTGATACTAAAGATAATTTTAATATAGAAAATAATCTCTACTATTGGCAAAGAAGAACAGATAATATAGTAAAAAAGAAAGGTTGGAAAGCAGTAGTTGAGAGAGAATTTGAAATCCTTGAAAGAGAGTTTCCTGCTGATATTGATCCAGAAACTATGGTATGGCATTATGATGTAGGAGACAGAGAAGTAACTATATTAGAAACTGGAAGAGATTGGAAGTTTGAAGCTGAAGGAAGAACTCCTAGAGTGTTAAGGGAAGGAGATGTAGTATATGTTTCAAAGACTACTTACCATAAAATACATAAAGGCAAAGGAAATTTAAAAGTTTCTATTAAACAATTTAAATAGTTGTTGACTTTACGAATAAAAATTCTTATATTAATTAAATGAATGAACTTCCTTATAAACCTAGAGAACCTCGTAAGTGGATAGAGAAAGAACTAAGCAAGAGGTATTTTAAAAAACCTTATGATAGATTTATGTGGTGGAGAAATTATACTCCAAAAAGTAAACCTTTAGATAAACGATCTCCTTTTAGAGACAAAATACTAAATGGTGACTTTGATACTGGTTCATTTTTTTGGGAAGTAGAGCTAGCTAAACATACTATAAATGATAAGTACATAAACTGTATTACAAGCAATGGTGAACCAGATCATGGTAAATTTACTTCTGAGTCTTCTATTGATAGAGCACGTATAAAGAGATTAAATGAAGATCACGAAAAAGATGAGAAAACAAAATTAGAAGAGATTAGAAAAGGCTTTCTTCTTACTCTTAAAATGACTAAGGAGCAGTATGACAAAGAAGTTGTTAATACTAGAGCAAAAGACTTACTAACTTTTTACGACAGAATGTCCGATAAATACGGTACATACTGGAAACCTTTATCTTATGTTAGGAAAACATAGATATTTATATATATTAACGTTAATTAAAATAAATTTTAAATGAAAACAATTCTAATTATTGTACTGGTTTTAGCAGCGATTGCTGGAGCAGTATGGGTAGGTACGAAGTTTTTCGGACTTGCTAAAGATGACGACAAAGATGGTATTCCTGACGAGGTTGAGGATACTGTTAAAGAAGTCAAAAGAAGAGCTAAAAGAGTAAAAGAAGAGCTCGGAGATATTGCTGATGCAGCTAAAGATGTTATAGATCAAGCAGGCGATATAGGTGAAGCCGTAAAAGGTAAACCAAGAAAAGGACGTAAACCAAGAGCTAAAAAAGCTTCTAAGTAATGCAGGGTAATCCAAATGTCGATATATCACAAACTACTGCGGTTTTATGCGAAGAGTGCAACGGAACCTTCTTTGAACAAGCACTTGTTCTTAGGAGGGTCTCAGCCTTTCTTACCGGAACAAGCAAACCAGGATTTGTCCCAATACCAGTCTTCAAATGTTCCGAATGCGGACACGTCAACGGGGAATTCATCCCAAAGGAAATTCAATCCCTTGACTGATTCTCATCCAGGTTTACACGAATATGAATAACGGGGTCCAAGTGACCCTGTTTTTTTTGCCTATTTATTAAATGCAATTGCCAAAGTTCGGACAGTTTTCTTATGTCTAATTAAACTTTAAATCACATGAACATTTTGGAAACCGTTAGCTCTTGGGCTAACAAATTAACAGAAGTAGGAGTAAGTGTCATTGCTCTCGGTATAGTACTTGAAGTACTTTTCAAAGGAGCAGTAATTCCATTCTGGCCTGAAGTTTCAGTAATTGACAACGTAATGGGAATCATAAGTTCTCTAAGTAATGAAGGACTACTAGGATTAGTAGGTGCTTTTGTTCTTTATCATATTTTAAAGAAAAAAGCAGTTTAATAAATTGAGGGGCCTTCGGGCCCTTTTTTTTTGTTTCTTACTGTATTTTTTTACTTTTAATACCATATTTATTTACGAAGGTTTTATATAACTGTTACACAATCGTTCTTGTAAATGTTAACATAACGGTTGCTCAATAAATCGCAGTATATGAAACTTTTATTATTTTTATTAAGTTTCCTTTTTTGCTACAATGTCGTAGGACAAGAAGTAAAAATAGGAACAGTTGAGAATAAGATACAACTCGGTGACTTAGCCGGGAACAGAGATCTTGCATTTGGTGTACAAAACGTACTTGAAGAAGTAGTACAAGATGCAGGATATGATCTTAATCCTAACAGTTCTTTAGAAATTACTGTAGACATTTTATTCTTTGATGTAAAGAAGAATAATCTACAACTAGCTGTATATAGTAAAAACACAGATATATATACAATTATAGCTAGAGCAACCCTTATTAAAAGCGGAAAAAAGAAAAAGCAAGTTACTGCAAAGGGACAAGCTAAATCTATTTCAACAGCTACATTAGTTGTTGACGAAGGAGGAAAATTTTCCCAATCAAATGTTTCGACATCAATTAAAAAACTTTGTGAACAATTGATCACAAAATTAAAAATATGAATAAAATAAAACAATTTTTTAAAAGTATAGAAGACTTTTTATACGAAATCTACGGGATGGATAAGTATATGAAGAAAATTATACTTGTACTATTACTACCTGCATTATCTTATGGGCAGCTTACCTCCTCTACGGATGGTATTGATATTGACCTAGTGTATGCCGGAACGGTAGCAGATGCAACTAAGCCTCTAACTAATGTTCAGGTTAATGATACCATTGTAATAAAACTTAACCTAAGTAACTTAAGTTCAAATACAATCACTTACGTCCATGTTGACGTTCAGTACAATACTAATGCTTATGCTAGAGTAGGATATGAGTTTAATGTTCCAACCGGAGCTCAGACATCTAATGGAAACTGGAGTGGTAACGGTATGAAGTGGACAGTCAATCCTAACTACGATGCTAACGACTTATGGGCTCAATGGTCTACCCAAGGAGGGTCTTATACAGAAGTAGCAGGTTGGGAAGTTGATCACGTAGAAGCAATATCAACATCTGGTATATCAGGTAACTACGCTACATTAAAGTTTTTAGCTAAAGATGCTGGAGCTAATCATAGCTATACAGATAACATAGTCTTTACTATGGCTAGAGTAACTGACAATACAGGGACATCAGAGTATACATTTCCAGTTGGTAAAGTAAGAGGATATGATAACATGTCTATCTCTCATGAACCTCTTGAAGATTTAGATTCTAACATTTATGTTAAAGCAGATTTCAATACTAACTTCGATGTTACTAAAGTAGGAGTAGTAGTACAGAAGAACGGTACACCGGTTAGTAACAACCTATATTTTGATTCAGGAGGACAGATTAACATTACAGAATACATTTTAACAAGTACTGATAGTTATTCATTAGACTTTGTTACATCACAATCACCTACTCAATGGGAGTCGTTAATGGATAACATTATTACTTTATCTGATGTTACACTTACTCTAAATGAGTTAGGTCAGTACGGCCATGGTAATGCCGGAAATATATTTACTACCGGTATACAGTATAGTTCAGTAGACTCAGATGAAAATAGAGATTTAACTCCTCAAGATGCTTATAACTTATTAGGACATGTAATGGGAGCAATTGATATCATTCCTGATGATGGTACAGGTATTTTTAATAACTCTTTTAAACCTATAAAGAAAGCAGATTACGATAGCTGGTCAATCTACAAGTTTAAAAATAATGTAACCGAACCTAACTCATCTGTAGTACACCCTATAACGGTTGACTTTAGTAACTCATCTTATACCGAATGGTTTAAGTTTGGATTTATAGGAGATGCTAATGGATCACATTCATCAGCTGTAGAAGGTAATGCTGCTAGTTCATTAACAGCAAAAGTATTTAATACTTCAGCAGTATCTTATGGACAAGCAATACAAGCAGATGGATTTATTGAAGGTGAATGGTCTACAGCGATAGAAAATGGTAAAGTAGTTGCAACTCTAAAACTTAACTCTACTGATGTGTCAGCATTACAGTTAAAAGTAGATTATGACAATACAGTACTAACCTTTGAAGAAGCAGTATTTAATACGGGTAATACTGTAACTAACTTTGCCTCTGAAACTAACGGAAGAGTTAACCTAGGTAGTATAGAACAAAATGGAGGTGAGATAGAGACAGGAGAAGTATTTAAAGTATACTTTACTGGAAATGTAACCTCACCAGTTGGACTTGTATCAATATTTAATACAGATGCTGCCAACACAGACGGATATAGATTAATTTTAAACTTACAATAATGAGCTACAATTTTCAAAAATGGTATTACTTTTGGCTGTTTGTTTTATTTTTAGCTTGTTCTAAAGATGACTATTCAGACTTTCAAACTCTCTATCCAAATACAGCAGGCGATATGTTTATAGCTGATGCAACAGGATTAAAGTTTGAAGGATCAAATATAACTGACGGAAGTAAATTTAACCTTAAGGTATTAGAAGCAGGTGAGTATTCCATTGAAGTAAGAGATTATTTTAAAAATCTAACCTCTAAAAGTATTATAGATGCTAAATCCGGAGATAATGTGTTGAAGTTTTATACACGAGCACTTCGAGATGGTGATTACACCATAACCATTGGGAAAGATGGAGAAGAATTACATAACGTAAAATTAGTAATAAAGTAATGAAAAAACTTATATTCGCAGTATTAAGTTTTATTTTAGTTGCGTGTTCTAATCAATCTATTGAAGACGGATTAGATGACTTAAATGCTAGACTAGTAGAACTAGAGCAAGAAATAGTCGCTCTTGATGCACAATCCTTATTAAGTGACATTAGTGAGATTGCTGACCAAATAGCAGCTTTTGAAGCTCAAAATGAAGAAAACCAAGCTGCTATTGCTGAAATAATGGCTACGTTAGATTCGTTAAACTTACAGTTAGCTGAGATAAATGAAGCAATTGAGGCAGCTGGTACCATGGAGCAAATCCAAGCTATCAAAGTAAAATTGCAGGAAATAAACGAAGGAATCGCTTTGCTAGTATTTGCTTCAGATTATGATTTAGATGGGATTATTAATGGGTTGGATCAATGCCCTAATACTCCTATAACTGAAATTAGTCTGATAGATACTAACGGATGCGGTCCATCTGAAATAGACTAATTATGGAAGACATTAAAAAAGCAATTATTGGAGTTATTACTCTAGCTATTACAACAGCTGGAGGATTACTCATAAATAAACTGTTAAAAGGAGATGAAGAAGAAGCTACTAAAACTGAAATAGCTACTCCAGCAGCTCAACCTAGTGTCATAATTAATATACCTCAGCAAGAAGTAAAAAAAGATACCGTCGTAAAGAAGGTATATGTTAAACCTAAACCTAAACTATCTGAAACTGAAAAAAGAAAGAAGAAGATAGATTGGTAGTTATATCGCAGTAAAAAAAGAGACCGAAGGCGGCAACCTTCGATCTCCGGTAAATAAAATGAATTTAGTAACTTTTAAAACAAAAACAATGAACAATTACATTAACCCATTTCTTATAATTAAAGAAGAATTATCCGAAGCGACAACTATTTCGCAAAAAAGTTTAGTAATTTTTGTATCTTTATGGGCAGCAATGCTTTCTACATTAGTAGTTAGCGGTGTTACCTTTATAATTTATGAATTAATTACTAGTCCTTCAACATTTTCTAACGCAACTTGGGGTATTTTCGATACCCTTGGGTAAAAAAGTATTAGCTCTACTATTATTAGTAAGTAGCTATACCTCAGCTCAAGTTATTGGTAAGACAACCACAGAGGATTATCAAGCGGATTTCGAGAAAAGAACCTCAATTCTTTCGATCCCTGAATACAATGGTGATCCTGTACCAGTTGCATTACTCAATATAGGTGTTACAGAAGATGTATTAACTCAATACCCAGAACTCAGAGATAATAGAGTAGGCTTAGGTCTAACTAATATTACTGTAGCTTTCTTAGATGAAACATGGAGATTTGAATTTGTAGAGACTAGAGATGCTATTAAAGATCGTATGGTAAAACAATACGAAGCATCACAAAAAGGATTTACAGCTAATCAGACAGATATCATGGGCAAGATTACTCTTGCTAAATACTTTATTTACGTAGAAGTATATGACTACTCTGTATCTGAAGATGAAACGGTAAACTTAAAAGATGGAGTAAAGAATACTTTAGTTACTCGATTAGGTTTACAGATTAGAGCAGTAGATGCCGAATCAGGACTTTATATGACAGGTTCCGGATTAGGCAAAGCAGTAACCACAAGAGAACTTACATTATCAAACTCAGATAACCTAGATGAAGTAAAGTTTAACTCATCATCTGTAGGTGTAACTACTAGAAAGGCTTTAGAAACAGCAGTAGCCAAGATAGTAAAAAGAATGATTCGTAAGGGCATCTTTGACCATTAAGTAGGTTATGAGAAAGTTACTACTAGTTTTGTTTTTTACTGCGATGGGAATGTTCAAGGGCCACTCACAGGCCCTTGTTCAAACCTATGTTGATAGGTGTACGGGACAAGTTAGTGTCTTTAGTGTTCCTATGAACGGCAGTACTGTAGTAGCTTTTTATAACAGATCTAGAGTATTTACCGCACAGGATTTTTCTGATGGAACTCTACAAGCTTGGTTAGAAGAGACCTATTTATGGTGGATAAGTCTGAGTCCTTGCTCCTCTACAACTACAGGAGCTCAAGCTACTCAACAGACTACTCAACAAACCACGCAACAGGCAACACAGGCAGCTACAAATGCTGCCTCAACTGCTGCGGCTAATACAACAACGAATGTTCCATCTACCCCAGTTAGTCCTCCCCCAGCTACTCAGACATCTCAACCTACTACTACAGCTCCTGATACTTCAAGTACGAATACAGCTCCTCAAAATACGTCTACTTCCGGAGGGAATACTACTAGTCAAGGAAACAATACGTCGACATCCGGAGGATCTTCAAGCAGCCAGGGAAGCAGTCAATCGAATTCGAACTCGAATAACTCTTCTTCAGGATCAGAAAATACAAGTTCGGACCAAAATACAGAATCTACTTCATCCGACTCACAAAACTCTGAATCAGGAACTACAGGAGATGAAGGAGGAACAGAAGAATCTACCGAAGTAGAAACTACTACCGAAGAAAGTTCTACTGAGGAAACTACTACCGAAGAATCAACTGAAGAAACTTCTACAGAAGAGTCTACAGAAGAATCTAGTACGGAAGAAAGTTCAGAAGAGAGTACAGAAGAATCAACCGAAGAAGAATCAACCGATGAACAATCAGAAGAAGAATCAACCGAAGAAGAATCAAATGAAGAATCAGAGTCAGAGGAGTCAGAAGAAGAGTCTGACGAGAGCTCAGAAGAGGAATCAGAAGAAGAGGATACTGAAGAAGAATCAGAATCCGACGAAGATGAAGATAGCGAAGAAGAAGAGACTGAAGAGGAAAGCAGTAACGAAGATGAAGAGGAGGACGATAAGAAGAAAAAGAAAAAACGAAACCTTGCTCCTCCTATCGTTACAGCCAACGCAATGGCTCAACAGTTACCAACCGGAGAATATCAACAAGCAGTTACTCTCGGCTTAAGTCAATCTTCTTTAATGGGGACTGAAACTTATGGAGTTAACTTAATGGTATACGATAACCTTCAACAGTTTATGTTGAACGCAAACTACTCTAAAGTTCATATAAATAAAGAAGGCAGAGTAAGCAGAGTATATTCAGCTTCATTAGGAGCTATGAAAATGTTTACTACATACATGGGTATGATGAACCATAGCTGGACTTTCTTAGGAAAAAAAGGATCGGTTGCAGGAATAGCTTTTGGTACTAGTGCTACTATGTTAGATATTAATTCTATAAATGGTCAATTATATTTAGATTCAACTCTATTAGGTTTTTCTTTGACTAGTTTTTATACTAAACCTATACAGTACAGTCCTAAATTAACCGTCAGTCCAATGTTAGCTGTATCATCTCCTTTTGTGCAGTACGAAATGTTTAAAAAAGAATCTATATGGAATAAAGATGTTATGGTTATAGCAGGAGCATCTTTTACTTACAAACTAACTCAAAGATTTGGCTTGAACTTAGGAGCAAACATAATAGAATCTACTGCTCCTAACTTTCCTACAATGAAAACTTTTACAATAGGAGGTCGTTTAAGTTTTTAGCTATTTATATTTAATACAAACTACTTATTATGACAATGGAAGATCGTAAACTACAAAAACAAAAAAATACTAACAGAAATAGATTCGTGATCACTTCTGTAGTACTGTTAACCTTTTTACTAATAATGTTAGGTATAGGCTCAGCTATCTTGAAAGGTGGAGAACAGCCAAACATTAATCAAGAGTGGAAAGAAATACTATTATTAGTATTAGGAGCATTTTTAGGTTCTTATTCTCGTATTATCGATTTCTGGTTTAACGGAAACGATATGAATATGGATGGAGTACCTGATGCAGCACCAGCTGAACCATGCGACTGTGATGAACCAGATGACGAACTAGATAACTTATACTAAAATGCCAATACGACCAAAAGGAATTATAGTACATTCTATGTCTGAGTATCTGGTGTGGAAAGGTAAGAAGCTATATGCTAAAGACTTTCTTAAAGAGTTAGGATTGAGTGTACATGGGTTTATTAAACCAGACGGTACATACGATAAAATGATCTCATCTCCAGGAAAAGCATTTCATGCAGGAAAATCTCTTCATGAAGGTGTATCTGGATTAAATTCTCACTATCTTGGAATAGAGTTATTAGTTCCAGGAGTAAATGACTATGGATCATTTAGTAAAAAGATTAATCAAAAAGGAACTTACTCTAAAGCTCAGTTTGATACAACAGTAGAAGTATTTAAGTACTGGATGAAACAGTATAACATACCTGTATCTAAAGTAGTTAGACATTCTGATTGCTCTGGTGATCATGTAAGAGGTAAAGGAAAAGGTAAAACAGATCCTGGAAGTGCATTTGATTGGAAAGCTTTTCAAAAAGCATTAGTTGCGTAATCGAAATATTTATACTATATTATGATTATGTTAAAGAAGATACTACCTTATATAATTCTAGCTATAGGAGCATGGATAATATATAGTCTTGTGTTTACAAGGTACGAATTAAAAACTGATGTACTTAACTATGAAAGATTGATTCAAGAGCTAGAAGCTAAAGTTGATTCTTTACATAGTAAAAATGATGTATTAGAATTCCAAGCGGATTCATTAGAAATAAAATTAAACCAATCCGATAAGAGAATTAAACAATTAAATTCTAGAATTTATGTTATTAAAAAAGAAACAAAAGAACAGCTTGATGCTGTTGATCTTTTTGGTGATGATGAGCTGGAGCTCTTTTTCGCAAAACGTTACAGAGAATCAGATTCAATTAACTAAGCCAGTTGCTAAGTTAGTAATTAAAGATCTAATACAGTTCGATGGTCTATCGAAAGAGATGCAGACAATGCAAACTATTTTGACTGAGACCAACGATAAACTCTTAACACAGGGAACGTTAGTAGCGAACCTTAAGACACAAGTAGACAATTATCAATTAATATTAGAGAAGAAAGATTCTCAAATGGTTAAAGCAAAAGAGCTTTCTAATGAGTTACAGAAAGAGCTTAAAAAGCAAGCTAGGCAAAAGAAGTTGTACAAGATTGGTGCAACAGTTGGCGCAGTAGCAACAGCTTTACTCATTATACAATGATAAAAAAAATACAGCGTAACATATTTCCGTCCATCATAGCGATATCGGCACTATCGGTATCTGCTTCAGCTGCTTTCTATTCAGTAAGCGGTCTATCTAAACTATTTGCTGGTGCAAGCTTTGAGGTTATTATTATGGCTGGTTCTCTAGAGGTAGCTAAACTTGTTATAGCATCTCTTCTGTATCAATATTGGGACTCATTAAATAAGCTTCTCAGAACGTATCTCTCTATTGCTGCGGTAGTATTAGTATTAATTACTAGTATGGGTATATATGGATTTTTAAGTGCAGCATATCAAGATACTTATAGACAGTTAACAGTTAAGAATAATCAAGTAGCATTTCTAGAACAAAAGACAGATTTTTATGGAAAGGATGTGGCAAGGTACGATGAAGAACTTGAAAGAATCTCTAATAACATTTCTACTTTATCTGGTGCGAAAGCGACCTCGATTCAAGTACGAGACACGACATCATCTACAGGCTTTCGATCAACAGTTAGTACTGCCGAACTTAGATTATCCCAAAAGCGTATTGACGTTGAAGAGAAAAATAGAGCATCTGTTCAAGCAAAAAGAGAACAAGTAGCTGATAGTCTTCAGAAATATCAGTTAGCTATATTAGATTTAGAAAACAATACAGATTTAGCAGGAGAGTTAGGACCATTAGAATATCTATCAGGCTTAACTGGTACTCCTATGGATAAGATTATTAACATTCTTTTATTGGTAATCATATTTGTATTTGATCCTCTTGCAATATCTTTAGTAGTCGCTGCTAACTTTGCTTTTGATCAGGCTAATAAGAAAAACTTGTACGGTGAAGTAATATCTGAAAAAGATATTTTCGATGAACTTGATGAAGAAGATTATCCTCCTATATTTACTCCTCCTGTTACAGGCTCAGTTCCTGATGGAAAGGAATTCAACGTTGAGTATGATATAGTAGAACCAGAAGAAGACTGGAAGGTTGTAGATAGTGAAATTGATCCCAAACCTATTAAAATAGTTCAGAAAGGTCCAAGAAAGCATAGTGTTTTATTTGATGATGGTCAACGAAGAAAAATCGATAAAGACGACAATATAATAAAATATATGTAGTTAGTCTGAAGTATTTTTCGTATCTTTATAGAATAAACAAGTTATAGTTATGAGCGATAGAGAAATAATGAATGCTAAGAATCCTCCTTCAGCAAGAAAAATCCTAGAGAATGAATATCCAACTATTTACAATGCTTATCAAGATATTATAGATGAGCAGTTTGAACTGTTTGCTAAAAAGCACCTTGATTATGGAATGGGCAATGTATCAGCAGGTACACAGTTAGTAAATCAAAAAGAAACTGACTTTGCTATGACCGGGTTATGGTATAGATTATCAGATAAGATTAATAGATGGAAGAATATCATCATTACTAATCGCAAAACTCAAAATGAAACCTTAATTGATACTTTTCAAGATATTACTAATTACGGTATCATTAGTCAAATAGTATATAAAGGTAAGTGGAAAGATAATTGATGTGGGCAAAAAAATCATCATGTGCAGTCAATGCAATGAAGAGTTTGGAAACGGTTATGATTATCGAATGCATTGGGAAGAAAAACACTTCTATCCTTATATAGGACCAGCATCATTTAATTATGAAAGAGCAAAGAAAGATATAAAAAGAGATTATGCCAAAGAAGATTTACCCAGAAGGGCAGAAGAAAAAAACTAACCCTTTAGTTAAGGAAGTATGGGAGAGTAAGATTAAACAATCACCTTCCAAAAATAAGCATATTTCATATAGCTCTATTAGTACATATAATAAATGTCCTAAGCTATGGGAGAAGATGTATCTTAGAAAAGAAGTTCCTTTTACTCAGAATATCTATACTACATTCGGTACAGCTATGCATGAAACTATGCAGACATGGCTTGAAACTATGTATCACGATAAAGTAAAGATTGCTAACGAAATGGATAAGCATCAATTATTATATGAAAATATGATAAAAGCTTACAAGCAAGGTAAAGCTCAAATGAATCATCAGCACTTTACTACTCAAGAAGAGCTTACTCAATTCTGGA
>Ga0181380_1000681_pt1 | contig 15139 bp, 14 predicted proteins | sample 3SPOviralmetaG_FD_130116 | JGI IMG/M metagenome (GOLD analysis project Ga0181380, IMG submission 130116) | Marine viral communities from the oligotrophic San Pedro Time Series (SPOT) site, San Pedro Channel, CA, USA - 3 SPOT_SRF_2009-08-19 | ecosystem: Environmental > Aquatic > Marine > Strait... | reverse complement strand
CATTTCTTCAGGAATTTTTTTACCCATAGCCCTTCTAAGCAGATCTGCTTGTCCTAAAGAAAAGCCAGAATATTCTTGAGCTAATTGCATGACTTGCTCCTGATAAACTATTACACCGTAAGTATTCTTTAAGACCTTTTCAATATCCTTATCTCCTAGATAATCTGTTTTCTCAGATCCGTGCTTTCTTTTAATGAAGGTATCTACCATTCCTGCATCCAAAGGCCCAGGACGATATAAAGCAACAACTGAAATAATGTCTTCAAAAGACGATGGCTTTATCTTAACCAGATATTCTTTTAAGCCTCTAGATTCTAATTGAAAGACTGCAGTCGTTAGGCCATTTTGTAAAAGATCAAAAGTCAATCTGTCTTCAAGATCTATTTCTTCTAAATCGATTGCATCTAGTTTTAGCTCTTCTCTTTTTGTATTAATTAGGTCTAGAGCGTCCTTTATAATGGTAAGAGTCCTCAAACCTAAAAAATCAAATTTTTGCAAGCCTACTGATTCTATATCTTTCATATCGAATTGGGTTGCTAAAGTGTTTGTTGCCTCATCAAGATAAAGAGGAGAAAAATCATTTATCTCTGACGGCGCTATAACCACTCCTGCTGCATGTTTTCCAACATTTCTAATGATGCCTTCCAATTTCCTTGCCATATCAAATATTTCTTCTGCCTGTTCATCCGTTTTTAATGCTCTTTTTAAATCATTATTATCTAAGGCCTTTTCAAGAGTCATATCTGGAGAAAAAGGAATCATTTTTGCTAACCTGTCTGCTAAGCCATAGGATTTTCCCTGAGCTCTTGCGACATCTCTAACTACTGCTCTCGCAGCCATAGTTCCAAAAGTACAAATTTGGGCAACAGCATCTTTTCCGTATTTTTGAGTGACATAATCAATTACTTTATCTCTTCCGTCTTTGCAAAAATCTATATCAAAATCAGGATTACTTATCCTATCGGGATTAAGAAATCTCTCAAAAAGCAAACCATATTTCAAAGGATCTATACCTGTAATACCCAGACAATAAGCTACCAATGAGGCTGCTCCTGATCCCCTGCCCGGTCCAACGGGTACGTTGTTTTCTAGCGCCCAATTAACAAAATCAGATACAACTAAGAAGTAACCGGAGTAGCCCATCTTAGAAATAACATCTAATTCAAAATCCAGTCTGTCAGCATATTTAACTTTGTCATCATCAGAAAGATCTTTAATTTTTTCCTGTAGATTATTTTTAGAAGTTTCAATCAAGTGATCTGCAGCTGATTTATTTAAAGGAGTTTTGAAATCAGGTAATACGTAAATACCAGTTTCTATCTCCAAATTGCACTTTTTTCCTAATTCGTATGCATTTGAAAGAACTTCTGGAATGTCATTGAACTTCTCATACATTTCTTCAGAAGAAAGAAAATATTGATCTTCAAAATAGCTTCTTGTTCTTCTGGCATCGCTTAATACTTCTCCTTTTTGAATGCAGACTCTAGTCTCATGTGCCTCATAATCCTCTTTATCTATAAATCTAACTTCGTTTGATGCAACCACAGGCAATCCTAATTCTCCTGCTTTAGAAAGTATGTAGTCGTTGTATAAATCTTCTTGCGGCCTGTTGATTCGAGAGATTTCTAGGATGAAATCTTCGTTAAAAATTTTTTGAAAGTACTTAATTCTTTTTAAAAAGAGATCATGATTTGTATCCAAAACAGCCTTTCCTATGTGCCCCCTAAAACCCCCAGAAAGAGCAATGAGTCCTTCGGAATGTTCAGCTAGCCACTCAGTTTCTATAACCGGAATACCTGATGTCTTTCCTGCTATTTGAGATTTTGAAATTAGCTTTATTAAATTTTTATAACCTAATTGATTTTTGGCAATTAGAGTCAAATTTGCATGTTCGTTATGAGAAGAGCTATCTCTCACATGATTTATCTCTGCCCCTGCAATGGGTTTAATCCCTTTTGATCTGACCGACTTATAAAATTTTAAAAACCCGAAGAGATTTGCAGAATCAGTAATAGCTATGCTCTCGTAATTGTACTGCTGTGCTTTTTCGGAGAGTTGATCAATTTTGACAATACTATCAACAATAGAATATTCACTATGAATATTTAAGTGTGTAAATTTTTTATCTAGCATCTAAAACTGGCTTAAAACTCTTCCTATGATACTCAGTCGGACCTAAAGATTTTAAAATATTTAAGTGCTCTTTTGTTGGATATCCTTTGTTTTTTTCTAGAGAAAAATCAGGATATTTTTTGCTTAAAGAAATTATTAAATTATCTCTATGAACTTTTGCAACAATGGATGCCGCCATTACCTCAGGAATTTTGTCGTCAGCTTTAATAATTGCTTTACAAAAATAGTTTATTTTGGGTATGTCTATGCCATCGACAATGACCTCTATATTTTTTAACTTTAATCCTAAGATTGCCCTTTCCATGGCTAGAAGACTAGCTTCTTTTATATTCAAGGAATCTATTTCCTTGACAGATGCTTGACCAATAGAAATTTCAATTGCATTTCTTTCTATTTCTCTGAGTAGAATTGATCTTTTTTTTTCTGAAAGCTTTTTTGAATCCTTTAACTCAATATTATTGTTGTTTCCTAAAATAACTGCTGCAGCTACTACAGGACCAAACAAACAGCCTCTTCCAACCTCATCAGCACCGACAAGGTATTTTTTCATTTTGCGAGAATTTCTCTTAGAGCGACTGAAAACTTATTTGAATCTGTAACTAATAAACTATCTCTTATTGAACTTAGATTTTCTGAAATAATTTCTTGATTTTTAAAGGTAAGCTCAACTTTTTCAGTTATTTCTTTTCCGGAAACTTGGTTTTGTCTTAGTTCAAAAACGATATTCTCTTGAGAAAGAATATTAGGAAGGGAAATGAATTTTGTTTTTAGAAAAAAATTAGACAAGATGAAATTACTTAATTTATTGCTTTTATAAATCACCACCATTGGCTTGGCAAAAATTGCAGCCTCTAATGTTGCTGTTCCAGATGCCACAACAGCCATGTCACAAGAAGCTAAAACTTTTTGAGTAGAATCATAAATAACTCTTATTTTTTTTGATAATTGTTTTAACTCGCCTAAAAGATCAGACTCTTTATTCAAGGCTAATATAATTTCTACATCAGCATTTAGCTTTTTATACGTATTTATGAAGTCTGCTAATGGTTTTGCATGATGAAATATTTCGGATTTTCTACTGCCAGGTAAGATCGCGATCACTTTTTTATCTAATGGGATACCTAGTTTTTTTCTCAATTCTTCTTCATTTGAGTCTACTGATAAATTTTTAGCAAGGGGGTGGCCTACATAAGAAAAATTAACACCATGTTTCTTTAATAATTCAGATTCAAAGGGAAATAGAGAGAAAACCCTATGATACAAAGAATTGAACTTATGCACTCTTCCATATCGCCATGCCCAAAACTGTGGACATACATATTGAACTGTTTTGATATTTGTATCTCTTCTTAAAGCTTTACAAATGCCGCTATTAAAAGATGGACTGTCTATTCCAATAAAAACATCAGGATTCTCTTTTTTAAGAAAATTTGTGAATTTTTTTCTTAATTTTAAAATTTTTCTTAAATTTAATAATGGATCAATTAAACCCATATAGGAAATTTCTTTAATAGGAAAAAAACTTTTTAACCCCTCGCCTTCCATAAGTGGTCCGCCGACACCAATAACCTCTAAGTTTTCGATATTTTCTTTTAAATCAATAATGAGTTCATGTCCTAGAGCGTCTCCTGATTTTTCGCCTGCACAAACTGCGATTTTCAAAATTTCTAACCTTTAGCGAACTATACTTCTATCAGCATTTGAAATACTTTTAATAAAAAGATCCATTTCTTTGATAACTCTAAATTTCGAGATAATTTCCTGTTTTGCGTCTTTAAGTTTGTTTTTTCTGAGGTACAAAATTTTATAAGACTCCTTCAATGCATCACTAGCCTCTTTAGAAAGATTCTGTCTTTGAATGCCAATAATGTTCAAGCCCCTTGGAATTGCAGGATTGCCGCTTACTCTTACGTAAGCTGGTACGTCTTTGGTAATAATAGTACCTAGTGCGCTGAAACTGTAACTTCCTATATTGCAAAATTGGTGAACTAATGTAAAACCGCTTAGCCTTGCTCCCTTACCAACGTTAACAACTCCGGCTACACCTGCATTATTCGTCATGACTATATCGTCCTCTAAAATACAATCATGAGCAACGTGAGTGTAAGCCATCAATAAATTGTTGTTACCAATTACTGTTTTCCCCTTTTCTTGAACGGTGCCTCTATTGATTGTCGATCCTTCTCTGATTTCATTATGATCACCAATTTCTAGATAAGTATCTTCTCCTTGATATTTAAGATCTTGTGGATCTCCTCCTACGCTAGCAAAAGGATAAATAAGATTGTTTTTACCAATAAAGGTATTCTTATGAACAAAGGCATTACCCTCGATGACGGTTCCAGATTGTATTTTTACATTAGGACCTATTACGGTATAAGGACCTATAGAAACATCATCATCTATTTCAGCAGATGAATCTATTTGAGCAGAAGAATGTATCATTTTGGGCGATCGGCACAAAGAACTATTGCCGAACAAATGAATTTTTCTCCCACAGTTGCCTTACAATCAAATTTCCAAATCCCTGCCTTTTCTGAAATTTTAGTTGACTCAAGTGTGAGTTTGTCTCCTGGTATTACAGGATTTTTAAACCTTAATTTATCTGCGCCTACGAAATAATACATTGACCCTTCCTCAGGAGTTTTATTCATTGAAACGAAGCCCAATACACCTGAGGCCTGGGCAAGAGCCTCCAAAATCAAAACTCCTGGCATAACAGAGCGATTTGGAAAATGTCCAAGAAAAAAAGGTTCACTGTTTGTGATGTTCTTATAAGCTTTTATATATTTATGCTCATCAAGTTCCTCCACTCTATCTACAAGTAAAAATGGATACCTATGAGGTAATAACGTTTTTATTTTTTCAATATCAATCATCAAACTCTTTTTTTTGAATTGTAATATGTTTCAGCCATTTTGAGTGTTCTAAAACCACTGAACCACCAGAGTAAGTCCCAGTTTTTTTTATAGATCTAGTTACGTAAGACATCGGATTTATTCTTACACCGCTTTCTATTTTTATATTATCAACTATCCCACAACCGCCTCCAATTAAGCAGTCTTCTCCAATAACTGTACTTCCTGCTATTGCTGTCTTTGCTCCAATAATAGTGTTCTTTCCAATATTACAGTTATGCGCTATGTGAACTTGATTATCTAATTTAACACCTCTATTCAAAATTGTAGTGCCCAGAGATGCTCTATCAATAGTGCAAGAGGCTCCCACTTCTACATCATCTTTTAACTCAACAGAACCCAAATGTTCTATTTTTTCCCATGAATTTTTAGATTTTGCAAAACCTAAACCATCAGAACCAATGACTGCGTTGGCATGAATTATATTTTTTTTACCAATTTTAGTAGAATGATAAAGACAAACATTAGGGTGTAAGTAGGAACCCTCTCCAATAAAAACATCATCTCCTATATATGTTCCATAGTTTATTTTAGTTCCCTTTTCTATTTTTACGTTTCTTCCAATAAAGACATTTTCTCCAATTTCAATGTCATCTTTCAAAAAAGAATCTACATAATTTTTTTCTGAAATTTTTTTTCTTAAGCCGTCAGAAAATAATTGTGTAAGTTTTGCATAAGATTCATGGGGGTTTAAAACAAGAATATAATCTACATGGCAATGATGAATATATTCTTTTGAAATAAGAACAGCAGAGGCAGATGTTGTCTCAAGATCTTTTTTAAATTTATTACTATAAATGAAAGATATTGAACCTTTTTTAGCTTCTAACAGAGGTTTTATTTCAAAAATCGTTTTTGAGCCATCGCCAAATAGTTGTCCATTCAGAAAATCTGAAATTTCTGAAAGTTTGAAAGACTTTTTGGACAAACTATATTATTTTTTCTGTTCTTTGTTTATAAGATCTATAACTTCAGGAGTTAAGTTTACTTTTTCGTCTGATCTATCAAAAGCAAGTAACGCTTGAGAATTTAAAAGCATTTTAATTTTTTTTGCTTTAATTAATTCGTTTACAACTTTTTGCACAGACTCAGCTTGATCAGCTTGAAGTTTTTGGGTTACCTCCTGCTCTTTTGCTTGTATTTGCTGAGATAAAAGCTGGATACTTTGATAAAGGGTTTGTACTTTTTTCAAAATATCTTCTTTTTCGGCATCTGAAAGAGTTGATTCATCTTTACTTAATCTTTCTGCTAACTTAATTCTTTCGCTATCTTTTGCTTGGGCCTCGTCAGTAAGATCTTTGTAGTCAGAAGAATCTCTTAAATCATCAATACGCTCTCTAGCAAGATCTGTACCTAAGAAAATAGCTTGATAATCAATGACTGCTATACCATCTAATAAAAAAGCAGAATTACCAAAAATCGATAAAGAAATAAAAATAAATAATTTTTTTAAGTTTTTCATGTTTAACCCCTACTACAAACTTGATAATTTAAATAAAAAAGGTAATGAAGTTTACACTTTTGATGAGAAAAATTCCTATTTTTTTTAAAATTGAGTTCCGATTTCAAATTGAAAAGTTTCTGTTCTATCATTAGGTGAATCATTGAATACTGATGACAGGGCAAAAGAAAGTGGTCCCAATGCTGTCACCCATGTCACACCGACACCAACTGAATATCTTAGTTCTGACAGATCAAATTCGTAACAATTAGTTTCATAAATTTCGCAACCATCACTAAATACGTTTCCATAGTCGATGAATACTGACCCTCTTATGGATCTTGGATCTGGTACAAAATTTAAAGGAAGGATTAAATCAAATCCACCTGTTATGCTATATGACCCACCTACTGGTCTTTGATATCTTGGATTAAATCCGGTTGAATAAACTGCCTTAGGTCCTAAATAATTTTGCTTGAAACCTCTAACCGATCTCATACCGCCTGCATAAAAATATTGATATGGAGGAGCTGTTTCTGTATCACCGTAAGCAAATAGGACGCCTATTCTAGACCTATAGCTAAAAATTAAATTTAATGGCAAAGGTTTGAATATTTTTAAATCATGAGTAAATCTCCCATAATTTAGATTGCTTCCAGGTAAGGTTAGAGATAGTGATATGGAGTTACTCATTCCATTATTGGGAAAGAGACCTCTATCAAGTGTAATTTGGTTCCAAGAAACCGATCCAGTATAAGTATTAAAGTCAAAACCTTCTGAATTATAGAAATCCTGCAATTGTCTTGAACTGTAAAGATTTGTTTTGAGTTTAGTATTATCAAAAGCTAAAGATAATCCTAATTGCTCAATTTCGCTTATTGGGAGCTGAAAAGAAGCGCTTCCTCCATAAGAATCTGTATTGTAAGAAGCTATATTAAAATTACCATAATCTGTTTTTCTATAATACGCACCATACCCAAGACCTATTCCATCAATAGTAAAATATGGGTCAAAAAAATTAAAAGAAATATCCTGTCTCCATTCACTATAGCTGATTCCTACTGAAACAGAATTACCCGTTCCGAAAGCATTTTTTTCTGAATAATTTGCTCCAAGACTGAATCCGTAAGCTCCATAACCGAGGGAGCCTCCTATTGAACCAGAATACTGTTCTTCAACATTAAAAATTACATCTACTTCGTCAGTAGACCCAGGAACAGCCTTTTTTTCATAGTCTACACTTTTAAAAAACCCTAGCCTGTCGAGCCTTAATTTTGAATTATCGAGCAAATTATTTGAAATCCAACTTTTTTCCATTTGACGCATTTCTCTTCTAAGTACGGTATCGTGGGTTCTCTCATTACCTTCAAAAGATATTCTATTTACCATTGCTCTTTGTCCAGGATCAACAAACAAAGTAAGAGACACGGTTTTTTCTTTTTCATCCAAAACTTTAGAAGTTGAAACTTCAGCATTCATGTAACCTAGATTTTCTAAAAGATTAGTAATCCTATCTTCCGTTGACTTTAAAAAACCCTCTATGTAAATCTCGTTTACCGGAATATTTATGAGACTTCTAACAAACAATTCTTTATCTTGGAGGTCGCCGGCAAGTTTGACTTCATTTACCTTATAAACATCTCCTTCATTTACGAGAATTGAAATATAAATATCTTTTTTGTCTTCAGATATTGAGACCATTGTATTTGTAACTTCAAACTTTAAAAATCCATTATTCTTATACATTGATTCCAAAGTTTCTAAATCACCTTTCAAATTTTCTCTTGAGTAACCTGAGCCCCTTTGAAATACTGAGAGCCAGCTTTTTTCTTTTAACTTAAACTCATCAAGCAATTCTTCCTCAGAAAAAAAAGTATTTCCTAAAATATTAATTTTTCTTAAAGATGCTGAATTCCCCTCTTCAATGAGGACAGAAAGTTTGATTCTGTTTTTTGGAAGATCATCAGTTTTCACTTCGACTGAAGATGAATATTTTCCCTGGGAGGCATATTGTCTTTCAAGTTCAACGCTTAAACTCTCAAAAACAGACCTTTTATACAAGGCTCCTTCGGAAATACCAGATTTTTTTAAACCATCAAGAAGAGCTTCCGTTTTTATCTGTTTGTTACCTTCTATGAAAATCTCATCAATAGTAGGTCTTTCTAATAAATCAATTAATAAAGTATTACCATCTCTTCCTAATTTAACGTCATCAAATTTTTCTGTTTCAAATATGGAAAGAGTAATTTCTTTAAAACGATCTTTACTTACTAAATCACCAAGGCCTATTGGCATTACAGCAAAAACACTTCCAGCAGAAACTCTTTGCAAACCTGATACTCTTATATCTTCTATCACCCAAGAATCTTTGGTCTGAGAAAATAAACTAGATGAAAGAAGAAAAATTACTAATATCAGTTTATGCATTGTTACTAATTTTTAATTAATGATTCTAAAGATGTCATTGAAGAAAACATAAAAGAAAAGAAAGATAAGAAAAGCAGTTCCCAGTCTATAAAAGAAATCAAGTATTTTATCAGGTATATCTCTCCTAATTATTTTTTCAATAGTAAGAATAAGTGCCTGACCTCCATCTAAAACAGGTAAAGGAAATAAATTCACGATGCCAAGGCTAATGCTTATCAAAGCAATTAAGTAAAAGAAAGAATATAAACCTCCATAAATTACAGATTCGCCAGCATATTGACCTATCATTACTGGACCGCCTAAGTTTTTTGCCGAAATTTGACCAAATATAATTTTATTTATGAAGCCGATTGAGTTCTCAATAACATTGTATGTTTGTGAAATGGAGTTTTTCAAAGAATCTTTTACGGAAAACCTCTCCAAAGCTCTTGCTTTATGACTTAACTCAAATGATGAACTTATTCCAATCTGCCAATCTAAAGTATTTTTAGAAAGATTTGGCTTTATTTTCAATATATAAATTTCATTTTCTCTAAGAATTTTTAAAAGAACTTCATCCCCTTTAGATTTATTTATTTCTTGTCTAATATCTCCCCAGTATGTTATGGGCTTGTCGCCAATTTCAAGGATTTTGTCTCCAGGTTTTATTCCTCCTATTGCTGCAGGGCTAGCTTTCAAAATTGAACCAATTATTGGTTCTAGGGGTGGAAAAATTCCTAATTCATATAAGAGGTTTGAAGGCTCGTCTGAGCTTAGCCAATCATTTATAGGCAAAGAAAATGAAAAAAAATTTTCATTTCTTAAAATTTCCATTTCTATATTTCCTGATTCACCTAATCTTTTAGAAAGAGCAAGTTGAGCATCGGAAAAAGAAAGTATTTCAGTACGGTCAATCTCTGATATCAAATCTCCTTTCTGAATCCCTTTTTCAAAGGCAATAGAATTTGGAAGAACATCCCCAACTATCGGTATTATTTTTTGAACACCCAAAATATTGATAATAAAAAAAATTAATATAGCTAAAATAAAGTTAAAAATTGGCCCTCCTAAAGTTATTAGTAATTTTTGGTAGTACTTTTTAGAAGAATAAGAGTCATTAGATTGAGATTTGTCTGATATTTCTTCTCCATTCATTTTTACATATCCGCCAAAAGGTAATACTCTTAAGTTAAAGACAGTATTAGATTTTGTTTCCCAACTTTTAATTGACCTGCCAAATCCTATTGAAAAATCCAATACTCTTACTCCAAAAAGACGAGCAAATGAAAAATGCCCAAGTTCATGGATAAAAACAATTATTGAAATAAGAACTAGAAAAGAAAATATGTATACAAAAAGAGTCATCTATTATTTTGAAGGCGCAAAATTCAAGGCAATTTTTTTTGCTTCTTCATTAAATTCTATAATTGAAGATAATGATACAGAATTTAAATCCATATTACTTTTATCTGCATAATTTAGAGTAGATGAAATTAGCTTATATATATCTAAAAAGCTTATTCTATTCTTTAGAAATAAGTCCACTGCTACCTCATTTGCTGCATTTAAAATAATTGGCATCCCTTTCTCATGATTTAAGGCAAAGTATGCAAAATCAATAGATGGAAACTTTTTAGGATCTATTGGTTTAAAACTAAGACTTTTTAATTTTTTTAAATTAATTTTATTTACACCGTTTTCTATGGTTTCTGGAAAACCCAAACCATAGGATATTGGGATCTTCATATCTGGTAAAGCAATGGACGCTAAGATTGTTCCGTCATAAAACTCGACTAGAGAGTGAATAAGTCCTTCTGGATGAATAATGGCTTCAATCTTTTTAGGGTCTTCTCCGAACAAATACTTTGCTTCTATTATTTCTAAAGCTTTATTCATCAATGTGGAGGAGTCTATGGTGATTTTTCGTCCCATCTTCCATATTGGATGTTTTAAAGCTTGATTTAAGGAGATATTTTTAAAGTCTGATTTAGGCAGGTTATAAAAAGGACCCCCTGAGCAAGTTAAAATAATTTTTGATATAGAATTTTCTTTTTTGCCTTGAATGCTTTGATGGATAGAACAATGCTCAGAGTCAATTGGAATGATTTGAGCTCCATATTTTTTTGCTTCATTAACTATAAATTCACCGGCCATTACTAAAGGCTCTTTATTAGCTATTAAAACTTTCTTTCCAGATACTATGGAATGATGTATCAACTCTAAACCATCAGAACCTGAAATGGCTGCTATTATTATGTCTACATCTTTGCCAGAAATTAATTTTAGAAGATCATTCTTTTGTATAAACTTCTTAGCAGAAAGTTTATCTCTTGGTTTTTCTATATATATTTTTGCTTTCTTATGCCTTTTTGCTTGTACCTTTATCAAATCAACATTCGAAAAAGCAACTAAACAGGCAATTTCATATTTATCTTTATTTTTTTCAATTACTTCAAGTGAAGATTTTCCAACTGATCCTGTTGATCCAAGTAATACTACTTTTTGCATCAAATTAGGCTGTAAAAAATAAAAAAAACAGGTATGCAAATAATATGACTATCTATTCTATCTAGAACTCCACCATGCCCTGGCAACAAATTTCCAAAATCCTTTATACCCAGTAATCTTTTACATTTGCTTGCTAGCAAGTCGCCAAAGATACTTGCTAGAGAGCAAAAAAGAATTATAAAAAAAGTTATCACATAACCGAATGAATTTATAAATGGAGAAATAATTAAAATTTCTGAAAGAATCTTTAATCCAAATATTTCTTCTTCAATAAACAAATATCCTGAGAGGATAAATAAAAAACTAGGAACGACTAAACCTAATAGAGTTCCCTCTAAAGTCTTATTTGGACTTATAGATGGATAGATGAATCTTTTACCAAAAAGTTTTCCGAAAACCAAAGCAAAAATATCTGTTAATACTGAAATTAGTAATGCAGTGAAAAAAAAGCTTCTGCCAGAAGTATTGGCTATGAGAAAGGTTAAAGAAAAATTTATAAGAATAATAATAAAAATTAACCAGACAAAGATGCTTCTCTTACTATCTATTCTAAATAGCTCGTAGAGGGAATACCCTAATATGCAAGCCAAGATTAAATGAAACAGAGTATCAGTAACAAAAAAAACGAAAAAAAGTACAAATAAGCCCAAAATCAATCCTGTGATAACTCTTTTCATACTTATCCTGTTTCTACTCCAAACTTTCTTTTTCTACCTGAAAAGTCCGTCAAAGCATTATCAAAATCTTTCTTATCAAAATCGGGCCATAATTTCTCAGAAAAATAAAGTTCCGAGTATGAAGACTGCCAGAGATAAAAATTACTCAATCTCTGTTCTCCTCCAGACCTTATTATTAAATCTGGATTAGGAAACCTTTTTGTTTCTAAATAGTCTTCCAGAGAATTTTCAGTTAATTTTTCATTTTTTTTATCTGCATAAAATTTTTTGACTGCATTTATTATGTCCCACTTCCCTCCGTAGCTAGCAGCAATAATTAAATTAAGCTTTGGCTCGTATTCATCAGTAAGTTTTTTTGATTTTTCAATTTGTTTTATTAATTTTTTATTAAACCTTGAAATATCTCCAATAAAATTTAGTTTAACTTTTTCATCCCTAAGTTCCGGGGTCTGCTCTTCTAATGCATCAAAGAATAAGCTAATTAAATCTTTAACTTCTACTTCCTCTCTTAGCCAATTTTCTGTGCTGAAAGCAAACAAAGTAAGATAGTCGATTTTTTTTTCTAAGGCATACTCAACAGCTAATCTAGCTTTTTTTACACCTTCTTTATGCCCAGCTTTTGAAGGAAGGTTTCTGCTTGATGCCCACCTACTGTTTCCATCCATGATTACCGCAAGATGGTTGAGATTTTTCATTTTTAAATTTCTAAAAGATCTTTTTCTTTTTTTTCCAGAAGTATGTCTATCTTTTTAACATAGTCATCAGTGAGGATCTGTATAATTTCTTCGCCTCTTCTTAGATCGTCTTGAGAGATTTCTTTTTCATTACAAAATTCTTTTAACATTGCATTGGCGTCTCTTCTATGGTTTCTTATGGAAACTTTGGAGTTTTCAGCTTCAGATTTAGCAACCTTGATCAAATCTTTTCTGGTCTCTTCAGTTAACTCAGGAATAATAACTCTTATCACGTCTCCTGAAGTAGCAGGCTGAAGTCCAATATCTGAAGACTGAATAGCTTTCTCAATATTTTGAACCTGATCTTTTTCCCAAGGTACTATTGATAAGGTTTTAGCATCTTCTACTGAAATATTGCTCATCTGACTTATTGGGGTGATTGAGCCATAGTAATCAACTTCAACTGATTCCAGTAATGATGGATTAGCCCTTCCCGTTCTTATCCTTTGAAGTTTTTTTTCTAAAGATAAAATGGTTTTATCCATTTGCTCTTCAGTTTCAGATTTAGTTTCGTCAATCATTGCAATTATTTATGAGAAAAGATTATTAACCTTCAAGTTGAGACTTAACTTCCTCTGCAAAATCCTTCTTTTCAACTTCTATGCCCTCACCAACTTCAATCCTTACAAATGAAGAAATTTTTGTATTAGACTCAGAAAGAAATGCTTCCACACTCTTAGATGGGTCTTTGACAAAAGGTTGCTTCAGTAAACTAACATCAGCAAGTTGTTTGTTTAATTTACCCTGAATCATTTTTTCTTTTATTTCTTCAGGTTTATCTTCCTTTTCGACCTGCGACCTAAAAATTTCTCGTTCCGAATTTATATAAGATTCATCTAAGTCTTCTGGAGACAAAACGATTGGATTACTTGCAGCAATATGCATAGCTACTTCTTTTGCAATCTCAGGACTTCCTTGATCTAGAGAAACTCCAGCAGCTATTTTTTTATTAGAATGGATATATGATTCTAGAACTTCTCCAGCAATTTTTATTACTTTTCTAATAATTATGTTTTCACCAATTTTCTGGACCAAAGACATTCTTTTCTTTTCCATACTCGTAGAAACTTTATCTAACAAATTTTCATTAGATGGAGTATCAAGAGCAACTTTCAAAGCTTCTTCGCAAAAATTGATAAAATTCTCATCTTTAGCAACAAAGTCAGTTTCACAATTAACTTCTACAAAAGTAATTTCTTTATCAGATATTTTAGAGGTTATTATTCCTTCTACAGCAGTTCTTGAAGCTTTTTTTTCAGCTTTTAAAGCGCTGCTTTTTCGTAGATTTTTTATTGCCTCATCTAAATTTCCATTTGCTTCTTCAAGAGCTTTTTTACATTCCATCATGCCCAGGCCTGTTTTCTCCCTTAGCTCTTTCACATCTTGTGCTTTTATTGTCATTTATTATTCCTCAGATTTATTAGTTTCTTCTTGATTTCTGCCTTCGGTTTGAACTTCCTGTTCTTCCTGAGAAGCTTTTTTAACAACTACAGGACCATCTTTTGAGGTTCTTGTTGCTCCTGACATCTCTGCCCCTTCAAGACATGCATTTGAAATTATTCTTGAAATCAAAGAAATTGACCTAATGGCATCGTCATTACCCGGAATAATAAAATCCACATCATCAGGGTTTGAATTAGTATCAACTATGCCTATTATAGGAATGCCCATTTTCTTTGCTTCAGCTATTGCTATCTTTTCATTTTCTACATCAATAACAAAAAGAGCTTCGGGAAGACCTCCAATATTTTTTATTCCACCAATTGAACGATCTAACTTTTCCATTTCTCTTCTGATACCTAAAACTTCTTTCTTGGTTAAATCAGCAAATTTTCCTTCTTCTTCTTGAGTATTTAAAATTTCAAGCCTTCTGATTGAAGATCTTACAGTTTTATAGTTTGTGAGCATTCCACCAAGCCATCTGTAATTAATAAAGGGCATGTTGCATCTTTCAGCTTCTTCTTTAATCACTCTTCTGGCGGCTCTTTTGGTTCCAACGAATAGAATTCTATTATTGGAGGCTGAGAGCTTTTTACAAAACTCAACTGCAGGACCTAGGCACTCTAAAGTTTTTTCTAGATTAATAATGTGGACTTTGTTTCTGTCTCCAAAAATGAACTTTTCCATTTTAGGATTCCAAAACCTTGTTTGATGGCCGAAATGAACACCGGCTTTCAACATTTGTTCTATGGAAATATCCATAAATTGCTCCTTTTTTTATAGCCTTTAGGCTGGGTTATTCCTCCTCGAGGCTAAGTATTAAACTGGCATTGAGCAATGACAGCACCCTAATACTCTATCCATACGAGTGTGTATTTTTTT
>Ga0181380_1000679_pt1 | contig 15142 bp, 13 predicted proteins | sample 3SPOviralmetaG_FD_130116 | JGI IMG/M metagenome (GOLD analysis project Ga0181380, IMG submission 130116) | Marine viral communities from the oligotrophic San Pedro Time Series (SPOT) site, San Pedro Channel, CA, USA - 3 SPOT_SRF_2009-08-19 | ecosystem: Environmental > Aquatic > Marine > Strait... | reverse complement strand
TTAATATTAAATTAAGTGCTTTTGCCCAACCTGCAACAATTCCTCCAATAGTACCAAGTATAGCACCAAGCATAACTGCTATTGCTCCAGCGCCTCCAGTCTTTAAGTCTTTATCAGGTGGCGCATCTGGGGCTTTTTTGTTAAATATACGGGGATCACCAGTTAAGTCTGGTGGTGGTTTTAAAACATCTTCGCTACCTTCAGCCATTGATGTAGCAATTGATTGTGATGCTTCTGCTGATTCTTTTGTAGCATCTGCTAATTCACTAAGTTCTTTTGATAATTGTTCACCAATTTTTTCAAATGCATCTTCTTTAGATTCAGTCTCTTTATTTGCATCAGGAATATCTTCCATTTGCTCAAAGTCTAATTCTGCTTTAGCAACTAGTTCACCAACGCTAAAGCTAATTTCATCTGTTGCTACTTTAATAGCTGATAAAGTATTAGTTGCAGCAGCAAGGTTGCTATCCATTCCAAATAATTTGGGCAGCAATTCGGTCTTAAGGTGATTTACAGAGTTAATTAAATCGTTTTGACCTTCAACATGTACTAGACTTGGCAATGCCATTATTTTTTACCCATTGCCTGCGCACCAAAGAAAGCAGCAACAATACCAGCAACAGCAACAAAATATGTTGGTGCCATACTGCCTAATGTTTTCTGTGCTTCATCTAGTCCCACTAAGGATGCAACTACTACTGCAAAAGGATATAACAATAAACCGCCTAAAGCAAACCAAGTCATGTTTCTCTGTGCATCACGCATTGCATCAGCATCCTCAAGCTCCTTACGCTTGAACTCTAAGTACATCTTCTCTTCTTCTTTAGATACTTTACCATCACCGTTAGTGTCTGCTGGGTGATGACCACTTGCTTTAATTTCTTCTTCCATTACCTGCTCCTTTGCTGTTTCTGTGCTTCGTGCCTCTCTTTCTCTTTCTGGAGCCACTCTTGCAACAGTGAAACATAGATATCCCTTTCGTAGGGTATCAGATTTTCTAATTCTGTTATACTATATTTATGATGCTGAACCAGTGCAAAGACCGTTTGATAGTAATTTGCCAGCGAATTATGGCTCAGCAGTATTAAAAAAAATCAGCGATTCCGTTCAATACAATCTTTCTATCATTGCCTTCTTTGTTTTTATAGTTAAGTTCATAGGTAAGTTTAGGTAAAGTATCAAAGAACTCTTTTAGCTTTTCAAACCTTTTTATATCAAAACTCTTAATAAAAGACAACGCCTCTTTAGTAGTAAAGTCATCATATACATTCTCATCATCATACACAACTTCTAAACAACCTGCTATTAGTTTAAATATTTCTTCGTTATCAGGTTCTTTATTATCTCCTACATTCATTCCAGCTTTTGCCATAATACCGATTGTAGGATCTTTAAGTTTAATTGTTAGCTTATCATCAATAGCTATTTCATTACTATGGGTTTCGTCTATAGTTGGAGTCAACTCATCAAGGTTAACATTAAACTTATAAACTTCATTGTCTTCAACATCTCTGTATTGAAGCTCAACATAATTTTGTATAGACTTTGATCTTAGTTGTATAAACAACATCTCAAGGTCTAAAGAAGGTAGGTCAGAAACATCTAAATCTTTAGGTGTTAAAACCACGTTTGAAACTACTTGTTTCATTGCATTTATTTGCGCACCAACATCCGACTCTTTACCAATCAGCAATAGCTTTTCTTCTTTCACAAGGAAAGGTCTAAATGTTATTTCTAATCCTGATACTGGTAAGGTATATTCAAAGGTAGGTTGATCAATTTTTGGTAAGGCCATTATATTTCTCCATTATTTAATTAATTCTTTCCGCCTAGGGTTCCAAGGAAAGTTTGTGCATTACTTACTATATTTATAGCATCTCCAACATTGTTGGGTGTCTTCATTGAAGATATTAGTGATGTAGCTGATTGACCCAATCTCAGTAGTCTTTCAAAACCACCCAATGCTCTATCAGAAGCAGGGCCAGGTCCTTCTTGTAAATCAGTAGTCCAATATCTCACTTGAAAGTTTACCTGCACTCTAGCAAACTCATCATTCTGTGCCCATCCTAATGTTACGTCACCTAATACACTAGGCCAAACTTCGTGTGCAGTTATTGTTGAAATTTTATTAGCTGAGACATCGTATGTTGATATTCTTAAATTTGATATGTAATTGTCTCTATAATACTGCTCACCAAATTGTGCGCCTTTCCTTTCTGCAAGCGGTTTGGATCCATCGATATTAACTATGTTGTTTGTCCACTCTTGAAAGAAGTTTAAGTTTCGTCCATTTTGGTCTAACATAAAACTTGCAGATATCTCAGCAGGAAAAGGTAGGCCAGGTCTTCTATCAAGAGGACCAATACCCAGCCTTTGTATGTCTGATGGTGTTAATGTTATACCTGGAATGTTTATAGCATCACAGAAAAACATCAAACGTCTCGTATCATCAGAAGCTGCCCAAGCAGGTGTATCTATTTCAACAACATATCTATTTGGTCTGGCTAAGCTATTACTTTCCTGCATAGTACCCATAAACTTATCAAGACTGAATGGCTTTTGAGAACCCTCACGCGGCTTCTCAAGACCTACACCTTTGCCTAAGTTAAATAATGTTTTTGCTATATCTGTAATTTTTGCCATTAGCTTTTTCTTTTTCTACGCTCTGTCATAGAATCTCTATATATCTTATTTATGCCAGCTTTACGGAACCGCGCTAAAGGCATCATCATTATAAAGTCCCAAGCCTTAGGAGGTATGTATAGATATTGTCCAATTACTCTATCCATATTGTATCTTCTATAAAGCGGTTTAAATGACATCAGGTTTCTTCTTTTCTTCATAAACTCATAATTAACTCTAGGAGCCATCTTACCCCTTATGCTGGTAGAAAGATCATCACCAGGAGTTCCTGGATTCATCATATACTTAAATAGCTCATCCATTAGTTCAGCTCTATATATTTCAGGCAAGTAATGAAAATTTAATCCAGAGAAGTAGCTCTTTTGCTCATACACATTTGTAACGAGGACAACAGGAAACATATCATAATAGTCTGCTGTAGCTTTTGATATAGGATTTCTATAATTAAACATATACAATCTACCAGGCAGAAGTCTCTTTGTCTTTCCTGCGCTCTGCAATAATTGTGTCGGATTGCTTTTTGCCTCTTCTTCACCAAGCTCTCTTATACGCTGAATTGGATCACCTTGGAACTTCGTATACATCTCTTTCATAGACTTGAACTCGAAATCGAATTCGTCTGATGTCATCTTTATAGCTCTTTGAAAAAAATATGCTGGCATTATCCTATTACTCCTAATTCATCTTGCGTCATTATCATAAACTTCATTCCTTTATTATTACAAAACTCTTCTGCAACTTCAAATTTACGTTGATTAACGGCAAACTGAGCAACCTCCTTAATATATCTTTTAGTTCTTCTCTTAGGTTTAGGAGGAGGAACCAGGTGTTGCTTAGGCTTAACCTCTATTACCATTTGTGTACCATCTTCCTTTTCTACCCAGAAGTCAGGAAAATACCTATGCATTCTTCTGTCAATAGGGCTTCTATATGGTATACAGAACTCTTCAGACGCCCAATTTACTATTTGAGTATGAGAATCTAGGTATCTCATTAGCTTGAGCTCCCACAAACTTCTATAAATAATATTACTAGAATCACCTTTATACTTGTTTGGATTGTTTGGTACGAATTTTCCTGAGTAAGCCATAAGGGTATTTATTAAAAGAGATAACATATGACAACAAATACAGTCTACAAAGCAGGTGCTAAACCTACAGGAACTATTAAGCCCACGCAAGCAATGGACAATGCAAGGAAGGCGAATAAAATTAACTTCATGCAATTTCCAACTGACTTGGGAGTTCATCAATTTGTAATGAACTTTGTTAAGTTTAAGATGGGTGGCGTACAAGACGCACCTAATACCAATGTAGTTGCATCATTAGCATTACCATTGCCTGGTGCAGGTATTACAGATAAGTCTGGCGTAAAGTATAATCAAGATGAATTAGGAATTGTAGGTGGTGCAGGACTTGGTGCTGTACAGGGAGCTGTAGATGCTTTTAGTGGTGATGCAGAAGCACCTGGTGCGTTGGATGCTTTTAAAGCGTTGGGTGAAGGAGGTGCTGCAGCAGGTAGAACATTAGCAAATCAATTTGGACAAGGAGTAGGAGCAGCTGCAGATCAGGTATTTGGAAATGTCGTCAATCCTCATATTGTATTGTTATTTAAAAACGTAGATCTTAAGACGTTTACACTTACGTGGAAACTATCCCCAGCTTCAGAACAAGAGTCAAGAATTCTTAGAGCAATGATTACAAAGCTAAATCAACTAAGTCATCCCGAACAAAAATCAGAAGGCAACACAGCCAACTTTTTTTTAAACTATCCACATCAATGTGATTTGTTTTACTTGGGCGTTAATGAAAATCTACATTACTTTAAAAGATGTGCAATAACAGCCATGGAAGTTAACTATCAGGGTGAAGGTCAGAACTTATTGTTTGCTGAATCCGGAGCTCCAGTAAGGGTAGACTTATCTCTTACGTTCCAAGAAACAGAAATATGGACAGCAGAAGATTATGAATATGGTGATCAAATTGAGAGAGGTGTATAATGGCACTTAAAGGATACTTTGCAAACATTCCATCCATTGAATATGGAACTAAGATTGCTAGAAACTTAAACACTAGACCTAGAATAAAAGAACAAATTCTTAAAAATCCTCACGTGATCTATGATTATGTTATACAGGATGGCGAGAGACCGGACTTAGTGGCAAACGGATATTATGGCAACCCTAACTTTGTATGGCTTATATTTTTAGCTAATAATATAATTGATCCATACTATGATTGGCCATTAAACACAAATCAGATGCAAGATTTTTTAAAAGACAAGTATGGGTCATTAGCAGAAGCACAATCAAAAATTGTACACTACAAACACAAAATTAAGAGCACTATAATAAGTAAAGAAACAAAGGATTTGAATTCAACGTTTGGTAAAATAAATGAGAACGATTATTCTCCAGTATATGCCTATGACAATGAAATAGAAATTAATGAAGCAAAGCGTACTATCAAGTTAATTGATAGAAGGCTTGCAAGTACGGCGTACGAAGCACTAAGAGACGCCATGATAGAGAATGATTAATGTCAGGTGGATCAATAGCAAATAGAGTTGAGTTTTTAGATTCAATCAAAATAAATTATGCAGGCAACAGTGAAGTAGATGTCACTGATGCGTATACTTCAATAAACATAACAGAAGACTTGTTTAAAAATTCTCTCTCATGTACACTTAATGTGGGTGACTCATCAGGCAGTTTGGACCCTGTAGACTTTGATGGAACCGAAACATTTAAGTTAGCATTTAAAAGTTTACTAGAAAATGATAGAGAAATATCTGTTATATTTAGAATATACAAAGTAGATGTAACAATCGATCCTCAAAAGAATGATATTAAGATGTATCAATTGTTAGCAGTGACACCAGAACACTACAAGCAATCGTCCATGGATATAAACCAGTCTTTTAAAATGCCAATAAACGAGGCAGTTAAAAATGTTTTTGATAAACTGGGATCTAGCCGAAAGATTGACATAGACAAAACTACGGGAACATACACTTACATTGTACCTGGAATGACCCCGTATGAATCAATGGACTTCTTTCAAAGAAGAGCATACGACTCATCATTTAGATCCTCTTTGTTTACATTCTATGAAACTGTAGATGGATTTAATTTTAAAAATATAGAAAAACTTGTCAATGATAATAGAGACGATCCAATAACATATAAGTTTACACCCATTGCAAACTCTAGTGAGACTGAAGATGATCCAATGCATGTAATTCAAGAAATGAGCTTATCAGCAAATAAAGATATAATGCAAAAAATTAAATCAGGTGCTTATGCTAATGCTGTGCAAGAAATAGATTTAATGAATCAAAAGGTCAACTCAAGTAAAGTACAAATTAAAGAAGACTTTTCAACATTTAAACATTTAGACAAAGTAGCCATGTCACTTGACTCTAAGGCTATCATTGATGAGCACCTCAATACTATTAATAGTACACAATGGATAAATAAAGTAGGTAACGTATCAGATAAGAGATCACAGTTAATACCAAGAAGAAAGTTTTATTCTGATTGCTTGTCTCAAGTACAAATGGATCTTGTTGTTCCAGGAAATTCTAACCTTAGCGTAGGCAAGGTAATAGAAATAGATTTGTTAGAACTATCAGGGAAAACAGAAGAGAGGCAGCAAGAACCTAAAATATCAGGAAAGTATATAATCACTAGATTATCACATAGTTTAGGTAGAGGAAGCTATACTTGTAATTTAATATGTAACAAAGAAAGCTATAAAGCTAATAGCGATGACATTAAAAAGAATTTAGTGGTGAAACAATAATGCAAACAGGACAAGATTCGTTTACAAATTTTAGAAATTTTATTGGAGTCGTAGAAGATAGAAACGATCCGGAAGAATTAGGCAGAGTAAAAGTTAGAGTATATTCTATACACACTGATGATAACTCTGCATTGCCTACTGATGACTTGCCTTGGGCTATGGTTGTACAGCCAATTACATCAGCTGCAATCAGTGGAATAGGAAGATCACCAACAGGAATTGTAGAAGGAACATGGGTATATGGTGTATTTTTAGATGAGGGAGAATATCAGAACCCTTTAGTGATAGGTACAATTGCAGGAAAACCATCACAAAAACCAGGTGACAGGGGTTTTTCTGATTCAAAAAATGAGGTATATCCTTTAGATCAACCAGAAATCTCAAGCATATTTGAGTCATCAGTACCTAGATTAGCAAGAAAGACAGCAGAAAGTCATCAACATTTATTAGGAAAAAGAAACAATAAAAAGAATTTAGGTACTATTAAATCAGCTAAAGGATCAAAAGTATCTAGCGTGATGGCTAACAAAGATAAAAGTTACTATGTTAGAACTGAATGGAAAGAGCCCCATCCAAGATATGGTGGACAAGGTAGAGGATATGCAACGGGAGTTCCCAAGTCAGCTTATCCATTAAATCATGTTTGGTTTACAGAAGCAGGTCATGTATTTGAAGTAGATGACACTCCTAAGGCAGAACGTATACATTGGTATCATGCTGCAGGGACATTCCAAGAAATACAACCAAAGGGCGATCGTATGACTAAGGTTGTAGGAAATGATTATGAGGTAACATTTGGTGAAAAGGATATGTTCGTAAAAGGTAATGTAAACATTACTATCAATGGAGATGCAAGAACGCTTATCAAGGGAAATAAAATAGAAGAGATAGATGGTGATTATCTGTTGACTGTTGTGGGAGACGTAGTTCAAAAGATTGGTGGAAATGAAGCTAAAGAGATAGATAGCGATAAGTCAACACAAATAAATGGTAACCTAAACCAAAGAGTTTCTAAGTCTGTTAATCTAACTACTGTAGGTGCATTTGTAGAAAGTATAAAAGGACTGTTTACAAAAACTGTTACTGGCGAAGAAAAAAGAACTAACTTAGACAAAGCAACACACGTCTTACCCGACAACTATACATTACTTGGTGCAAACAATTTAAACATTGCTGCTGGTGGAGATCTTAATATTGCTGCTGAAGGAAAGATGGTATTAAAGTCTGTTGGCAATCAAACTGTAGAGACTGATGCTACCCAAACACTAAATTCAGATACACAAGACATCAATGCTAATACAGGTACAATTGATTATGCTACTGGATCAATAGATGTAGTAAGTGGTAATATTACAGACACCACCGTAACATTAAACTCACATGTACACCAAACAACTTCAATGGATACAGGAGATGGTGCTAATTCAGGTTCTAAAAATAATTCAGATTCACCAACGGCTAGCACATAATGAGTAAAGATTGCGGACCATCAAAAGCATCATTAGATCTCGATAGTCAGATTGGTGGTGCTATGGATACTATTCAGAACAGTATGATAGGAGATGCTGCAGGCGGCATTGCTGATAGCATAGGTGGATTAAAAGATAAGATTACTGGACTGACTTCTGGAATACTTGAAAAAGTAGAAGCTGCAGTTCCAGAAATAGAATTACCAAAAGCATCATTGCAACAACAAATGACCAAGATGATGTCTAGTTTAGATGATCCAGGGGCATTCTTAACAGAGTTTGAAAGTATAAAGAAAAACTTTGGTGGATCTATAGATATTGATAAAATGGTAAAAGAGGCTGGTATAGATCCTGATGCTATAAATGGTCTTGCTAGTCAATTATCTAGCTCCACTAATGAAGCAGCTAATGCATTAGAAACATTTGCTAATGGCAAGGCAACTAATTTAACTGGTTCATTAGCTAAATTAGCTGGAGGCGACTTATCAGCAGTTAAGAATCTAGTTGGAGAAATGCCAAAAATAACATTGCCTGGATTTTCTACAGAAAGTATCTTATCTTCAGTGTGCACAAAGATACCAAATTTAGAATTAGATAAGGATGGAAATACTATTAAGAAAGGCGTTGAAACTAAATTGCCATCTGAAGATGGTAAAAAAATTGATCCACCAGCAGAAAAAAATGACACACCACCGCCCGTAAAAGAACCAGCTCCAGCAGACAAAATAGAAAATGGTGCTACTGTAGTGTTAAATCCAGATAGTGAGGAAGCGCAAAGAATAGAACAAGAGTTCACTGATAATCTTCAAGAGATTAGACCGCTGTTGGCAATTGTATTAGATAGACAAGCAGAGTTTTATAATAACAGGCAAAAGGCAAGAGATCTTATTGGCGTATTCAGAACAAGCGATAAGAACAAAGAAAAAATTAGAAAACTTAAACAAAGGAACCGTCAAATTGTTAATAGGAATAATAAAGATACATTATACAATGAACTGCGATTACAAAATTTTCAATTTATTAGAGACGACCAATTATTCAAAGCAGAACTTATTCTTAAGAAGCCAGAGAAATTTGTAATAAGCTATGATGAGATTCATATAAGAACTTTTGAGAGCAGATATCCAGAAACAATTCAATTGATTGAGGCGTTACCTAATATAAGAATAACAGGCGAAAAACCTAAACCAGGTACAATTCCAGGAAAGGGATAACAAACGGTAGATAAATAAACTTATGGCTACATTTACAGACTTTAATAACAGTTTTGCGTTTTTACCCTCTACGGGCGATCTCGCTATAAAAAATGATGTAGATTCAGTAAAGCAATCTGTGAAGAATTTAATACTCACTGATAAGGGTGAGAGATTATTTCAACCAGATATAGGATGCAAGATAAGAGGATTATTATTTGAGAACTTTACACCACAGACTAAAATTGTAGCAAAACAAACAATAGAAGAAACCATAAGTCAGTTTGAACCTAGAGCAGAGATAATTAATATACAGATATCTCAGTCTCCGGACAACAACTCAATGTACGTAAACATTGTATTTAATTTAATAAATAGTGAAGTAGCACAAACACTAGACTTAGAAATAGAGAGAATAAGATAATGGCAAACAGCGCACTATCAGTAGCAAATATAGACTTTACAGATATTAAGAACGATCTTAAATCGTATCTTACATCTCAAGAACGACTAAAGGACTTTGATTTTAGTGGATCTAATATGAACGTAATGTTAGATATCCTATCATACAACACCTACATGCAAAACTTTTATTTAAACATGGTAGCAGCTGAAGGGTTCATTGACTCTGCACAATTAAGAGATAGTGTTGTTTCTCATGCTAAAACGCTTAACTACTTGCCAAGTTCATTCTCATCATCTAAAGCACAAATTGACTTTGAAATATTACCTGCTAATACACCAGCTAATATAACCATCCCAAAATACACAGCATTCACTACTCAAGTAGATTCCAATACATACACCTTTTCAACTGATCAAAGAATTACAGTTTCAGTTGATACTGATGGTAGATACATTATAGAAGACTTAGATTTATATGAGGGTGAAATTGTATATGAATATTATACTATAAACACATCCAATACTTCACAAAGAGTCGTGTTGTCTAATAAGGAAGTAGACACATCTAGTATAGACATTAAAGTTTTAACATCATCAACAGATACAACAAATGCAGCATACACTCATTCATTAAGTACAATTGGTTTAGACTCAAGTTCAAATGTATACTTTATTGTACCTGCTGAAAATGAAAAATATGAAATACAATTTGGAGATGGAGTAGTAGGCAGAAAACTAATAAACGGAAACGTAGTAGAAGTAGTTTATAGAAAATCATCTGGTGAATTACCAAATGGCGCAAATTCATTCACTATTGGTACAAATGACATTCCTTATAATAGTACAGATATAACTGTAGTGTCAAATGCTAAAGGTGGTGGTAACGCAGAAACTATAGAAAATATAAAAATTAATGCACCAAGATCAATTTCAATCCAAGACAGAACAGTTACGGTAGGTGACTATAAAACACTATTATTGCAAAACTTTAATGACATTGAGACCCTTCACGTGTATGGTGGAGAACAACAAACGCCGCCAGAGTTTGGTAAAGTAATTATATCAGTAGATTTAAAAAACGCTGATGGTATACCTGATAGTAGAAAAAAAGATATAGAAGATTTCCTTAGACTGAGATCTCCTCTTGCGACTGTTCCCAAAGTAGTTGATCCAGAATTTTTATTTTTAAGCATTAACACTGACATTAGATACGATCCAAATTTGACAGCTAAGTCAGACTTAGATATAAAATCATTAGTAATAGATAAAATACAATCCTTTGCTGATACAAATATTAATAAATTTGATAGCACCTTGAGAAAATCACAATTAGTAAGAAACATAGATGATAGCGACACTTCAATACTTAACAATGATACTAGATTGCTATTACAAAAAGTAATTGTGCCTACAATAGATACGGCAGATAGCTTTGTATTAAATTTTAATAATGAAATCTTACAAGAGATACCTCAAGCAGACTCATCGTTTGTTGATGGATCTGCACCAGTAACATCTACTCAATTTACGTTCAAATCTTTAACACAATGCTCTTTGAGAGACAATGGTTTAGGTACTCTACAAATAGTAAAACAATCTGATGGACTAATTCAAATTATTGAACCCAATGCAGGAACCGTAAATTATGAAACTGGCTTGGTTAGTGTAAACGGATTAAACGTAAGTTCATATACAGGAGCAGGAATTACTGTAAGTGCTAATCCAACTAGCAGTACATTGAGATCAGATAAAAATATTATACTAAGCTATAATAACACTCCACAGATTAATATTATACAAGAGAGAGTATAATGCGTCAGATTGAGGACAAACTTTCTTTATTTGTCAAGGACCAGTTTCCTGCGTTTTATAATGAAGAAGGGGAAATGTTTCAAATATTCCTCGAAGCATATTACGAATACTTAGAACAAGATAAAAAAACATTAGACTATTCACGTAATTTATTAGAATATATTGATGTAGATAAAACTACTGAGGAGTTTTTAGAGCATTACAAAGCAACGTTTTTATCTCAATTACCCGGGCTTGTAAAAGCAGACGACAGACTTACCATTAAAAATATTATGGATTTCTATCGTGCAAAAGGAACTCCAAGAGCCGTACAATTGCTCTTTAGACTGTTATTTGATGAAAGCATTACAATAAATTATCCAGGCGAGGATGTACTAAAGCCATCCACATCTGACTTTAAACTTCCAAGGTACGTAGAGGTATACGCAAGCAATTTAAATAATCTTATAGCTCTTGAAGGACTTGAAATAGTAGGTGCTACTAGTGGAGCAAAAGCGTTTGTAGAAAGTATATCAACTAAAATATTAAACAAAGTAAAAGTTCATGTTTTATCACTATCTAATCTAAGAGGAAACTTTCTTAGAGGAGAAATCATAGCTAAAAGCTCTGATGGCATTCAAGACGATATGCCAATAGTTACCGGGTCGTTATCGGCTGTTAACATAACTTTAGGTGGAAGTAACAATGCTGTAGGAGACACATTTAACATTGTAGCTTCATCAGGAAGACAGGGTAGAGCAAGAGTTACAGCCATTGCTGATGCAACAGGACTTGTAGATTTTGAACTTGCTAATGGCGGGTTTGGTTTTTCATTAGACTCTAACGTAACATTTACGGACGTAAACGATCAAAACCTTTTAGTCAACAATGTTACTAATGCAGCTCAAACATATAACAATACATTTACTGGAAACAACAATCCCAATGGTACTGTTAATGTACCAGCCCCGTATGATAGTATAATTTATAGAGTTGAAGAAGCAGGGTTTAACAAATTTGAAACAGTAGAACAAAAAATAGAAAAGCTAAGTGTCATAACTGCAACTACATTTAACAACGATATATTAGCTTACCAGACTGCTAATGATGAGAATCATTGGACATATGCTACAGCTTCTGCTGATACAAACAAGACTCCTTTGGTGCAAGGTAAAGACTCAGGTGGTAATATTATAGCTAATGGCTACATAATAGACACCAACATTGGTTCTGGCACGAACGATTTAACAATTGCATTGGTATCTGGATCATTTGGTAACCAATCAACATCAACAATAAACCTAGCATCAAACTCTCACACATTTGAAACAAACGAAGAAGTAGATGAAGAGAATGCCATTACATTAACAATCAAAGACACTGCCGGCTCATTTAGTGTAGGTGATATTGTTCAAGGTGATGAAAGTGGTGCAAATGGTATTGTAGTATCTGTTAATCCTACAACAATGGTTCTAAATGGATCGTTTGGTACCTGGACATCTAACGACAATGTACAGGACGTGACATCAGGCACTGCTAATACTGCTAATGTAACTAATATTAATATTACTACATCTGGAGCAAATGGTGTCGTATCAACGGCTAATACACTAACAATAGTAATCAATGAAGTCATTGGTGTATTTAATGATGATAAAAAAATTAAAGGTAGAAGAACAAATGCAATAGCAATCACAAACACAGTTAGTATAACCGGTGCATCTGATGTAAGACTATTAGGAAACAATGACTCTAATGCAGCAGCTGATGTGTTTTCAAACGTATCTATTACGGCTCAAGTAATAGGATCTAATGCTACCAACATTGGATTTAAAACAACAAGATACTCTAACGGAACTATTGGCACATTTAGTAATAATAAAGCAGCTTTTATTAGAGGAAGAGATTCAAACACATATGCTAATGTAATATCAGTTGGTTCTGGAACTGGAGCAAACTTTAAAATTGGAACATTAGAGAACGAGGATCCAATTACAATATATACAGACTTTGTTGGAGGCAACAATGTGTCTAATGTATCATATCTTGATTGTTTAATTGATGGTGGTAATAGTGGTATAGGTTTCTTAGACAATGTTACGTTTAATGCAGGTAGCTTGTATACTGTTGGACAAGAAATATTATTTACTGACGGAGGACCCGGGGGTGGTGTTCCAACAACAAATGCTGTTGCAAATATATCATCAGTAGGTGTAGGCGGTACAATAACAGGAGTAACTGTTGTTAATCAAGGAGCTGGATTCTATACTGCTGCAACAGCAACAATGCCAAATCATTCTAACGGAGATGTTAATGATTCGGCTACTGTAACCGGAAACTTTGATTTTGGTTATGGCTTTCCAAAAGATCAAGACGGAGACTTCACAACAATATTAGATAAAGTCTTTACAAGAATTAGCGGTAACGTGGGTACAATAACATCATTGTCAGACATAAACCCTGGTAATAATTATAACTTTGATCCATTTGTATCAGTTTATAGTCCTGGTATTGCAAGATACAATAGAAGAGACTTGGTGGTAAACTTAACAGACATGGCAAATACTGCCGGGCAGTATAAAGACTTTATTATTGGTGAGACAATAAACCAAACTGTTACGTTCCAATCTCAAGTACTAACAGCTAGTGGTGGTTTTACTTTATCATTTAGTAATGGCGCATCAAATGCATCAGCCAATAACTCACAAATAGAAGACTTAATTGGAACTTCAGCAATACAAACAGTTAACAGTACCGTAACAATATTAGGTGATATTACAACGGGTGATTCAACTTCAATTACTGTTAAGAATTTAAGAACAAGAACAGAAGATGCATCTAACAACTTTACCTTTGATACATCTGACGCAACTCCATTTACAGCAGCAGCAATTACATTTGGTGATCCTGGACAAGGTGATGCTAATATATCTAGTATAGCAGCGACTGTAACCGGCTTAGGAACGGTTTCATCATCAGCTGTAGCAAAAGGTCAGGTTTATAAATTTACGAACAATAACGACGGTACAGGCGATGTAGGTATAAGAAGATTGTCCTTCAGTGTTGGGTTCAATGATACTGGTACAATAGCAGGAGCAACATCTGGAGCTGGTGGTTCTATAGATTCGCTTTACGAGGATGTGGCTACAAGACCTATAGGTGACAATGCAAATGTTGCAGCTGATGCAAGGGCAGCTAATGGTATTGTAACAGAAGTTGAAGTAATTGACAGTGGCTTTGGATATCAGCATAGTGCTAACTTAACACTAAGATCTGACAACTCAGATAATAAGATAGTCGTAAGTGGTACTGCAAATGTTACCACTACAGGTATAGGACCTGGATATTGGGCATCTAAAGAGTCATTTTTGAATACTAAATACATACATGACAATGACTTTTATCAATCTCACTCATATGTTATTGAATCAGGGTTGTCTTTAAATAAATATAGAGATATACTACTTAAAACCACACACATTGCAGGTACAAGATTGTTTGGTAGAGTATTTAAAGAAAGTATTGCAAACGTAAGTGTAACATTTTCTAATACACAATTGCAAAGAATTGGAAGTAGTAACGGAGACATATTACAAACGGTAGACACGTAATGGGAAAATTAGTAACATCAAATTTTAATTCACACAATGCAAAGCAATTTGTAGAATCTCTTAATGAGACTGCAAACAGTCTTTATTATGTTTTCTTAGGAAAGCATGATTCATTTGCTGATGACAATACACCACCAACACAAAACAATTCTCCAGAGGATAGTTTTTATCAACCATATAGAGATATGATATATGGTAAGCAGGTTACTACTTCTGACATTAAACAT
>Ga0181380_1000678_pt1 | contig 15157 bp, 21 predicted proteins | sample 3SPOviralmetaG_FD_130116 | JGI IMG/M metagenome (GOLD analysis project Ga0181380, IMG submission 130116) | Marine viral communities from the oligotrophic San Pedro Time Series (SPOT) site, San Pedro Channel, CA, USA - 3 SPOT_SRF_2009-08-19 | ecosystem: Environmental > Aquatic > Marine > Strait... | reverse complement strand
TCTACAGATATCACCTCTAGTAGTATTCTCTGTAAGAACGCTTAGTGTTGCATAGTCACTCCCTCTCTTTGAAGTGACTGTACAACCCGATATAAACAATGCCCCAAGGCCCAAAATAAAAATATTTTTCATATTAGAAACTAAAGCCTACGCCAAGTTGCATGCCGCCTTCGCCAATATCCCAAGCATCATCAACAGCCCAGACATAGCCAAGATCAACATGAGCGCCGGAACCAAGCTCATGCTTGTAACCTACACCAATTTCTCCACCTACGATTTCGTAACCAAAGCCACCATCAAAATCGAGGTCAATGTTACCACCTACAGAAACATACTCACCACCGATGATACCCGGCGTAGCTGTGATCGTAGGATTAAAAGACAAGTCACCCCAAGTGTTCGTATCACCCCAGCCAATCATGTCTGTAGTAGTGTTATCCCAAGCGTAAGATACGTTAGTATCAAGGCTTACTACAGAGAGATCAACAATAGCACCGCCACTTACGGAGTAAGAATTTGTTGTACCGTCAGAATAAGTAAATTCTGCGTATGTTTCTTGGTTAAAGGCTGTAACGCCTGTACCAACAGTAAGGTCAACATCACCATCTAAGTTAGATGTAATGCCTACGTAAGAGTCTGCAAATACAGACGGTTGAGCAGCCTCTTGTGCTACGGCAACACCAGTTGTCGCAAATACAGCAAGAGCAGAAACGAGTAATTTATTCATAATTACCTCCTAAAAAGTTAATGTACTATTTATACAAATAGTAAACTTTAATGTCCACATGAGGAAATGAATCGGGCGGGGGATAACTTTCCCCCTTCTGTTTCTAGGCTCCCCGAAATAAGCCCACTCCGTTATGCTGCTAGAGCTACGGAAGGTCTTTTATAGTTATTTGCAACTATGGTTTCGTCCCCTCAGACAAGCTACTGACTACCAGTCGATCCTAATTCACCCCCATCATAAACATACCTTGATATGTTTATGGTGGAGGTGAGGGGATTTGCACCCCTGTCCTGCATAGATTTTGTCGAGTCCTCATCGAAGACAATTTTATTTATAAACGAGTTGTCTCGGAACTGTCAACAGGAGGTTCTAGTGAATATATATCGAAAGCATCGTTAAGAATTAAAAAGTCGTCTTTATTCTCTATAACTATGTAATTAAAGTAATCACAACCGTATTTGTCTATTACAGAATTGACTGACTGATCTACAACAATAGCTGAAGTTTTTAAAAATGATTTTGCTTGATCTAAAGACCAGTCTTGTTCATCCATTATAAAGTCTGCTGCACCCCTTACAATAAATGCAAACATATCTTCATCTATTGTCCCACATTTTCTATCATAACCTACATATAATATTGCAGAATTATAGAAATCATGCAGAAAGTCTTGTTGTTGTATCTCTTTAGCATAAGCAACAGAAGAAAATAATAACATTGTAAAAAACAATAGTTTTTTCATATTAATGGAGTCCATGCAATTGTGTTTATATCCTTTAAGAAATTCCAAATCTACTTTTGTAGAAATCAAATATAGTAGTTAACTCAACTGTAGTTATTGTTCTATTGTAAACCAGAACCACTGCTACTTCACAGTCTGAATATTCGTTACTAGTAGTTGAAAATTTGCCTATCATAAGCCCATTTGGTCCTTGACTACCGCCATTAGCAGTTTGCCCAGCAGGTGCTACGTTGTTGTCATAAAAGACTCTAGAATCGCCACTGTAGTTTTCTCTAAAACCGTGGATGTGCCAGTCAGTATCACCACCAGTAACACTAGTGACCCAGCCTTCGGCGTAATATGCATCTGTATTGCCGCTATGCATCCCATAGATAGCGTTATTATTGAAGCCATTAAGGACTCTACCTCTAGCACTATTACTATTAGTAGCATATCTCTGAATAACTACAATTGAACAGTCTGATGTGGACAGGTTTGGTCCACCTGAAGCATATTGATTGCTACCATTAAACTGGAACTTACCTACATTATCATTAGAATATGTAGGAGAGTTAGTCAGTGTGAAGTTATTGCCGTTTCCGCTCATATCACTCCACGTTGAACCTGAACCTGAATAAGATGCTTCTACACCAGCATCAAGGTGAACAACCAATCCACTGGTTACAGGAACAGTAGAATAATCCGGCCAAAATGGCCGCCAATCCATTCTACCGTCATTGTTGGAAGCATCTCCGGGATGTGCTGTTTCTGTCGCTACAGTAAACGTGATAACGTGGTCGCCAGAACCATCAGAAGCTGCTGAATATGTTGCTGTACCGTTGTTCTGAACAAATGTGTCATTTGCTAATTGAGTAGCATTGTAGTTTGCCGCTTTAGGAAGTCTTAAAATAACAGTACCTGAACCGCCATTACCGCCTTGTATGGTAGTAGCACCTGATGTGTTGTAGCCGCCACCACCTCCACCGCCACCGTATCCAGAACGTCCGTGAGTTGCTCTTTGTGTGTTGAGTGTATCGTTCCATGCCTCAGAAGCTAATGACTGCCAAGCACCAGAACCACCACCGCCATCACCACCTTGAGAAGACGTAGAAGAGTTGCCAGCCGCTCGATGTCCGCCCCCACCACCGCCAGCACGGGCAATGGATGTACCAGTAATTGTAGAAGCAAGACCGTCTCCACCATTACCGCCTAAAGTAGTTGCACCATCAGCACCAACTGCTCCGGCACCACCACCGCCACCACCGGAACCAGCAGTAGCGCTATTGGTTGTAGCACCTCTACCACCAGCAGAACCTTCTCCTGATACACCAGCAGTTCTAGCAGTACTCAGAGTAGATGAACCGCCAGCAGAACCACCTGATCCGCCGGGTTGGGTATTGTGTCTAGCTCCGTAACCACCACCTGTAGTTGTTACAGTAGTAATATCACTTCCAGAGATAGATGATGTTCTACCCGGATGTCCTGCCATATTAACACCAGCATTCCAACCTAGCCCACCTTCACCACCTTGTCCTACAGTAATAGAATAAGCAGTTCCACTGGTCACAGTTAAAGCAGTTTCTAAAGAACTTAATCCACCAGAGTTTCCGCCAGTGCCGTCAGTGCCAGTTCCCCATGATGTACGATAACCGCCAGCACCTCCGCCGCCGTCAAGAACACCACCGCCTCCACCGCCACCTGCAAGGATCAGGTAGTTTGCAGTGCCATCCCAAGAAATATCAAATACATTAGTAGCAGCAAGAAGAATAGCACTCATTAGCTTACATCCGTTCCTGTCACAACGCACGCATTAGAAGCAAAGAACGTGATTGTTGTCATGGACCTAGAGCCTAACGTCAAGGTGTTGTTGTGTGTGTTATTATTATCAACACCAAGTCTCATAGATGTTACCGTAGCACCATCCTCTAGGGTTACAGAACTAGCTGAGTTATTATAAACTGCCATGACTGTGCCGACAGCAGGAGCACCCAGAGTAATGGTCGAAACGCCAGTTGAAGCTGTTTTATACACGCCTTCGTTAGAAATAGTTGAATCGGAAGTAATCTCTGTAAAGCGTGGTGTTCTTACGTCACTTACAGAATCATTAACAGTATCTGATGATGTAACATTAGCTGTGCTAATACCTGAAGATCCAGAAATTGTTGTTGGCATAAATCCTCCTTAAGTTGGCTCTGAGGGGAATACAATAGAAAAGGGATCTGTATTACTCGTAGGAAGATCTCTTAGCTGTTGTCTGTATGTCTGCCACTCAGCTTTTTGAGAATCGCTAAAAGGTGAATCGGAAACCATTCTCCAATCACTATTTTCTAGTAATCCAGATCTCATGTCTCTAATAATTTCTAGTTTAGTATTAGCTGACATAATGTCATAAACTGGATTGTTGTCTGCATCATAACCGTAGTCGATGATGTTATCTATCGTAGTAGCCAATCCATTTGCAAATTGATATGTCATTATCCTACCTTTTGAATTATCCAGTTAGAATTAGCACCTGTAATAGTTACAGTACCTGCAATAGCCAATTGCTCTGTTCCTATTCTAAATGCTTGCCCTGCAGTCATGTAAAGAATCATTCTGAGGTTAGTAGATGCTTCGTTGTGACCAGAGTTCACACGGATATAGTCAGATGCAGATATGGGATCTTGTACTGTTGTATCGATATAAAATCTTAAACCAATATTAGTTCTTGCAACAGAAGTACTCATGTAAAGGTTAACATAACAATCATAGTAACCATCAGAAGGTACAGTGATGCCAGTTGTAGCAACTGTAAAGCTTCCTGTATTATAATCCGCTGTAGCATTAAAACTGTTTCTTAAAGCTAGTGTAGAATTACCACTAAAGTCAGAGAAGTCTCCTGCTGCACCAGCAAATGATCCTCCAAGCTGAGTTTGCAGATAAGTATTAGAAACATTACCTGTACCGAAGCCTTGGGCTTGGATGTAGTTATTGGATGTATATGAAGGTAAGACAACAGATCCATCAGTATTCAAAACAATATTGTTTGCTGCCGATGAAGGATTCTTTAATGCTGTAACTTTAAGTGTGCTCATTTTTTATTACCTGTTCTTTGTAATATATTTATATGTCCCTCTTAAATTTCGTGCCTAATCACAACAATACCAGAGCCACCAGCACCAGCAACACCATTCTGATAAGCACCAGCACCGCCGCCACCGCCTGTGTTATCGCCACCAATTGCAAGTGAGGTTCCTGAGATTGTAGTTGTCATTTATTATATCCTTTAATAAATTCCAAATCTACTTAACCATTTAAACGTAAGGTTGTGTTGCCGGTAATAGTTAAGAGTGTACCTACTATACTATTGTATGTTAGAGCAGAAGCAGATACATTAGAAGGTGTGCCAGCAACATAAGATGTGTATGATTCCAATGGAACCCACACTTTAACAACTCCAGAACCGCCAGCACCGCCATTACTTGATCCCGGTCCTCCAGCGCCACCGCCACCGCCGCCTTTATTTGCTGTACCAGCAGCAGCAGTTAAGCTATTTGGTTTAGCGGTTGCTGGTAGTCCGTCACCGCCGCCTCCCAGACCCCCATTGCCGTTGGCAGCAGATTCTGCACCACCACCACCGCCGCCAGCATAATAAGTGCTGTCAATAGCCCACTGAGACCCGGCGCCGCCGTGTCCGTTACCTCCATTACCGCTAGAACCGGCTGCACCAGCACCACCGCCGCCAGATCCAGCGTAAGGAGAGCCAGTTCCACCAGAACCACCACTATTACCTAGTGACCCACCTGCTCCTCCATTACCATTGTAGCCGCCACCACCGCCAGAACCCCCATTGGTTCCTGTTGATGAATTACCTGTTCTATCATTAACGTCAAAAGTGTTCCCTGCACCTCCACCGCCGCCGCCATTTTGTGTGTATCCAAAGAAAGTGGTAGCACCACCATCGTTACCCTTGGTTTGGCCAGTATCACCACTCGAAGCAGCACCCTTTATGCCGCCAGTGCCTCCACTACCAATAGTAATAGAATAAACGGTGTTGGTTGTAATGGTCTGATTGCTCAGCGCTCGGTATGCTCCTGCACCTCCACCAGCGGCTGCACCATTATGCCGACCAGTACCGCCGCCACCGCCACCACCGCCGACCATGAGTATTTCAGTACCAGTGCCATCCCACAAGTCACCGCCAGCCAAAACACCGCTCAACATCATCACCTGAGGAACACTCATTAGCTCACGTTTCCGCTAAATACTAGCCGGGAAGCAACGTCGTTAAGAACCGTAACCAAACCTTTTCCTGCTAACGTTACACTACCGCTTGTTCCAAGTGCTGTAGTACCGCCAGCAATGTAAGCGTTATTCGTCATGCTGGTCCAACTAATTGTCACATCCGTATCTTTAAAATTAAATACTGTGATAATCTGACCTTGAACACAGTTAGATGCATCAATAGTAAAAACACTTGCACTACCGCTAAGAGCAAAATACTTACCAGAACTTCCTGAAGGTAATGCATACGGCGTAGTTGTAACATCAGTTCTCTCCAGCACACGAACATTACCCTGTGCATCTTGGATTGTCCCACTAGCTGTTACATTAACTGCTGTTACTGTGCTGCCTACTTGATAGGTATTGTTATCACCAGCATCTGCTGTTTTGATTTCTTCGTAGCCAGAAGTAGCACCCGATAAACGTAACTTACTCATTATACAATACTCCATTCTGATCCAGATGGAATGGTGATGGTAACGCCAGAATTTATCGTTATAGGTCCAGCAGTCATAGCATTCTTATTTGTTGTTATTGTATAGTTAGTAGTTACCGTCTGGTCGTTTTCATAGAAAATCTGATCAGTTGAACCACCTGTGGCTCCTCCACCAGCATTGTCTTGGAAGTAGTTATTTGATACTAAACCAGTTGCTTCAACACCATCTAGTAAATCTGCATCTAAACCAGTACCAGTACCGTCTACAGTTTTAATCTTAGTAAGAACATCAGATGCAGTGTAGGAAGAAGAGTTAAGTTTAGTTCCTAGCTGACCTTGAAGATAATTGTTAGAACTAAAGGTAGAGTTAACATACGTGTTAGTTGCTCTTATACCAATTTGAGCGGATACAGTTGTAGAAAAGTTAGCATCGTCCCCTAGAGCAGCAGCTAACTCGTTTAACGTGTTTAAAGCATCTGGAGCAGAATCAACAAGACTAGAAACTTCAGAGGCCACATACGTCTGAATATAATTGTTAGTCGTAAAGTGACCCGTTAGGTACGTATTAGATGAAAAACTATCATTAACATAATTGTTGGACGTTAACTTACCAGACGTTCCAACTGTAAAGTCAGTTGCCTTTACAGTTCCAGTTACATCAATACCAGCGCTAGATGTCTCAAACTTCTTAACACCGTCATAATAAAGTAGCACAGCATCGTCTACCTTAAATTTAGCCATCAGTTCACTATTATTGTACTGCATGATATTTACAGAACCGCTACCACGAATTCTTAAATCACCAGTTCCGGTATCATCAATATAACTGTGAGTGCTATCATGATAAATTTGAAGATCAGTAGTATTACCCATCTTAATCTTAGAATTATCTGAAATACTAATACTGCCAGTTGGTGTAATGTCTCCAGTTACTTCAACACCAGTTGCTTTAGTAGCAATCTTTTGTGACCCATAGTGAGAAAGGATTACTTCTCCCGTAGAACCGTCTGCTCTAACATATTCAGTTATACCGCCACTACCGTCATCAGTATAGATTACAGCATCGAGGTCATCTGCCCTCTGGATAATCTGCAAAGTGCCAGTGTAGTTGTTAAGCTGAGTATTTGTTCCATTATGTAGGATCTGAAAATCATCGTCGGCACCAAACGTAGCCTTGACATTATCGGCAAAATTTAAGACACCACTTGTCTTAATAGTATTAGCATTTGATCTTAAGAAATTTGTTTCAACATATACATTTGACGTAAACCTTCCATCAACGTAATTATTAGAAGTAAACGTGGCAATCAAATATGTATTAGTAACGTCACCCGTACCAAAGGTAGTCTTAATATCTTCAAGATAATTGTTTGATACAAAATTACCATCAATGTAGTTATTAGAAGTAAAGGTCGAATGCACATAGTTGTTAGATGAAAATGTTCCAGTCAGATAAGTATTTGAAACATTACCAGAACTAGAAAATGAAGTAATATATTCTTCTAAAGTCTGAGAGCCGACAATAAAGTTGTTAGAGCTTATATTGTTTGCAAATAGGTTATTTGCATAGCCATTGGTATGGACAAGCAGATCCGTGTAGAAATCAAACTTAGTCTCACTGCCTTTAAATTTATTTGTACTCTTAGGATCTGCCATCGATGTTCCTTACCTAGATGTACTATTTATTAAAGACGTAAAATTAATCTACATGTATAAGCGTGTCTAATAGCCAATTCTTCAATTGGTATTCCACAAAGTGATCAGTCGATTCAGGAACTGTAACGCTTTGTTTTTGTTTTTTGAGCGTATCATATACATTTCTCAATTGATCTGACGGAAGATTAAACAGAGCTAAATCTTTTGGGTAAAGAATAGTGTTATACCAAAGCTTTACATTGTGATAAACGGCAAACTTTCCAAACTCTACCATTTCAAACCAATTATTTCTCATCGGGTTAACCATAATGCATAAGTTTCTATTGTTAGACGAACAGTATTCTTTAAATATATTAAAATTATGCATTAGAGTTTTAAAGCTTCCATTAACTCTAATTTGTTCATATCTTGTTTCGTCAAGACTATCTATACTGATATTAAGATGAATATTATTATTAGATAATATATGTTTAACTCTTTTATTATAAACAGTTCCATTTGTAGCAATATTAATTTTTAAATTAGAATTTATTCTTGCTACATCATCACATATATCTAAAACTATTTTTTGTGCAAATGGCTCACCTCCGTTAAATCTCAACTCAGTTAAATGAGGAATAAACTCCTGTAGCTGTTCTCTAAACTTCTCATCGTATATTTGTGGAAGAGGTGGTAGCTTATCTCTGTTCTTTCTTATTCCAGAACTTAATGTTCCATTGCACATTACACATTCTAAGTTACATTGATTGCTTAGTTCTAACTCTATCAAGCTCGGATAAAAATCATTTAATGGGTATTCTTCATATGCTTTAGCTAGAGGCCACGATCCGTTGTTTATATCGTGCTCACATTCCTTACATCTAAACATGAATATGTTTTGTGTTAGTGCATCTCTATAGTTTTTAAATTTTTCTCCAGTCCAGATGTCTTTTATAGATCTTTCATGTGACCACTGATCGCAATGATCAGTCAGTTTCCAACATGGAGATACTTTACCATGTACAGTAAAATACATGTTGTTGAAAGGAGCATTACAGGGCGCAAGTTCTCCGTATGAATCTTTCATATGTACGTTACTTGTCATTTAATATCTTACACCACTCAGGAAAAGCTACATTGAAATCATTTGTTCGAAGGTTGTCATAGAATTCAATATGATATTTAAATCTATCTATCAAATTTTCTCCCTTTAAATTCAATCTTTCCAGAATCAATTGTATGCGTGTGTCCTTACTTTCTATAAACTTATTGTTAATTTTATTCTTAGCATGATTTGGTAAATTTACAATATTAAGAAAATTAGGATTGGTAACATATTGTACAGACACTGGTACACCTAGATCGTCAGAAAACTCAAAAAACTCATCAATATAAAAAACATTGTACCAATTAATTGTGCAGTTAAACGTGACCCTTTTTCCAAAGGTTTTTAAAAACTTTACAATATTTTTTTCTACGTAATAAAAGTCAGAACCTTCTCTCTGGTAATCATTTCTTTCGTAGATATCATCAAGACTTATGCGAACATCTAGGTTAGTAAACTTCTTTAAAATGCTTATAAAGTTATCGTTCCAATGAGTGCCATTAGTCACGATTAATAGACTTTTATCGTATAGCTGTTTATTGTCTAAGTACTCTACTAATTTTTTTACTTCAGGATTTACAAAAGGCTCTCCCCCTGCAAATAGAATATGCTTAGCATTCTCTATCCACTCAAATGTTTTTTCCTCATGATGAGTTCCTAATATTTTATTAGAAGAATAGAAGTTTCTTACATCTGCAGGTTCAGATTCTTTAGCAATAGAGCTAGAGTTAAAAGATCCACACATTCTACATTTTAAATTGCAAACATTAGTCGTTTTAAATTCATAATATAAAGGACTATCTTCGACCACTGGAGAATCAAAATCATAATCCTCTGCCCAGCCATTTACCACTGATCTTAAACTTTCGTTTCCAGAATCTTCAGCTAACCAACAATCTTTACATTCGTCTGGCTTTTCATCATTTAAAAACTTAGCTCGCAGATCTTTAAAATTATCGTTATTCCATGCTTCATCAATTCTCTCATCTTTTAGAAAAGCAAGAGGCTTCGGATATCTACAACAAGGAAGTATTGCTCCTCTAGGATCTATGGACATTTGTGTGAAGGGCGCTTTACAAAAATTACTCATCTATATACTCAATTCCCCCATTTCCACATACAGGGACACAACATTTAGGAGCATATTTTTCATGCTCGTTGCAACCTTTAACGACAGCATTTCCAAAAGCTGCCCACTCATCAGACAATAGTATTTCTTCTATAGATTCATTATTAGAAACTTTTAATTCTGGTTTTAATAAATCCAAATATAGAGGATCATCATTATAGATGTAGTCTACATGACAGCACGGAACGATATATCCTGTCGCTGTATGCGCAAATCCTTCTGATGTTTTGTTTAAACACATAGGTTTTAATTTTACCATTTTATTATGCTACCATCTGGATAGTAAAAAATGTTTTCCATAGATTTTTTAGAAGCAAATTCTTCGATTGGTTTGAGACCGGGAGGATGCCGTCTAGAATGAACTAAGTTGAATACGATTCCTAAATCCTTAGCCATATTCTTGCATTCATCTATGTTGAATTGATTATAGTTAAACACTATATATTTCCATATTATATTTGTCGGCTTAATATATTCAGTTGACAATTTCATCATTTTATATAATTTTTCCCCATCTTGTCGAATCCTGTATTTGCTTGAATCCTTGGGCAAACCGTCTATTCCAAAATACCACTCAATCATATCATTAGAATTAGAACATTCTTCAAAAATTTCTCTGTACCATTTTTCAGGTCTGTGAGAAGCAGTGTTGTGTACACTACAACTTTTATTATTTTTAATAATTAATTTTAAAATTTCTTTAAATTGAGGATGCATGCTAGGATCTGAGACTTGTCCGCAGAAATCAAAGTGATCTATCATAGTAAAATATTTTTTTAGGTCTTGTAGTGATATGTTTTCACCTTTAACCTTACCATCCTTATCTATTCTATAACCTCTTTCACACGTTACACATTCTAAAGTACATTTGTTAGTCAGATCCATGTTTATTTGTCTAGAACCAGCCCCTAATCTTTTATAAGATTTATTTTCTCTCCATAAAAAATTACTTAGTTTCATCTACTGAGCACCAATTACGACAGACACGGGGAGAAGTATTCCAGTCTTTTCTACTTTCTTCCAACTGATTAAACCAATCAGAGTTAAGAATTTCTTCTAACGAGTAATTTTCTAAATTAAACAAATCTTCGTTTTCTATATATTCTTGGAACACTGTATTCCAAGGTTCATTAGGTAAAGTCTCTGCAATTATTTCAGAATTTTGAAGACCGTTTTGTATGGATGTGTGATCCATGTCTCTTAGATCTATTTCACCTTTTTTTGGATACGCAAATTGCTTTGCTAGAAATAATGTATTAGCAAAAAAGCAGCAAGGATGGACTTGTCCATCTGGGTTTATGTTAACTTCTCCTTTCTCAAAGAAAGAACATTTAATCTTCATCATTTTTTCCTTGGTAGACCTATTATTCTAAAATTATTTTCTTTGTTTGATGGAAACAATGATTCTATTTTTCCTTCTGAAATAAATCTAAACTGTTCTGGATTTTTATCAAACCTATTTGAAGGACAGACGTAAATAGACTTAGCACCATATTTATATACGAGATCGGCTATATCGTTTATGCTGTTTTCGTTATGCTCAAAAACAACTGTATATACTTGAGCAGGTGCTTGAGCATCCGTAAAAGCCTTCATGTTGTCTAACACTTTACTTAGTGTTGTACCTCTTCTGTATCTCTCATGCTGCTCTTGCGTGACCCCATCAACATCAAAAATTACAGTAAGTCTTTTACTATTTTTGTGGCTTAATACACCTAGATTCCACCAAAATTCTTCGTCCCGCATTGATCCGTTAGTGTTGATTGTGACGTGTACTCTGCTATTATTCTCTAATATGAATTTAACGATATCAAAAATATCCTTATTCATCATGGGATCACCCCACGTCCCACATATACTAATAGACCTATAATAATTTAAAGATTTTACAGAAAACCTTTTCTTAAATTCTTCGGTTGACCACTGTATAAGAGGAAGCCAATACACCTTCTTAGATATATCCTCTTGATCAGTCCTATGGCATTGCGGACACGATGCATTACAATAAGTAGACAGATCTAAATTTGCATGCAAGTTTCCAATATCGTATCCCATATTTCCACCTACATTAAATTGCTAAACATTTCGAATTTTTTGTTAATAACATGAAATATCTTAGAGTCTTCGACGTAAGGAAAATTATCAATAACTCTTTGATGCCAGTCTTCACTGATGTAGTCTATATCTACCTTATTTAACACTCTCTTGTAAGCAAATATGGTTTCATTGTCATAATTGAACGCTCTAACTATATTAGGATGAAACAGCGAAGTGTCTTGTTTAAGATAGAACATGTCATCAATTATATCTGATAACCCATCAAAGTAATTTAGCTTTTGTATTTGATCACTAGACGCTATCATTATTCCTGTATTAAAAACGTCTGTGTCTGATTCTTCTTTGGAGTACCCAGAATCAAGTAGCATTGCAAAGGTGTTCCAATACTTAGAAGCAGGATTTCGTATACAAAGATTGTAACTATCTGGTCTTACATTTTTACCAAACAAAGCTTCGCTATTTTGTTCCCCGCAAGCAAACTTGTTATGAATATCATGGCAATCAAATATATTTTCTGACGTGTTTACTATCACATCCAAGTCTAAGTAGCATACCTCATCATATGTCTTAGAGTACTCTAACATACAATAATGCTTATAGAAGTTTATGATATCATATTCTGAAATTTTTGGAAATGACTCTCTAAACCATACCTTAAATTTAGTATAATTATCATCCTTTTCTCTTACTTGGTAATCAGAATCACATAGAGAAGCATACTTAGACTGATTTAGAATAATCCTGTCAGACCATTCTAAAAATGACTGCTTGGTTATCATACTTTTATCAGTAGAGGCTTGAGTTCCGTCTCTGTTCCACCATCCGGGATTATCGAGATCAGCGTCATCTATATCAACATTAAGAGTAAACGTTATTCTATTTGCCAATGACCATAAACCTTGTGAATCCATTCTGAGGCAATTGACCAGCGTATATTATATCACTGTCCGGAAGAGCTTCCTTTATGTAACTAACAAAATCAGAAAGTGTTTTAGATGTATTAACATGAGACATCAGATCTTCTTCATCATTGCTTTGGAGTGCAAAGACAGTGCCGTTTCTTTGCCCGTTTATCATACTGCACAAATCATCTCTATCAACATGTTCACAGCTAGTGTTTACTATCACATCCAATCTCTTATCAGTTGTCCAAGTAAACATATTATCTATCTTAAAATCAATCTTACCGCCAAAGAGTTGATAACCAATTGTCTCAGTCATTTCATCGGAATCTAATGAGATAATATGATCAAAATGTTCTTGTAGTAAGTGTGCCATTAGACCGTACCAGCCGCCCTGCACAAGAACAGTATAATCTAAGTGTTCTTCTCTCTTGAGAACTTCTAATAGTTTATCAGAGAGCCATGTTTTACTCTTCCAATGATTTTCAGAAAGTGAGTGTATGATATCTTTGATTCTGTACAGATCATTGTCTCCGTATTCAGAATAAAGATATATTTCCTCAATAGATTTTAAGGAGGACTTATAGATATCTAGATCAGACTTCATACTCTAGCTCTTCATATGTAATGATTGGTCTTCCAGTTACGTCTGGCTCAAACTTTTTAGACTGAATAAACTCTTCATGAAAGTACTGGTATCCAAAGTCCTCATGAACAATGAATCTATCAATGCCTTTATACTTTCTTAGATAGTAATCCATCTGACCAGTATTAAAATGGTTCCATATTCTATGCACGTATGGATTGTCAGCATTCCAAGATATGACAGATGAATGCATAGTAACATCATAGTTCTGAGGTCTGCTGTAGACTTCATCGTCCATCTTATGCCAAGCACCTACTACTGTAAGAACACCCCAATCAATATGAGAGATAAACTTGTCTAAGTTATCAACTACATCCACGTCCAAATCAAAAAACAATGTCGGTCCTGATAGTGGAAAATCTTCAGAGAACATTGCTAGTTTGTTCCACCACTTTTTAAGCGCTGGCTTCTTAGGAATAGGAATGATCTTTACATCTTTATCTATTCCTTCTGGATCGTCAGTATAACAATAGAAAGGAAACTTAAGATGATCCAAACTATCACATAGTTTGTTGACATGGTTGTGGGAGTACTTATCACCCCACTTCACAAATATAATATTCATTAAAAATTTTCCTCTAAAATTTTATTCATATTTTTGTAGGAAAGACTCTTTTTACAATCTAATAATTTTATTAATTTTTTTTCTACAGTAGAAAAATCTAAAGTCATAAAAGAATACCTCAACAAAACCCTGTCCGTGTTTCCTTTAGGAACCATATGTCTTTCTGACACGTTCATTAGTCCCAATTTATAATACACCGGACCATAGTTTTCAAATACAATAGGCTCATTGCCTTTAATTAGATAATTTAGAGCACACTTAGGCCCATCGTCTGCATGAAAGGGCAATTCAAAATCAGATTTCTGCGTATAAAAATTTATTCTTATTTCATTAGTGAAAAAAATTTTATGATTCAACCAATTTGGCATATGACACCAAGGGTTGTCGTTTGGTAACTGTGGTCTGGAAAAAGGTTGCCAATCATTGGGTATTGGAATGTCAGTAATTTCACAGTCAAACAATCTAAAATACATTTTTAAATCTTTTTATCCGTCTATAGTACTATCAGCAATATACCACCCAATTCCTTCTAACTCACTTTGTATGCTGGCTTCATAGTCACCTACCAAAGAACGGTGAGAATTGTATGTATCTGTACTCCAAGTTTTTACTTCAGTAATAGTTTGTGTCTCTATGTTTAATTCCACAGTCCGTTCAACTTCGTCAGACTCATAAAGAATACCATTCTGATAAGCGCTACATCGTTCTATATCTTCTCTAAGCTCAGACAGAGCGCTATAAGCATCAGTCCAATTAGAAGATTCTTTCTGTATTGTTAACGTTTGTATTTTTCTGCTCATTTTTATGCTCCAGAGATACTGTAAACGGATAAGTAGTTGCTATATTCTGCCAACTCGTAACTTTTTGTTTTTGAGAAGGCACTGTACAATACAGACCATCTAAGACCTTTAGTTGCTTATTGTTGTCCAAATATTTATTGAACTTCTTTACTGCAATTGTCAACGATCCT
>Ga0181380_1000676_pt1 | contig 15165 bp, 32 predicted proteins | sample 3SPOviralmetaG_FD_130116 | JGI IMG/M metagenome (GOLD analysis project Ga0181380, IMG submission 130116) | Marine viral communities from the oligotrophic San Pedro Time Series (SPOT) site, San Pedro Channel, CA, USA - 3 SPOT_SRF_2009-08-19 | ecosystem: Environmental > Aquatic > Marine > Strait... | reverse complement strand
TGCAGGGTTTGTATGCGAATACTAGTCTCTTCGCTGCAGGTTTGGGCATCTCCAAAATAGTCAATGTTTATAGGGTCTATGTACCAGCTGCCATCACCGTCAGGTGTTCTTTCGTATGTGTACATTTCCCCATCTATCTTTCTTATACAAATCTTTCTTGACATCATCACTCTCACACGGTAATCCATCCGGATAATGTTTTTTAAATTTATGATTACATACAATACATGGCTCATGCCTATTGTGTTCATAATCTACTTCAGCCATTAAAGACTGAATATTTATTGCTAATTCTCTAGCTTTTTTATCAATACTTTCGTCCGTTATAGACATATTTGACCTGCCTGTTCTTGTGTTCATGTAAATCACACTCTAAAGTATCTATATCCCAACCATGCTCATGCCTTAAAGTCCATATTAAAGCAGAACCTCTTGGGATATAAATTGACAATAATTCTGTATTACACACTCCATCTACCTTATCCAACAACATATGTTGAACAGTTTCTAGTTGTGTATAAGACTTATCGGCTTGAACAGAGGAAGTTTCTTCCTCCTCTGCCCACTCCAATAAACTTTCCATATTCATTAGAAAGGTGCTTCGTTCTCTCCATAGTCATTTCTTGCTACAGGCTCAGCAGGTCTTTCTACTGCTCCTAAAACATCTTTAACCATTTCTGTTTTATTGGCGTAGCTATTATCATCTTTTCCACTTGCTTGATAAGTAATACCACCAACAGTTTGATAATCTAAACAAATTGCAACTTGGTCAGCAGTAATAACAATTTCTTTTCTTTCGTTACCATCTTTGCCTGTCCATTTTTCTTCTTGCAATCTACCTGTAACCATAGCTCTAACTGTTTTACTTCCCTCGGGAAATGAAAAGTTAAAGTTATCGGCTAAGTTTTCCCACATATTTACAGAAACCCACATATCATCTGCGTCTCCATAAGTCTTAACGACCATACGTGCTTTTGCAACAGTTTTACCTGTCTTTGTACTTCTAACTTCCGGTTGCATTATCTGTCCAACCAGGATTGTATTATTATTAGTCGCCACTATACACACTCCTTTTTTGTTGCTTTGGCTTTCTTGGTTTGTCTGCATTGTCTCGTTTGCGTTCTAACTCTTCCAACTTCCATTCAGTTTTGAAGTGTTGAAGCCACATAGACTTAGCACTTAACCAATCTTCTTCTGTGTCCCATGTCTCTGTATCATCAGTAGGCATAGGGTTTGTTCGTAATCTTTTCATTGTTGCATCCCAAACTGCATGAGCAAAACTTTCATACCCATTTAATTTAAGATACTCAATCAGACCACCTTTATCTTTGGAAACTGTTTCTCCCATAGTTAAAGCTTTATCATTATTTTCACGAGCATACTCTTGATATTGCTCTTTACATAACTTTCTAAACTCAACTACATTAAAGAACCTGTTTCCATGTTCGTAATACATGTTCATAGATTTCCAAACTACATCTTCCGGAAATTGTGCAAAGTCCGGATATAGCTCTTTTATCTTGGTGTCATCAATCTTTGCATTATCCCACCTAAAATTTATGAATTGTACCACATCTATCCATTGTTTTTTGGTTAGTCCATCTTCTAGTCTCATCAATTACCCACCCTTCTGGTAATGCGAAGTATTATGGACATGTAACCCTTTATTAATTGAGTTATATCCATTATTACTCCTCCTAGTAATATCACTTGGCTCTACCAAAGAAATACATAAAGTCCTCAATACTTTTAGATTTAAACTCGTACTCTGTAAAAATCTTATTGTATTTAACAACTCTATTAGCTATACGGCTTTTTGTTGTTGTAGAGAGTTTCAACTTTTCTAACACAACAAATTTACCATCAGCTTTATTCATTGCTGATATCCATATTGGATTTTCATTTAATATGTATTTTCGACCTCTTCCTGTTGGGAAGTCGTTTAACTCATCTTCTCCTAATACTTCGCCGACATCTAAACCGTAATGTCCTGCTTGTACATAGTCAGTTTTTTTTGTCATACACTTTCTCCTGCTATTTTCTTTTTTTCAACTTCCATTAACTCAAATAGTTTTGCACTATCGCCAAAGGTCATGTTTGCATCAATGTAAGACATAATTTCCTCAACATTGAACATAAATGTACCCATGCGATAATTCTTTCTATATTTACTATCTAATGGTAATTCTTTCTTTAACAATCTGAAAACTCTAGCACTTGCCTCAGCAATCCTAGAACTTTCGTCTTCATCTAATTCTAGTAATGAACAAACCATTGCAACATGTATACTTGCATTTAAAGTTCTTGCATTACCATTTAGTTTCTGACTTCTAACAAACTTATCAATCGGTTCCATTAACATTTAGCTACCTACCAATTGATGTACTTTGTTTGTAATTATATTTTCATTACCAAGTAAAGTTTTCTGAGCCAACTTTTCGCTACGACTTGACTTACCTCTTATACTTGCTCTCCATTGTTCGTAATTGGAAGTTGCATTAATAAGAGCCCAAGCGGTATTCTTTTGTGTCTCAAATTCCGGCTTATTAAATAAGGTAGTAATCTCTCCTCTAATATTACTTATCCTAGTAACTGCTTTGACATTTTCCTGTGTTGGTTCCGGTATCGGTAATACTGTATCCATGATTTCTTTATATCTATCATTGGTTATTTCAGTATCTAATAACTTCTCCATTTCTAATTGAAAAGCGTCAACATAGTTATAACTTTGTGTCAATATACTCCTAGCTTGTGCAACTTTACCTGTTAAATTCTTTGTGTGTCTAAAAGAAAAACTATTTCTCATATCCCCCAAAGCCATACGTAAAGTATTAGCACAAACAACTCTAATTGGTGTAGTCAAACCTTTTAAGCTTGAACTACCATCATGTGAGTTTGTAAGTAATAAGTAATTGTGTGTTATGTCTTCATCTACTTGTACAGATTTATTAAGGTTTAACAACATCCATACAATTCTACCGTTGTGTAAACTACCGGCAGTTTCAAACATAGCGTCACTATCATCCACTACTGTATCTATAAAATCAAAGCATTCTATGTTTTGAATTGGTACATATCTGTTACCAACAACACCTAATATTCCGTTGTCCATATCTCTAACAGTTGCAAAAAAGTTAGGAACTTCTTCCGGGAACTCTTCCCCGCCTGCGTCTGTAACCCCTACAAATAAAGGGTTTAACGATACTGTCCAATCCAATCCTGCTTTTTCAATAGCTTCAGCTGAAGTCAAAGCTCCTTTAGTCACTACACCAAGTTGATGCCATGCAGGAACATTGGCACTAAACATACTTTCTACTGCGTGTGGCATTAGAAAGCCTCCTCAGATAAATATTCTTCGCTTTCCTGCTCTATTCTACTTAATGCCCATGACAGTCCGTCAAATGAGCCAACCATTACTCCCTCATCATATGCTTTTTGGCATTCTGGCGAAGTTTGTTTTGTCTTATTAGTTACAATGTTTCCCTCTACACCATATCTACTTCTAAGGATATCTCTAACTTTATGTAGTTGAGTTTTTACATCCTTATGGATTTTCATAATCATATATCCATCTCCTCTCCGTCACTTAATGACTGATATTTTTTAGGTGCTTTCATCTCCGGTACGATTGAAATTTCTCCTGTTGTTACTGTTTCAAATAGACTGTCAAAGATTACAAAAGGATTATCCCCTCTTTCTTTAGCAATATGTCTAATAGCAGTAGTCCTAAACGCAGGTCTAACTGCTTCTTTCCAATCATCTCCTAAGTAATCAAGCACTTTTTCTACGTCGTAAGGTTTATAGGTATTTGTACCTTTACCAATTACGACTTCGTTACCTACTTTCTTAGCTTTACCCTGCATTTCGTATGCAAGATTATTCTTAATTTCGGTTTCTAATTGAGCGACTGCCCTCTTTACACTTTTAACTTTGTAAAGAAGTTCTATCTGCTCTTGTGTACTTTGAGGAAACCTTTGTTTAATTTCCTCCATACTGTCGTCTTTAGTGTCATCATCAATATATTGATAAGTAGTAATTTCTTTTACAACATCAACAATATTATCAACACTAGATAGTGTTATTTCATTTTCTGTCATAAACACCACCCCCTTTCAAATAGGTTGTACTAATAGGATTAACTATACACTAGATATAGTATATGCAAATAATTATAGTAATTTTTTTATATTAGATTTGTATCGTCATAGGTGCCTAAATCCTCAACGAACATAGGGTTAGATGTAGGCGCATTCATTACCTCTAGATTTAGTAGAGATTTTTTTGCGTTTTCGTAAGAAAAATTTTCTTTGTTTCTACCTGTTGCATTAGCCCAATCAATAACAGTTTTAAGTGTCCATATTCTTGTTTTCATGTCATTAATGTACCAATCGGGTTGAGGTAAATTATTACGAAGTTGCCATGAACTAACTGTGTCCGGTTTTACTTTTAATATTTTTGCTATTTCACTTACACCAAGAGGTGTCAATTCCGGATTATACATATTTAAATACTAACACATAATAAAAAAAGCGAGAGTACAAACAGGGTATGAATGATAATCTCTCGCTCTTTAATGGTTACTTCCTTTACAGGTAAGTACCTCACTAGATTAGATGCTCAATACGGAAAATACTAATAACCGTCCCTAGTATTTTTTATCATTACTTAGGACACCTAACCTAGTGAGCTACCTACCTCTGTACTTATTCGCCCATTGGGTATTAAGTTTCAGTAGTTAGCTTGATTTGGTGGGTATAACGGGAAAGTTAATCTGTTTATAATACCTTTTTGCTAGCTCTTGCGAGTAAGCTTCCCGACTTGTGTACCAAATCACTCTCTATATTACACACCCTATTTATATTGTCAAGTTTATATGTGCAAAATACCTTTGATTATCTTATAACTGCTATATAATTGTTATATGCGAGATACATTGACTAGCGTCAATAAAGACCAATTTGAAGATATATCTTTTTGGTTTGATGAGTATTATGTCATCATTTCTTGGAATGATTTAATTCTTGGTTTTGACGCTGACATTTATAAACAAACTGTAAATGGAGAGTTAATCCACTATACAACAACAGGTGGAAAATCTCCTAAAAGTGCGTCTATGAGTGCAAGACAAATAATTCTAGGTAAAATAAAAAGAACTTGAATTAATATAACCTATTTGTTAGACTTAAAACAATCTAACGAGGAGGTACTTTATGATAACAAGTTGTATAATATTCTTGGCTACTTTAGGTACGCCTGCAGAACAAACAGACCAATACTATATAAATAATTACTTCAATTGTAAAGATAATGTTCCTGCAAGTATGTGGGAATATGCACCTTATTACTACGAACATTTTGATATAGAAAATATAAATACTGCAATTCGTATTGGTTGGTGTGAAAGTCGTGGTAAATCTACTGCACATCGTGAAGATAACGGCGATAGTGGTGTCATGCAATTTGTTAGTTGGACTTGGAATTGGGTAGCTGAGGAATATGACATACCTATGTGGAATGAATGGGTAATAATGCGTTGGGGTAAACCATATACAGAAAACAAAACATACAAACACGATATAGGTTTTGAACACACAAAAATTCAATTTACATCTTATTACAATATCTATATGGCTTCATTACTTGCAGAAGACATTTATGGTAAAACTCAATGGAGAGATTGGTCAAGTAGTGAGTGGTGTTGGGCTGATGAAAAAAAATGGCATTTAAAGTGGACAAATGAAAATTAATTCGTTATATTTAAATCAATACAATTTAAAACTACAAAGGGGGCATTAAAAATGAAACAAATTATAAAAGAATTAACTGACAGATTTTCTTTTTACAAAGAACTTTATCTGTGGGAAAAAAGCAAAAAGAACGAGGACTTATGGGTCGCTCGGGATGAATCAAAGCAACTCGAAATTATGACAAAGAGATATAACTTTGTTGTTGATTTGCTAGATGAAGACCAACAGAGAACGCTACATCAATGGTATGTAGAAACAGGCGTAATACAGGAGGAAGAATAGTGAAGAAATATTGGTGGATATTTAGGACTGATGATAATTGTGGATTACCCTACGATACTTTTATTAAGTGGTACGAAGTTTACAAATTAGTTTATTGGTTAATTAAGTATGAATATAGTAAAGCAAACTATTGGTGTACTTTTACTTGGGTTGACATGCAAAGCAACATAGGAGAACAAAGTTTGTTTAGTTTAAGGTATAAAAGTAATGTATAAACTATTAAACAAAATTTCACTATATGCTTTAGAAAAACTTGATAAGCAAGAAAATCTTTTTAAAAAGCTTTGGTATATCTACTTTAAAGGCTTATTTGATTTTAGTTTTATAAAGATTTATGGTTACTCACAATATGACCCAAGAGCACAATGTGACCATGATTTATATATGGAAAATTTAGAATACGAGGCACAACAAAATATGGAGATTACATAATGGCTAGTGTTTATATTAAAGGTAGCAAAACAAAATATGCTAGTAGGAAAAGTAAAACTTATGGAAAGGGCAGAACTTGTAGTGAGATAGGGTGCGAAGTTTCTCTATCAAAGTACAACGAGCGAACTGAGTGCTTTGTGCACCATAAGTTTAAGCAACCAAGAGTTCGTGGTAGAGAAAATGCTTTAGAAAAGTTTAAAGATGAAAGAGATTCATAATGCCTAATATTGTACATAATTCTTTATCAATACAGTTTGATGATGAAAAAGAATTTAAAAAATTTGTTAAGAAGATTAAAACCCAGAAGGAGACAGGTACCGATACCTTTTATTCATTGGCTTATTCGTTGTTTCCACCACCAAAAGATGTGGAGGATGAATACGATTGGACAATCACAAACTACGGAGGTAAATGGGGAGATTGGTATACGACTACAAAACATATGCATAGGAGCAACAAAGCTATCTATGTTTTTGATAGTGCTTGGGCTCCTCTTTTAACACTTGCTGAAAGAATAAACGAACTTTTAGAAAGAGAAGTTACTTTAAATTTTTGGTCTTTAGACAATATGGATGAGGGTATGATTACGTGGTCTAAAGATAGCGAACTTACTGCAGATGAGTACAGAGAATTATCAATGGAGGATTTTGAAAGAATACCTTACGAACAGGAATAGTGCTAGGATGTCAATATGAGAGAAAATAAAGAAAGATGTAGAGTTTGTGGAACATGGTCTAATCAATTACATCATCCAAATTGCCCTATTGGTCAGAATGAAACTGATTACACAGGAGAACACGAGGAACAGGAAGAAATGTTTGTAGTTAATGAAGATATGTTGCAATGGATTTCTCATGCAATAGCTATAGCGGGGGCTCAGTACACAGAATTTGTACATGGTAAAAACGAGGACAAAATTTTAACTGAAAGAGTTCAACAATTTCAACAAGATTATTTAGAACTAAGTGATTTTGGAGAGGGCTTATACAACGTAGGTCTAGTTTTAACAGTTGAGGATATGCTTTATTTAATGAAATATCCGGACAAATACAGTCAATACTATTTAATTTGGTTAGAACTAAGCAGACCTATCAATGAAAAAGATGAGACATTTGAATTATTTAGAAAAGAAGTGTGGGAGAGGAAACAAGTTGGTAAACAAACCCAAGATACAGGGGACTAGATTTGAAACCGCAACAGTTAATTTATTAAAGAAGTGGGGATATAAAGCCTACAGATTAGCTGAGGGTGGACTTAAAGATGAGGGAGATGTTCAAGTGGAACTTCCTAATGAAGTAATTTTTGAATGCAAAGCTAGACAAAATTTAAATATACATCAAACATATCACAAAGCTAAAGCAAAAGCAGGAGACAAACCGTTGATACTAGCATGGAAAAAGCTAGTAAACAAAGGGTCTGGTGCCCGAAGAAGCCCAGATGGTGTTTCTACACTATATATTGTGGATGAAGAACTATTGAAAGATTTACTTGAGAACTATGGACAATAACACAAAGAAACGACTAGACAAGCTAAGGAAAGAGTTGGTTAGGCAACAAAACTCTAATAACAGAGTTGAGGGCAGAGCAAGTCAAGATAGAGCTAAGAAGTTGTTAGGTATTCCGGACAGTCAGCTAGGTAAAGATAGCGATGAAGAGTTTTGGAATAGTGGAAATTTGCGTTTAGAAGTTAAAAGTGGTAAACAGGTAAGTAACACAGTCTCATTATTTGAGAAAGCTGAAACACAATCTTGGGATTATGAAGTTAGTAAATCTAATCCTAAAGAATTATTTAGTCTAATGGCTATGCCTAACGGCACAAGAGATGGATTATTTATTTGTAGACTTTCACAAATTGAAGAGATTGTGAATGAATTGAAAGCTATATGGACAAAGGAGAAAGATAATGGCTTGGATAAAAAGTGAACAAGCACTTGCCTCACACCCAAAAGTACATTTATTAGCTAAGGATTTGGGGATAAGTGTTCCCCAAGCAGTAGGGCACCTGCATTTATTATGGTGGTGGGCTCTTGATTACGCTGATGATGGAGACTTAACTAGATATAGAGATTTTATACCTAGTGCTAGTCAATGGGTGGGAGATGAAGACTTGTTTATTGATAGTCTTATTAAACATAATTGGTTAGATAAGATTACTGGTAAGTTGGTTATTCATGATTGGTTAGATTATACCGGTGCATTGATTGAAACTAGAGAAAAAGACGCTGAAAGAAAGCGTAAGTATAGACAGTCAAAAAACGCTAAAACATCTGCTAATCGTGATATTTGGGAAAGCAGTACTGATAAAGATACTACTAAGCCTAACGGAGCGTCCGCAGGACATCCGGAGGACATCCCTAGCCCGTCTGCCGTAGAGAAGACTAGACTAGAGAAGACTAGACAAGAGAAGAGTATTAGCAATTCTAAGGAATTGCAATCAACAGTAAGTGACGAAAAAACAAATCATAAAACTGTTTTTACTGCCTTATGTAGAGTCTTAGAATACGATACAAATGGACTTACTACTAGTTCAAGAGGACAGTTAAACAAAGCTAGTAAAGAATTAGCTGAAGTTGGCGCTACTCCTCACGATATAGAGGTTAGAGCAAGAAACTTTGCTTTAAGTTTTGGTTGGAAACCTACTCCTACTGCACTTGTTAAACATTGGGCAAGTATGAGTACACCACAACCTAAGTTAAGTCCGGATGAATTAAATAAGTTACAAACATCTATGAGAACTGCAAGTTCTTTGACAGATTGGGTAGATGATGATAACATTGAAAAGTAATATACGAGAGGGGGTACTTTATGAAACAATTATATGAATTAAGTAGAGTCTTTCCGGATAATTTTATCCACAAAAATCCTACAGGATTTGGCGATTATATCCAACATTCCGTAATCAGACAAAGATTACTAAGTGTTGTTGGAGCTTATTCGCAAGAGGTTAAACACATTATTCGTGAAAAACTTACTGATAAACAGGGTAAAGAAATGGAAGTAATCACAGGAGTGATACTTGCACTTACCGTTGAAATTGACGGCGAACTTGTCACAGTTGAAGAGGCAGGGGATGTTGAGCAACCTTTTAATTGGAGAACTGATGGAGCGAGACTGAAAGACGCAGTCAGCGACGCAGTTAAAAGATGTGCTATGGCTATGGGTGTAGGATTACATCTTTGGGCACAAATAGATGGTCAAAGTGAATATTTCTTAGATGAGCAATTAAAGAAAGAAGAAAGTTAATTTTGTTAGATACATTATTAACTGAAGCTAGAGATAATTTAAGACACTCATTAAGCGAACTTAATCTTATGTATGATACTTCTAGAGAAGATTGGAACTCAAATACTAGGCAAATAATCGCAAAAGATATTGCACAGTTAGTTGAACCACTCTTCTTATTAGAAGACTTCATGGTTGCACTAGAAGAAGAATAGTCAACAAACATAAGGTTTAACGTCCTCACCGGTGGTGGTGGAGACGTTTAAAGGGCGAGAAAAGGTTTAGACTTATTGAATTGCGGGACAGTAATACAAGAAGTAACGGGAGTTCGACTCTCCCCTCGTCCACAAGTGTGCTACTTTGTTTAGTGGTAGCATATTAGTAAGATAGGTGGGTAAATTTTTATTAAGTGCCCTAATATTATCCACCTGTTTTGCGACATAAAAAAAACTTCAATATAACTTGCACAATCCTAATAATAGAGTATATTTATTACATACAACTTAATTTAACAATAGGAGGCACTAATTTATGGAAAACACAAAATTAGTATTCGTTTACGGTTCTCTTAGAAAAGGATATGGACTTAGTCCTGTTCTTAATTCTAGTGAGTTTGTAAGCGATGTACGAACAAAGCCAAAATACACAATGTATTCAGTTGGCGCATTCCCCTGCATTACAGAAAGTGGTAACACAAGTATCGTAGGAGAAATATACAAAGTAGACTTATCTACCTTAAGGAGATTAGATATGATTGAGGGAGTACCTCAGTTGTATAAAAAAGGTATTGTAGAAGTTGATGGATATGAAGATGTCATAGCTTACTTCTTTACTGAAGACAAGGCAGAGGGTTTACTAAAAATTGACAATGGAGATTGGGCAAATGTCTAAAAACTATGACACTTGGGAAGTGTATAAGTATGACCAAACAGATAATCCAAAAGTAACAAGTAATGAATTATCTATAACAGTTTATTTTGATAGGAAAGATAAAGTAACAACTGCCTTAGAAAAAGTAGACAATGTTTTAAAAGATAGCAAATTATTATGGACTGCAGACATGTGGACTGTAGGTTACACGGAGGATGAATAATATGAAACTAACATTAGAAACTGCAGTAGATTTCTCTAAATCTAATGCTATGTCAATGAAGCATCATTTTGACAACGAACATAATACTGACTTAAACCCTATGGTTACTATGTATAGTAAAGAAGTGGACGCACCTTTGTTTCAAATTATATTGCCAACTAGTGCAATGGAAGAAGATACTAAAAGAGTAGCGTATATGATGGCTACTTCTGTTGCGGGATTTATAGATGCAGACTATATAACAATGGTCAATGATGTCTTTGTTTCTAAGCGTGACAAAGGAGATAAGACTGCAGAAGAAGTTATTAAAAGCAATATAGCTCCAAGTCAAGACCCTAACTCTACTGAAGCATTACTTATTTTAGGTATGTCAAAAGATAGAGGCATGGTTGTCACACAAGAGTATGGTAGAGATGACATTGGTAAAATGTTTTACAAAGACAGTATGACTGATGAATTCAAATACGAAAGTGTTGGAGACGAAGAACTTAATAGAAGTTGGATGACACGTGTAGGTGCTATGGCTTTGATGAGGGCAGGAATGAAAGACCTTGGAATAGAAGATGACACAAATACTAAGTTAGCTCTTTTATATCAAGCGATGCATTCATTAGATGATTTAGATTTCATGGTCGCATACACAAATCTTTTTGGAGATTACATGTATGACAAATTCTATAGTGATGATTTAGATGATGAAGCTAAGGAACTTCTTGAGACATTTAAATCAGAAGAGGGATTTATTGGAGATGATGACAATGAATAAGTATGGAATTAACATTGAATTTGAAATTAAATTTACTGCTCAAAGTTATGAGAAAGCTTTAGAAATGCTTAACTCTAAACACTACATAAAAGACGCAGAGGTTTGCAATTTTGTAAACATACCTGTTGATAATGTACATGTATATCCGAGTGAAGAAACAGAATTAAAAATGATGAATAAGGAATTAAAGTAATGAAAACTAGATTTGATTTAACAGTTGATAGCAAAACATTTTATGAGTGGCTAGAAACTTGTCCTGTTCATTATAGGTTTCGCAGACTTGATGTAGATTATGTTGAGTTTGGTTTCTTTTCAGTACAGGAGGAAGAATAATGTACGTAGTTGATTTAGAAAGTTTCCACATTAGTGATAGTGAGTTTTATATTGTTGATAGCATGACTGCTGAGAAACAATATGAGTGGCTTGCTGACAAAGTTAAAAGTGGCTATGTAGGTATTGACCAAATAATAAAGGAAGTAGATTCCGATGAGTAAATTTAAAAAACCCTTAAACATATTTGGTGTTCTAGAAAATTCTATGATTACGACACAGTACATGGAAAAAACCAAGCAAGTAGTGGGTTACATATCCGAGTTATCACAAAGGTATAACTTAGATGATGAAGTCTTAGATTATGCAGAAGTTTCAAAGTTGTTCACAGAAGAAGACTTAAAGAAAGCAGAAATTATTAGGGACTTTGACCAAGAGAGAAATACTCATAAGTCTGAGTTCAATACACAATACAAAAATTCTTTAAGGAAACTTTTTAAAGAACATGGTTTACCTGTTCACATTAATGCATTTGATATTCATAGAATGAATATTGATGTTGAGAGTGTTGATAAGTTGGTAGATAAAATAAGGAACAACGAAGAATTTAAGACAATGGATTTCTTTACGGATGACAATATTCCTGCTTTCTGTACTGCTCCTTATCCTTTGACATTTGTTCAGTTAGAAAACTTAGATACCTATAGACAAAGTATTGGTAAAGTAATTTACGAAACTAACAGAAACAATACTGAAGAAATAGATTACATGTTAGATTACACAGGACTATCTGAAGAAAAAGTGATAGAGAGCATAAGACAGGACTGTCAAACTTACATGCTAGTTCAATCGTATGATTTAAATGACTATGTTGGACACTTACACATGTATGGAGAAAACCACAATGGTCTTAACTTAAACGACACACTAAGAAATGTATTTGATATTGATAACAAGTTTGAAGAATTTGTTGCAGGTACTGATGATATTACGATACAAGAAATGCAAGACAAACTTAAATGGATACAGATTGTTGATGTAATACAAATATTTGATGACGAGTTGTTCTTAGAAGAGCAAATCATTACTTTCTTAGATAAGCACGGTGTTCCTAAGCTAGCTAAGAGTACTCTTGGCGGAAATAGAGCAGACGTGGATGATGAAGACATAGCTTCTAACACTCAATATTACTTAACATCATTAGAAAAAGTATTTCAATGGTGGAATAGCGATAATGATATTTTAGATGAAACTGTTTTAGAAACTAATCCTTCGTGGAAAAAAAGATTAAAGCAGTATAGGAAGTATGACAAAAAAGCCAATCTAATTTATAAAACCTTAACAGTTAAGCCAACTCTTAAAGTTGTAGACAATGGTGTAGAAAGAAGTCCTAGACTTGAAGAACTTGTTGCACACATGAGAAGAGGGCATTGGGCTCATTATGGTGTTAATGGTAAGGGTTTGTTGTTTGGTAAGTGGGCTAGGTCTGTTTATAGAAAGCCAAGTGTTGTTGGTAAATTATCTAATGGATTAATTATTAAAGATTACACATTGGAAACAGAATAGTGTATTCAAAAAGGCAAATAGAAATAGCTGAAGAGCATGGAGTAGTTTTAAAAACTATTCCTGTTCTTGACTTAATGCCGTTTGATAAAATATTTATAGACACACAAGAAACTGAAGATATGGGACGAGTAATAAAATACTTTACACCACATGCCGTATTTAAATGTAATTGTCATTTACATGTTCCTCAATACAATAGAAGAAAAAAAATAATGGAAACCCTTATTGACGACAATGGCAAAAAACATATGGATGATTCTTATGATATGTATATAAACAAAGTTGAACATACACATTATTGTGGTCAACTAGCTAGATATAGATATGAGAATGATTATTCAACAAACGACCAAAAAATAAAATACGCACCAAAGAAAAGTCATCTTATATTTACAGGGCAAGATATGGGATTGCATACTGTAACGTACACATTTGAAAAAGATGAAGAAGTATTAATAGTATTAGATACAGGTAAAACGAGACGTAGTCCTATAACAATAGAGGATGGACAACAACTCGTAAATATGGCAGAGAACGACGAGGAAATAGAAAATACAGAAAGATACTTTGATTACATGTTTAATAGTTGGTTTATAAGTTGTAGTCGTATACACGACCACCATGATGATGAACGGTATGATATAACTTTACAGGGACATACAAATAGATTAGTTGATACTTTACAAGATAGAATAAAACTATTTACAAATGAGCTAAAAGATATTGTTAGGCTGAATAAAGAAAATTATGACACAGATGATGCAACTGATGAAGAAGTACGAAAAATGTATCGTATAAAAGATTATATGAGATATATAGTTAAAACAACTCATTACAATATACATGATGATATAGGAAGTTCTTTGTCTTTGTATAGTAGAGAAAATACTACATACGATGAGTTTATAAACACAGTAAGTCTTATTGAGGAGATAGAGGATAGATTGATAGCTACAAACAAACAAATCAAAAAAGAAAATCGTAAACTTCGTGTAGAAGATTATTTCTTTATTTTATATGGAGACAAACTTAAAAGAAAATATGAGATAGTGGTATAGTTAGATTATGGAATGGATAGCATTTTTTTTCGTAGTATATATAATGTCTAAAATTATATGATAAACATAGAGTATCAAAACCTAGATGACATAATTGAAGCAGATGATAACCCTAAAGACCATGATTTAGGCGTTATTTACACATCTATCAAGCGTTTTGGCTTTAATAATCCTATTATGATGAATGAATCAACAGGAAAGCTACTTGCAGGACATGGTAGACTACAAACCCTTAAAATGATGAGGGATAATGGGGAGAAAGCACCCGATAGAATAAAGGTTGAGAAAGATACAGGCGATGAAACCATAGAATATTGGTTAGTTCCTGTCATTACAGGGATAAGTATTGAAAATGTTGGCGAGGCACAAGCATATTTGCTTGCAGATAATCGTATAACAGAGCTAGGTGGTTGGAAACCTATGGACTTAATGGAAAGTTTGACTGATATTATTGAGTCAACAGGCTCATTAGATGGTACAGGTTATGATTTAGATGATGTTGAGACCATATTGGGCGATATGGAAACTACAACATTTGATGTAGATGATAAGCAAATATCCGAAAACACCGATGAAACAGAGGTTTCGGTTTCGGTAGGGAGATACAAGTTTAAAGTTCCTGCTGATGATTTCTATGATTGGGAAGAAATGGTACAAAGCACCACAAATTCAAAAGATGTAGTTGATATATCATTGTGGATAAAAGAAAGTCTCGGTTTAAATTAATAC
>Ga0181380_1000673_pt1 | contig 15218 bp, 20 predicted proteins | sample 3SPOviralmetaG_FD_130116 | JGI IMG/M metagenome (GOLD analysis project Ga0181380, IMG submission 130116) | Marine viral communities from the oligotrophic San Pedro Time Series (SPOT) site, San Pedro Channel, CA, USA - 3 SPOT_SRF_2009-08-19 | ecosystem: Environmental > Aquatic > Marine > Strait... | reverse complement strand
CCGTGGAGCAAGAGCTTCATCAGGAACATTTAAACCTGATTTAAAGGCTACTTTTCAAGGACCTGGATTACCCCCTTCAAAAGTTAGGCCAGGACCTGTTATTCCTTCAGGAGGACAAAAAGTCCCTCCTTTAACTGCTTTTGGAGGAGCTAATCCAATTGTTGGGAATATTCCAACAACTCCTCCTGTTGGAATAAAAGTACCTAATAAAAATTTAATTCAACAAGCAAGTCAATATTTACCCAAAGGGCCAATGGGATTCTTGGGAAGAGGTCTGCAAGGTTTAAATTTTTATAGTATTGCAGATAATGTACGAAAAGGTAATTATGGCGGCGCTGCACTAAATACAGCAATATCGTTCCCTGGTAAAACGTTTAACGCTGTAAGAGGTTTATTACCAGCTGGCGGTTTAGGTGTTGCAGGTATGACTGGTTTAGGTTTAACTGCACTTGAATTAGGAGCACCAGCTTCTGTGGCTGATGGGACACTAAATTCTCCTGAGGCAAAAAGAGCAAACGAAATATATAACAGACTAAGAAAAGATACACGGCCAGAACAAGGAGAAGCTGTTGATATAGAAGCAATTAAAAATTTACCAGGAGGTTTAAATAATCCAATTTCTCCTATTAATTTCAATCAAAACCTTCCTGCTTCTGCTGAACAATCTATGGATAAAAATCCAATAGAATATGGAATGGCACGTTATGAACAAGGTCGTGGTGCTGCCTCTACACAAGCAGAACGTAATCAAGTTCGTGATTTAGGCTTAGCTATTCATAAAGCACATAACCCTCATTTATATAGCGATTTTCGACCACCCCTGGCAGCGGATAAAACTTTTAATCCACAAATGACCGGGCTTCAAACCAGTATGTTCCCTGAAGGTTATCCACAAACCAAAGAAGCTTTTATTAAAGAAGGAGGTGTGCAAATGCCTTTTACAATGACAGATAAAGATGCTCGTAATGAAGTCATTGCAGGTAACAAAAAACAAGGTCTTGCACAGTTAGCTGAAGCAACTCAAATGCTAGAAGAGCAAGCGTTTATGCAAGAATTTATTAAAGATTTAGGAAAGAAAAAGAAATGACACCACCTTCTTACGCTACTAAAAAACAAATAGCGGAATCTTTATTAAAGGCAGGATTTTCTCCACAGGACCTTCCGACAATGATTGAAATTGCCAGAAGAGAATCTGGTTTTAATCGGTTGGCATTAAATCCTGATACAAGTACTGGAGATTTAAGTTATGGCACCTTTCAAATTAATATGCTTGGGAACATGGGTCCAGAGCGTCGTAAACAATTTGGAATTGAAAAAAATGAACAGTTATATGATTTAGATACAAATGCAAAAGCTGCAAAAATTATAAAAGACCAACAAGGATTTGGAGCCTGGTCAGTTTACGACCCAACTGATCCTGCTTTTACTGGCATTAATTTAAATGATACTGCTGTAAAACAAACAGGGGATACTTATAACATTACTGTTGAAGGAAAAAAAGAAACTCCTAAAAACCTAGAAAAAAAGTTTGAGCAGTATATGCTAGGGCAATTTCTTAATAATTCTTTTAAGTCTGCTTCTTCTGATTACGGTTTTAGTAAATTACTGCAAGAGCTTACAAATCAAAGCGAAAAAGATGCGGCAAGACTAATCCAAAATTATGATACGTTTTATCCATAGTACGATAAAATAGATGAATAAGAATCGCAATTAAATGACAGCAACCAATACTAATAAGCAACCTGTTTTTGTTGATCGCCCACTATTAGCGCGAACAAGATTAACTAATCAAGTTGTAGGTAATAACACAGACCTTACGGTTCAAGGCGGGCAAAGCCCGGGCTTGTTGGTTGACATGGATGCAACTTTAAGTTCTGATAACAATAGTGGTGGTGTAATCGATTCAATTACTATTGTCCGAGACAACACGTCAGATGCTGTTCATATTGATCACACAATCAATGCAGATACATCAGGAACATTTATTGGCTTAACAAAAGGTCAAGTAGTTTATGTAGAAAACACAGGAGTTTTGACAACACCAGCAGAAAGCGGTCAAGGCTACTACACCTACACAGGTAATACTGAATTAAACGTTCTTAATACGGCTATTCATTTTTCAGGTGTAGCTAGCCCTACTCCATCTGGTTTTACATTTAACTCTTTAAGTTCTACAAATCTTCCTGCAGTTACTTTTGTTGTTTACCATACTCGCGGTACTACTGTACCAATTCCGGGAGATGGTGATTATGTTCCTGTATTCAGTAAAACAGTTCCCACTAATTCTGGTTTTGTTGATTGTTCAGACGTTATGCCTGAACTAGCTACTCCTGTTCCCCAACAAGGAAATACTACTGGATTAGGACCAAAAACACCTTTAAAAAATCGTGGCATTTATTTGCAACGTGGTGACCGGTTATACATTGGTGTTCTTCAAAGAGGTGTGTATAACACAGCTTCTGGTTATATTCCGGGTGCGCATATTGTTGCCCAAGGTGGGTTTTATTGATAAATGTCTACTAAGAAATCAAATCCTTTTGGTGGCTCTAGTGGATTTAGTAATTTTAAAAACCAGTCATTTGACAAAAACGGACCAAAACTTGAAAGATATCGTATTGAACCAATAGAAGGAGCTTTTGGTGGCTCTATTCCAAACTCTTTATATACTATTGATCGAGAATCAACATGGTCTCGTTGGAGACGAGGCTATGAATTAGGCACAGCTAATTTAAAAAATACAGCATATGAATATAATTTTGCTTATATTATTCCAACAACTTCAGGTGCTATTGATCAAATAGGTGCAAGAGAACCACAACTTTCAGGCGTGTTTAGAGGATTCCCAACTAAAAACAAAGAATTAGGTATTCATTGGGCAGGGAAAATACATCCAGGAAACTTGCGTTTTGATCGTCTTGATGATAATCCAACAGGGTCTGGAACGTTATTAGCTATATCAGGAGAAGTTTCAAAAGGTACTTTGTTCCTTGGTGTCGAACAAGATAATCGAAATTATTGGTACGTTCAATTAAGTGGTACATTTAGTACGATTAATCCAGTTCCTCCCCCTTTATTTGTTACCTTCTCAGGAACAACAAAAACATTAAAACCAATTAATGGTGACATTTTAGAAGACAAAATATTAACTGCTTCTGGTGTAGCTATTGATATTGATAGTCGAGACCCGTCTACAAACCGTCGTTTTGGATTTGTTCAAGCTGTTTTAATTGATGTAGACCAGTATCAAGGCATTTTAAAACTTGAAAAATTAGGTTCTGTACAAGGAACAATTGATGGAATTCTCGCTACACCATCAAGAATTGCACCAGAATCAGGACGTTTTTTTCAAACAGGACCACGTTATTGCTGCTCTTGTCAAGATTTTACACGTCGTGATTATGCTTATCTTTCAGGTTTAGGGATTAGAAAAAAACCTTTATTCCCAAGAACTAATGTAGCAACATTAAAACCTGGGCGAACAGAAGAAATATATGAAGCAGGTCAGTTATCAAATGCAATGATGACAGAAGTTAATAATAAAATAATACAAAATAGAAGTTTAACAATTGTCGCCCCAAGTGGATATCAATTAGTTGGTATTAGCCAAAGTGGTGAAACTAAAGATGTAAGAGATCCTAAAACTTTGTATAGAGATGTCCCTGGACAGTTTGCTGATTTTGGAAAAATTTATAGACGTGGTTTTGGAGACAACCCTTCATTAACTCAGGTTGCAGAAGGAATGCCAAAATATGGTGATTACAAACAAAGTGGATTAGATATTACAGAAATATCAGATGATTGGACTTATGTATTAGATCAATATCGTTATTGCAAACATATCTATGCAATGAAATATATTGCAGATGAGTTTCCTACAGAACCATCTGATTTTCCTATTGATGCAGGTTTAATGACAGAATGGGAAAATAATTTAATTGATAAGACAATTAAAGAACAAAAAAACTCTTTTAATTCTTTTACTGAATATGGTGTAAGTCATATGGACATACCACCTTACAATTGTCAATCACCCATAATGATACCTATGTTACAAAAGTTGTTTAATTTTCCTACTGAATTTATCGAGCTACAGCAGTTTATTATGTTTGATAAAAATGGAATAGCATATATCCCAGCCTCTGGCCAAAAACCTGACGCAGGTGGTCAGTCATAAGTAAATCTTAATAATATAGAATACTTACATCAAGTTTCCCGAAGGTTTCTTGAGTTAACAGGTTTCACTCACAACAGAATAACCCTTATGGGTATAGTTAGATCACTAGCGACATGAGCCATGAATCTTCGTAGCGTGCCTCGCGATCAAGAAATTTTAGATGAATTTTTTTCCTTATCATCCAAGCCTGGATTTGAAAAGCTTGCTTGGTTATACGGAATGATTGCTGTATATGGCAAAGATCCAAACGAGCTAAAACACTTTGTCTGGAATAAAGACAACAGTATTAGCCTTGAAAACAAAAAACGACCTCTACACCCACTCCATCCTCAGTGGGTTTTCTTGTTTGAACTCAAAGAAAAACAGCCCTCCAAAATAAAGAGCTGTTGGGAGTCTCTTTCTCAAACACTAGCCGTAGCGCAAGACACAGGTCTGGTGTCAAGGATTGACGATGTCCTCTTAGCGCATAAAGTACGTAAAATTTATTACACGCCGTCTAAGCAGCCTCAACCAAAGAGTTGTCAAAAGAAACAGAAATTACTTTTGTGTCCTGCATAGCTTGTTCCCTTAAGATTTTTTTCATCTTAGGAACGTTCCAGCGGTAGTTATCTCTTGATCTAGTCTCGGGGAATGCGGCATAATGTGTGCCAAGTTTACAGGTCCCATCATCACGCATACAAAAAAGCTGCTTACGGTCAATCTGTAGCTCTTCTAGGGTTTCCTTGACAGAAAACCAGACTTTGTTTTGCATGATCGTGCAGAAACTTCATACACAGATTAAGTTCAATACACAAAACGTCAACCGTGTTTACTTTAATTTAAGGTGGGTTATTTTTTATGAAGTTTAGTTCACTTAAAATAACATAACGGCTAATAAAACATGTTCAGAACGGAGCACGAACCTCTCGCCCTCCTCGTTGAACTGACACCACGATTAGCCAAAAAAAGATTTAGAGAAGAAATATACAAAGATTGGGAACATAAATGTGCTTATTGTGGCGCAAATGCAACATCGTTAGATCATATTGTGCCTAAATATAAATCAGGATGTAGTAATAGATATAATTTAGTACCTGCTTGTACTAGCTGTAATGCAAATAAAGGTTCAGAAGAAATGAAATCCTGGTATGAAAAACAAGATTTTTTTCTTAAAGAAAAATATGAAGCAATTAAGAAATGGATACAAGAAAATACATTAGACTTTATAAATGATAATTTAGAAACAAATAAGGTTATTGCATAATGTCTAACGCATATGCTGATTACGTAGATTATTACGAAGATCTTAGTAATGAATGGAACAACAATCCAGCAGCTTCATGGGAAGACTATGGAAACTATCATGGGGAAGTTAAAACTATTTGGGACAATTTAGGTACAAATAATTTACAAAATTCACGTGCTAATTATCAATTTGAGGACCAAAATACAGTCAATAAACTTCTTGAGGCATTAAATCTTTCAGGCCAAGTTGATGGTATAACTGTAAGAAATTTTGGCAACGGCACTATAGAAAATACTCCAATTGGTACTCTAAATAATTTTAATGAAGTTAGTTTTCAGCGTACCCCTGGAGGACAGCTTGTTGCAATAGTTAATTATCAAATTAGTGAGCAAAATAATTATGAAGTAAATGCACAAAGCGAGGGTCGTACAGGATACGATTTATTTTCTCAACAACACCATGACGGCACTGGTTTTTGGAATAGCGATGGTATTGATAACTATAGACAAGTTCCTGAAATTGGTCCAGACTTTGTAAGTGGAGAAACTCAAGGCAAAAGAATACCTTTTAAATTTATAAATGACTCAGGAGAACCACAATATTTTAGTAAAGATATAGGTAAAGAACAGAAGTCTTCCTTTGGATACGCACATTGGAATAAAGAAAATACACAAAAAAATGAAGGAAGAATAATACCTGTTGATGAAATTCTTAGTGTTGGTGCCGACGGTAAATTAAAAGCAAATGAAGATTATATTACAACGGGATACAAAACTAATTTTACTGATTTAACAAATGCTGTAAATAATGGAATATATGCTGACGACTATAAAAGTCTTGTAGATAGTTTTTCAGATCGTTTTAATGAAAATGATATTAATTTTCTTACTGAAAATATAGTATCAAAACCAAACAATGCTTTTGAAGCTGCTTATATAGCAAATAATATTTCAAATGAGGAAAGATGGGATATAGAAAAAGATGGAGCTAAAGCTGTTTTAATGGATGGTCAGGGAAGGACTTTTGATGCAGATTATTATGCGACTACACGTTATGGACTAAACGCAGCTGATGAATATAGAAGTAATGCAAGCTTTACGACCTCTGATGGTACGTTAATTAATAACCCAGATTATACAGTTAAATATAGTGCAAATGGTGTTGATAATAATGGAATACCTTATGGTTATTATTCAAAATACTATACAGAAAAGTCGCAAGAAGTTGGCTTTGATCCATTTGAACATAGAGCAACAGCTGAGGCAGAAGAAATAGCAGCTGAAAAATATAAAGAAACAGTAACAGATTCTCAGAAAGAAATGTTACGTTCATATGCTTTAGGACTAGGTGGAGGAGCTTTTGATCCAGCAACTCAATCATATCAACAGTTTAAAAATAGTTTAAGTTTTGCACTTGATCCAGCAGATAATTCTTCTGCTTTTTTTGAAACAGATGAAGATGGAAATATTCTTTATCGAACAGATCCAGAGACAGGTGCACAAACACCAATACCTAAACAAATTGATATTTTTAGTTATGAAACTATAAAAGATGATGATGGTAATCCAATACTTGATGAAAATGGTGATGTTCAATATGTTTCTGAAACAGATGAAGAAGGAAATATTATCTATGAAACAGATGAAGAAGGAAATATTATCTATGAAACAGATTTAGAAACAGGAGAAAATATTTTAGATGCAGAAGGTAATCCTATACCTATACCTGTACGTAAAATTGCATATGAATATGAATATGAATACGAAACAGATGACGAAGGTAATGAAATTTTAGATGCTGATGGAAAACCTGTTCTAGTTTATGAACCAGAAAGAGATGAAAATGGTAATCTTATTTATCAAACTAAAGTAGATGCTGAAGGAAGACCTGTTCCACGGGAAGATCAACAAGGTAATCCTTTAAAAGATTCAAATGGAAATATTCTTTATCAACAAGAAATAAAAAGAACAGAACAACCCAGGATTTTATCTGAAACACCTATTTATAATGAAAACTTTTATCAAAACCCAACAAATAGTCTTTATGGTGCAAGTGTATTTAATATATACGGAGCAAAAGATTTAGCTTATCAAGATCAATTTCAACAACTTGCCTTAGATGCTTTTAAAACTTCATACGACAAATTAAAAGAAGTTAAAAAAGAAGAGAGTGAGCTTGCGATGCTCAGCGGACTCCCTGGTTACGATGAAATCTTTTCTGCTAATGAAAGCATTGCAAATTCTATTTTAGGTGATTCAGGAATAGGAGGTTATTTATCTATGGTTGGAGTCGATGTTCAAGAGATGCAAGAAAATTTAGAAAACCAGTTATCTGGTGTAACAGGTATATCAAATAATAGTGTTATTTTTAATTGGGAAAAATGGTTTGAAGAAGAATTTACTCAACGCTATACAGATTTAAATACAATTGAAAGTAATGCTAGAGCAACAATAGAAGAGTTAGACCCTGAAAAAGCTGTTAGCAATTATGCAGAATTTCAAGAAAAAATTGAAAATACACCGCGATTAAATAACAACGGAATAGTAAGAGTTAGATGGCAAAACCTAATGAAAGAATATGGTTTTGAGCCATTATTAAGCGAAGAAGAAGCTTTACGACAAGCCAATCCTGAAAGCTGGACCAATCTAATGGAGCGTTATGGGTTAAGTCCAGATACAACCAAAGAAGAAGCTCTTGCAGCTTTTTCTGAAATGACTCCAGTATTAGATGATGATGGTTTAACGATACAAGATGAAGACGGAAATCTTCAAATGGAAAATAAATATAATCTTATTTATGAATTAGAAGAAGATTTTAAAAATAGTTTTATTGAAGATTATTTGCAACCTAGGTTTGATAATTCAAAATCTATGGATGAATTTATTTCATATTTAGATTCTTTAGATCCAGACGAACAAAATATCTTACAAACAGAAACTGGTTTAACAGCAATTAAAGACGTTGCTGAAAAAAATGCAAAGAAAAAATTAAATGATATTTATCATGCAGAAGATCAAGCATTTGATTATCAGTTTTATATGAATCCTTTAGGTATAGATGAAGAAGGAAATGTTATTAACGCTCCAGGATGGGCAGAAGACGATGCAAAATATAAAGATTATGAGTTACAAGCACAAAAAGTTAATGAAGACTGGGAACAAGCTAAAGCAAATGGTAATACTGTAGTTGACGGAACTGTAGTTGAGGGTTTGTATCCCAATGGAATTACTTGGAATGAGTATGCCTATTATTATGGTGTTGATTTAACTGATAAAGCTCAATTTGCTCGGCTTCATTATGATGCTGTAGGTCAAAATTATGCTTTTGATGGAGCGCGAGATGCTATTACATATCAAGATATTGCAGACTATGCAAATGAAACTTTAACACCTCTTTTAGAACAAGAAAAATTAGCTTTAGATGGTAATGTTTTTTCAGAATTTACAACTCCTGAAGAGCTAACAGATGCTTTATTAACAGGAATTAATCCCGATGAAAATGATCCTGCTTGGCAAGAAGTATTGAATCTTTTTGGAATTGAAGATTTAACATTAGAACTTGAAGAAGTAAGAGAATTAATTCTTGAAGTTGTAACCGATGACAATGCAAAAGCTTTTAGAGAAGGAATTAAATATTTAAATGAAAAAGGCATTACACCAACACAAAAAGAATTAGGAGTTAGTTATATTCAAAGAGAAGAAGACATAGAAGATCTAGAAGACCCAGATGATGATGTACTATTTAGTTTATTTAAATCATATGGATATGCAGGTACTTCTGATGAATTTTATAACGATTTTATGCCTGAAGATACTGACCGTAGCGAATTAGATTTTCTTAGTCAAGCTTTGTCGGGTGATCTTGATTTAAAAGAATTATCAACAGATCCTTTTGAGCTTTTAACAGAAGTAAGTGCTTATCTTGGGGACACGCCAGATAACATTTTTGACTCTGCTATTGAACAAGAACAAGAAGAAAGAGAAGATTTTGGAAACTATTTTGATCTTTTTGAGGATGAAGATGAGGATGACGGCGAGTATATTGGGGATATGGATTATAGTGTATTTTTTAAATAATGGCTGAAAAACATAAAAAAGCTGCTACAGCAGCTAAGCTAAATAAAGATAAAATGGCTTGTAATAAACCTAAAAAAACACCAAGTCATAAAACTAAATCACATGTTGTAAAAGCTTGCGAAAACGGCAAAGAAAAGATAATTCGTTTTGGTCAACAGGGTGTAAAGGGCGCTGGCAAAAATCCGAAGACAGCCAAAGACAAAGCACGTAAGAAGTCATATTATGCAAGACACAATGCTCAGGATAGCAAACCAAGTAAAATGAGTGCTCGATATTGGAGTCATAAAGTTAAATGGTAACTGTAAAAATAGAATTACCCCTTGAAGATGTAAGAGCATTATATGAAGCGGTTTGTGAAGCTTTAAAATATTGGCCAGGGGGTGTACCTGAAGAACAAGAAAAATACCAACAACTAAAATTATTTTTATTTAGTATACTGTGTGAAGCTTCTTTAGATACATGAACAAAGGTGGTAGCTACGTTGTTGGAAAACCTAAGAAAACAAAACAAGGAAATGGTAAACATTCTCGTCCGAATCATGGACGCAAAAAACTCCACGGACAAGGAAAGTAATATATAGTATAAAGATATGCAAAGTTCTAATGTATCTTTATCAGGATGCTATTTCTATAATTAAAACATTTGAAGGTTTTAATGAAAAAGCTTATCCTGATCCAGGTACAGGAGAAGGTCCTTATACCTTTGGTTATGGAACACAATTTTATCCTGATGGTTCTCAAGTAAAACAAGGGCATTGTTGTACTAAAGAAAAAGCATTAGAGTATTTATTTTACGAAGTAAATATTATTGCAACAGAAGTTGATAAATTAAATCTTGAAATTGACCTTAACATGAAACAAGGTTTAATTTCTTTTATTCATTCTGTTGGTTGGGATTCTTTTTTATACAGTTCTATTATTGATTTATGTGAAAGTGAAAATTACATACAAGCTGCTCAAGAGTTTGGTAAATGGATTTTTAATGAAGAGCATGAAGTAATTGGTGGGTTACTAGATCGTAGAAGACAAGAATCAGCTTTATTTTTAGACACAGAAAATACACCTGGAAATTTGTTGTTAAAAGCTTTTAGAAACTATTCAGCTTCACCAGAGCAAGTAGCCGCTATTAGACAGCTCGAAACAGAAATAAATCCTTATGTTTTATCTGCGTTTGCTAACAAATTTAATGTTACGTACAGCGGTGATTTTGATTTATCTGAAGAGGATTTACGTTTTATTTTTGAATTCCAAAAATAAATCTATACACTAGAATGAATGGAGTAAAAGTTAATCGAATGGGTGACTCAACATCTACTAAAGAGTTTGAATTGCCATTACATCTGCAGCTTGCTATGCGCAAGGCAGAATTAGAAGCACAAGAACTAACCTGGGATCAACTTTATATCGCTTTATTAAACTTATATCACCAACGTCTTCTGGAAATACAGGCTGTTAAAGATATGCTACAAGCCGAAGACATTGAATTAGAATTTGATATTCCTAGTGATATAGAGCTAGCACAGCTAGCTCTGACTATGATGGCTAATCAAGACGAAGATGAAGACGATAATGACTTGACACCGTTTTTTGGATAAATTAAAAACCTATTAATCTAGTTAAATACCACTGAGCTTTTTTCAGTGATTCAATACCCCCTTTATGCTTTTCGCGCCAAACATATTTTGCTACGTTACCTTTTAGGTAGCCTCTATATTCTTCTGGCGTTAACTGCGCTTCGATGGCTTCAATACATTCAAGTCCCCCATCGTTGTAGTGAGAAGGGTGATTAACATTATCAACAAAAATTTCTTCGTGTTTTTTTACATAGTTATCCCATATTTTTTTATCGTACTTTATTTCTTCATCTCCACTTGTATCAACAGCCCAAGGTACAGGACAAATACCTCCAGGGCAATCTGATATTTCTTCTTCTGTATTTACCGGTTCAAACCAGCTTTCATTTTTCTTTGTGTCTTCTCGTCCATTTCCATTTCCTCCGGCGCGTAATCGCCCATATCCACCATCAATTGCCGTGGTTGAGGCATTGCCCCCATCGCCATGCCCTGTTCTGCGCTTGGAATTGTCCCCGTTACTCCGCATCGTGGTTGTGCCTCTGGATCGATAGATAAATTCATACGAGGACGTGACTCTTGGGTCACAGCAATTCCTCGATTAAATTGATCATACACCGGAACGTCATTATTTTCATTATCTAATTCTTGACCAAAATCACTTACAGTTGCCAAACGTTCTTTTAATTCATCATTATTAGAAATGAAAGAGGATAAAAAATCCATAATTAACAACGTACCTTTATTAACCCCAATTATAATTCAAGTATGGTAATTCCCACTCCTGAAAACAGAAGAGGCTCTTCAGGAGGTTTCGTAACAGATCTTACTCCTGAAAGGGCGTACGACGTGGATTTGCGGAATCTAGATGAGACCGAAAGAAAGACGGCATATGCTGGGGACACTCGCAACGAGAAACAGCAAAATCGTGTTGAAAAGTTTTTGAGATCAGCGAGATCAGCCGGGAAGTTTCGACAGAAGAAAGGTTACGATCAACCATATACAGATAGACAAGGACAAACTCCTGCTTTTATAGAAGGAGATAGGTTTGGGAAAGCTGGAAGCACAAACTACGCAGACAAACCCAAGCTTTATACAGGAAAAGGTTTTGGTTAAACCTTAGATAAGACTACTTCATATGGTTGTTTTTGATATTTTCCTTTACGCATTTGATAGTCAACTTCGCAAGGTTCTCCTTGGAAAAATAACAACTGGCAGATTCCTTCATTAGCATAAATTTTATTAAACAAAGGAGTACAGTTGCTAATTTCCAAGGTTAAATGACCTTCCCAACCAGCTTCAGCTGGTGTAATGTTTGCCATAATTCCAGCTCTTGCATATGTGCTTTTACCTACAGCAACTACAGTGACGTCGCGGGGTAAAGCCAAGCGTTCAACAGCAACGCCGAGGCAATAGCCAAAAGGAGGAATAATAAAATACTGTCCGTGGTCATCTTCATGGAGTTCAGTTTCCTTTAGGATTTCAGGATCAAAGTTTTTAGCATCGCACATACCGTGCTGAACACCACCAAATAAGAGACATTGATTAGGCGACAACCGAATATCATAACCATAGGAGCTAAGACCATAACTAAGAATAGGAACTTCATTTTCCTTATTAATTAAAGAAGAATGAAAAGGAGTAATCATTCCTTCGTCAGCAAATACACAAATTTCTTTATCGCTTAAAACCGTCATAATTAGAACTCAGTTTAAATATTTTACACAATAATTCTGCCTTTTTCAGAATAAATATCAATAAATTCCTGAGTAGCTTTTTCTATATTATTTCTAGGTTGTAAATAAATTATTAAACTACATCCGGTATTTCTTGACATTACTTTATCGTCAGCATAGTAATGACGGATTAACGTTGGTCTTGATTTCATAATACAGATAGGGTGATCAAAAATATCTTGACAGTACATTGTCATATCAATAAAGTTAGAAAAAAATATGCCTTGTTCAATTTCACCAGACAACCATTTACGTTTTAACGTGGTCCACCAAAGGGCATGACCAGACGTTAATGTAGGAGATAATCCTCTTGTTGTTTTCCAACGTTGGCTTTTTTTATGCCAAAAATAAGATTGGCTAGGCGGAAACAAATAAACATTTCCAAACCATTTTTCTTCATTTAAGCCATCTTCCTTTGGAGTGTAGTAATGGTTTGCTCCGACGTATTCGTTAGCAAATGCAGAGCTAGCTGGATCGAGGTTAATTTGACCCATAAGGAGATGGGCAGAGTCAACCAAATCACGATTAGTAATCCATTCAAACTCTTCTGATCGTAGGTTGCCTCGTTTAAGACCCATTACTCAGATTCTTTATTGTAATCAATATAAAAGTAACGCATACCCTGATGATCGTTGAGAATGTAACCAGCTCCTGAAGTAGGATTAATTTTTTGTACAGATTCTAAAATTCTTCTAAAAGACTCAGAAAGATTTCCATCGTTAGATGTTTCAGCTTCTTCTTTAGCATTATTTAATTCTTCCAATGTCAACCAAAACATTGTGCGTTCAGCATTATTTGGTTGAAAGCACATGGCACCAGGACCCTCAAGCTCCCAAAATTTTATATACTTTTTACCCATGTCACCTAAAATAAGTTTAATAGTTGCATCAGCATATCGAGCACTGTTGCCATCAAAGTCTTTACCGCAAAGAGCGGCAAGTAATTTTTCTCTTCTATCCATCTTTTAAAAGTTTTTGTTTCTGTAGAATAGTTAACATTTTAGGTAATGGCTGATAAATAACAACCATTTTTCCTAAGATACCACGTTTTTTTATTAGTTTTCCGTTTTCATCTTTCAACTTATCAAATTCTTCTGATCGAATTAAATACTCAGCTACACAACGTAAACGACGTTTTAAAGGAAGATCGGCATTTGGAAAACGGCTACAAATAGTTTCTGGTTGCATGTCTTGAAAAGCTAAACGCAACCGATTAGCTAATGTCATACTGCTATTAGGATCTTCTAATTCAAAATCACGAATTGATTGTACATAACGTCGCATAATGGTTTCATCAAAAGATCCTTCAGGAGGTAAAAATTTTTTAACTTGAAGCGCTAAGTCTTTTGGCAAATTTTTAGCATAATTTTCTAATGTAAGTTCAAGTATATTTATATTGTCGAATCGATGAGACATATCAATCTAAGCAATTGGGTACAGCGGGATTTGGAACGTTGTCTAATTCTTTTCGCGAACTTGTTTTGTAAAGATCAGTTGTATTAGGAGAATCAAATGTTCTTAAATTAACATCTTCTCCTTTTCTATAAGACAAAATTAATTGATTCCAAGGAATTCTAATCATTTTTTTGTGCGTTCCGACAGGCATAACAATATAATGAATGCCTTGTTGCCATCCAAAATCTTTTTTCTTTTTACCTTGTAAGATCCAATTACGAATTGTTTGATCTGTAACATTTAAACGTCGCGCACATTCTTCTGTTGAGATATATTCATCAGAATAAACCTCAGGCGAAACTAGGTCGGTTTCTTCATTTTGATACCTACTGTGCCACATTGAAGACAAAATGTTTCGAATGCCACGCAATTCAGCAGTGATTAAACCAAGGGCTTTCACCATGCCTGGTGATTCATTTTTATTCATCGCAAAAAGTTTTGATTAATGCTACACTTTCAATGAACAATAACCCAGTACTAATGGAAGATCAAGTCCCTTCCAGTAAACAATATGTAACTCCTGGGCAAATGCCGCAAGAAAATAATTATTTTTCAGACCCAGCTGGTCCACGCTATCAAAATCCAGCTGAATTTGATCAGGCCATGTATGAACAAACAATGACGGCACAAACTCCTCAACCACAGCAACCAGGAGTAAAATTTAATGTGCCTGATTTTGAGGCAATGAGAAAAGAAGCTTTACAACAGGCTATTCAACAAGTGACTCAAACACCCACGCCTCCTGTTCAAGTACCACAACAACAACAGCCAATTCAAACACAACAAACAATTCAAAAAGAACCTAGAATTGTTTATGTAAAAAGAAATTTAACATTAGCAGAAATTTTAGTTATATTTGCTCTTGCTAGTGGCATTGTTTTAGGTGTGCAAGGCATCTGGTCATTTACAACAGATATTTTACCTCGAATTGAAATTCGTGATAAATAAGCAGTCCTATAATATCAGTTAGGATTTGACTTTAT
>Ga0181380_1000672_pt1 | contig 15225 bp, 23 predicted proteins | sample 3SPOviralmetaG_FD_130116 | JGI IMG/M metagenome (GOLD analysis project Ga0181380, IMG submission 130116) | Marine viral communities from the oligotrophic San Pedro Time Series (SPOT) site, San Pedro Channel, CA, USA - 3 SPOT_SRF_2009-08-19 | ecosystem: Environmental > Aquatic > Marine > Strait... | reverse complement strand
TGTGAAATTCTTACCAAGACAGAGCGTTCATGGGGTCAGCATGTCTAAATATATTTTACAGACAGTAAGACAATTTCCTGGATTAAAAACAGGTAAAGAGTTAAAAGAAAAATTATTTGAGCAATTAGATAATCCAAAATCGCAAATTGTTAAAAGTCTTGAATTTAGAGCAGGTAAACAATCTGCAAAAAGTGAAATAGATACCTTAAAACAATATAAAAGCAGTTTTAAACCAGATGATTTTGAAAAGTTATCTATTGTAAATAATGAAGCTACTTTGCGATTTCCAACAAGCCCCTATGTAGATCCAAAAAAAATAGCCGCTTTAAAGAAAAGTTTAAATGAATACAACCAGAACGTACCTAAAGTTAATAAGTTAGCTCAAGATAAATTTAGAATACAAAACGAATTGAAGGAATCTGGGTTAACACCTAACTCACCTTCTTATTTGAGAGTAAGTGACGAACTAGCAGAGATAGATAAGCAAATAGCTGATCTTGTTCCTGCTAATAGTTTTGGTAACTTTAGTGGATTTACTCTAACTAAAGCAGACTTAGAACAAGCTACAGGCAAACCCTTTACTGAATCGCTTGGTAAAAGCGTAGATGAAATATTCTACGACTTAGAACGTCTAAGAGGTGGAGATACAGGACCCATAAGACAAAAGTATGGACCAGGTACTCCTGAAGAAAGAGCTTTGAAATACTTTAATGAAATGGTGAACAATAGCGACCAAACTTTTGATCTTGCTAACGGTCTTGGCATACTTAAAAGAGCTACTAAGATTAATCCTAATTTAATAGATGGTTATGCAATAGATCCTTATGCAGCAGGAACAAGAACTATTACAACAAAGTTCCCAATAAGATCTAACTTTTTAAGGGCTGTTACAGAAGGCAAGAGTGGTATGTATCTTGATTCTGCATCTAAAAGATTAGGACAAGAAGGTGGAAAAGAAGCTGACATATTACAAACTACTTACAAAGAAGCTGAAAGTGAAATAGCTAGAATTATTAGAGAACTAGGTGAAGATCCTAAAAAATACGTTAAAAACTTTGATGAAGTAGATTTTGGTCTTGATGGTACTTACGTTAAGATTGATGACCAAATAAGAGAGTTAGTAAAAGACAAAGGCGTAGATGCATTTAAAGATGGTGGTCCTGTCAGTATAGAAAATATGTTAGCTAACTTATGAACCTAGCTCACCTCTCTGATCAAGAGATTAAAGAAACTTTAGTTCTGAAAGAACGTCTAGAGTTATTAAAAAAACAAAGTGGTTGCCAAGAAACATTCTTAGACTTTATTGATCATATGTGGCCCGAGTTTATTTGTGGTCGTCATCATAGGATATTTGCAGAAAAGCTAGAGGATGTTGCTAATGGTAAGTGCAACAGGCTTATCATCAATATGCCGCCAAGACATACGAAGTCTGAGTTCTGTTCTACCTACTTCCCTGCTTGGATTATGGGTAAGCAGCCAAAGCGTAAGATTATGCAAACAACGCATACTGGAGAGCTAGCTGTACGATTTGGTCGTAAGGTTCGTAACATGATGGATACTGAGGAATACAAACAGATATTCCCAAAGGTTAATTTACAGGCTGACTCTAAATCAGCAGGTCGTTGGGAAACTGATAAAGGTGGCGAATACTTTGCCGCAGGGGTCGGAGGTGCGATTACGGGTCGTGGTGCGGATCTATTAATTATTGATGATCCACATTCAGAGCAAGATGCTCTTAGCCCTACTGCTATGGAGGCATGTTGGGAATGGTACACATCTGGACCTAGACAGCGTTTGCAACCAGGTGGAGCTATCATACTGGTAATGACTCGTTGGAGTTCTATAGATCTAACCGCAAAGTTATTAGACTCCCAGAAAGAGTCATCCGCTGACCAATGGGAAGTAGTTGAGTTTCCTGCTATATTTCCAGAAACCAATAATGCTTTGTGGCCTGAGTTCTGGTCTATGGATGAACTAGAAAAGGTTAAAGCATCTTTGCCGGTACAGAAATGGAATGCACAATGGATGCAAACTCCTACATCTGAAGAGGGATCTATTGTCAAAAGAGAGTGGTGGAAAGCTTGGGAAAGTGAAGTTTTACCGCCAGTTAGTTATATCATTCAAAGTTATGATACTGCTTTTAGTAAAAAAGAGAATGCAGACTATTCCGCTATATCAACGTGGGGTGTATTTAGACCTACGCCTGATTCTCCTGAAAGTATTATATTGCTAGATGCTCAAAAAGATCGTTGGGACTTCCCAGAGTTAAAACGGGTAGCATACGAAGAATACCAGTATTGGGAGCCTGATATGGTTTTGATAGAAGCTAAAGCATCTGGAACACCCCTAACACACGAACTTAGGAGGTTAGGCATACCGGTAGTTAATTATTCACCAACTAGAGGACATGACAAATCTACAAGAATGCACTCAGTTGCACCTATTTTTGAATCTGGCTTGGTGTATGCGCCTGAAAAGAAATTTGCAGATGAAATGATAGAGGAGTGTGCTTCTTTTCCTTTTGGTAAAAATGATGACCTATGTGATACTATGACGCAAGCTCTGATGAGATTTAGGGAAGGTGGTTTAGTTTCCCTTGATGATGACTACTCAGACAAAGAGAAAGCACCAGTAAGGAGAGTATACTACTAGGATTATGGCAATAGAAAAAGATATAAACCCAACAGTACTTAATGAAGAAAACCGAGTACCGCTTGGTCAAGAAGACATGAGTGTTGCTATAGAGGCAATAAAAGACAGAGGTACTGAAGGTTTTGAAATGCAAGAAGATGGTAGCGCTATTCTTGAATCTACTATGGTTGAAGAAATAGATACAGATTTTGATAGCAACCTAGCTGAAGTTTTAGATCCTCAAGATCTAAGGAATATCTCTAACGAACTAATTGCTGGTATAGAAAAAGATAAAGCCTCCAGAGAGGATTGGGAAAAAACATATAAAGACGGTTTAGAGTATTTAGGTATGCGCTTTGATGAAGAAAGATCAGAGCCTTTTGCTGGCGCTAGTGGTGTAATTCACCCTTTGTTAGGAGAAGCCGTTACAACCTTCCAAGCACAAGCTTATAAAGAATTATTACCTGCGGGTGGTCCTGTAAAAACACAAGTTATAGGTGCATACGATTCATTAGCCGAAGAACAAGCTCAAAGAGTTAAAGAGTTTATGAATTATCAAATAACTCACGTTATGGAAGAGTTTGATGAGGAATTAGATCAAATGCTTTTCTATCTGCCCTTGGCAGGATCTGCATTTAAAAAGGTTTATTATGATGAAAGTCTTGGTAGAGCTGTATCTAAGTTTATAGCACCTGAAGATCTTATAGTTCCTTATTACACTACCGATCTTGAGACATGTAACAGAATTACAAATGTCATTAAGATCTCAGAGAATGAGGTTAGAAAGCTACAGTCTGTAGGATTTTACAAAAAGATAGATATAAGTGGTGGTGATAGTACTGATGAATATAGCGGCGTAAAAGAAGAGATAGACAAGCTATCTGGTATGGAGCCTTCATATGATGATGGCGAAGTATCTTTGCTATATGAAGTACATTGCAATCTAGAACTAGACGGTTTTGAGGATACAGACGAAGAAGGTCAGCCAACAGGCATAAAATTACCGTATATAGTTACTATTGATGCTAACTCAAACGATATACTTTCTGTTAGAAGAAACTTTAGAGAGGATGATCCTCTTAAAAATAAAATAGAATACTTTGTTCATTTTAAGTTTTTGCCAGGTCTAGGGTTTTATGGATTTGGTTTAACTCATATGATTGGTGGTTTATCTAAAGCATCAACTTCAATAATGCGTCAGTTAATTGAAGCAGGAACTTTAGCTAACTTACCTGCTGGTTTTAAAACTAGAGGGATAAGGATTAGGGATGAAGATACACCTATACAACCAGGTGAGTTTAGAGACGTAGATGCTCCAGGTGGATCTTTACGTGATTCAATACAACCGTTACCTTTCAAAGAGCCTAGTGGCACTTTACTGCAACTGTTGAATATATTGGTGAACTCAGGACAAAAGTTTGCATCTATTGCTGAAATAAATACAGGACAAGGTAATCCAAATGCACCTGTAGGTACAACACTTGCATTACTAGAAAGATCTACAAAAGTATTGTCTGCTATTCATAAGCGCTTACATAATTCACAAAAGAAAGAATTCAAAATATTATCAAAGGTATTTCAAGAATACTTACCTCAAGAATATCCATACGCTGTAGCTAATAACGAAACAACTATTAAGCTATCTGACTTTGATGAAAAGGTAGACATATTCCCAATATCCAATCCTGATATATTTAGTCAATCTCAAAGGATTGCTATGGCACAAGAGATGATGCAGTTGGTTCAATCAAATCCTCAAGTACATGGGCCTAACGGTACATATGAAGCTTACAAAAGAATGTATGCGGCTATAGGTGTGGATAACGTAGAGCAAATACTTACACCTCCACCTCCTACAGATCCTCTACCTTTAGAGGCTGGGTTTGAAAACAATCAATTGTTGTTAGGTCAACAAGCTCAAGCATTTCCACAACAAAATCATGATGCACATATTGCAATTCATATGTCTTTGTTAAACACACCTCCGGTACAAATGAATGCACAAGTACAGGCTTTGATTCATTCACATATCATGCAACATTTACAGATGAAGGCTGATATTCTTGGTGAGCAACAAATGCCACCAGAAGTTATGCAACAGTTCCAGCAATTACAACAACAAGCTCAACAGGCATCTCCGCAAGAGGCACAAAACTTATCCTTGCAGGCAGGAGATCTATTGGCACAATTCTCATCACCTATACTTGCTGAACTATTAGTTGAATACAATCAAAAGGTTTCAGCACCACAAGATGAAGATCCGTTAGTGGCTATCAGAAAACAAGAACTTGCCTTGAAGGGTCAAGAGTTATCTATAGAACAACAACAGTTCTTAGCGGCTGAACAAAGAAAAGCACAAGAAGCTCAACAAAGAATTAATGTTGATAGAGAAAGAATTGATGCTCAAGAAGATATTGCAGACCTAAGAGACGATACAGCTAGGGCTAGGTTGGAACAACAAAGAGCTTTCAAGCTTATGGAACAAGCTAACAAACAACAGTAGTGCCTAAGACTTTTGACGTTCAAAGAATACAAGGTGTTAAGAAAAAAACATCTATCGGCAATAGCGCCTTGAGTAGAGGTGCAGGTACCAACAAAAGAAAAACCAAAAAGAAGTACCGAGGGCAAGGTAAATAAAACTTGCAAATAATTTAGTTGTACTGAATAATTAAAAACATGATTAAAAGAACTGATATTAGCCAACAAAAAACTCCTACTGTAATGAAGAATAAAAATCCTTACAGTAACAAAGGTTCTGTGCCTCTTAAAACAGATGCAGGTACTTTTGATGCTAATACTTCACCTAAACCTGGAATGGGTAAAGGTAAAGCTAGAGGTATGGGAGCTGCTGAATTTGGCGGCAAGTTTTCTGGCGTTTATTAGGTGTCGGTAGTTTGGATAAGCCAAAAGTTTTTAAAAGAAATTGAGGCCCAAAAAGAAAGCGTAAAAGATGTAATCTTAGCTGGCACCAAAGACTTTGCCCAATATCAGTATCTGTGTGGACGTTACAGTTCTCTAGTTGACACAGAAAATTCATTTAGAGAACTGCTAGGAAAAATACAAGAAGATGTCGAAGATACAGATACCTGAACATGTTGCACAAGCAATAGAACAAGAAAAGATCCAAGAAACAGAAACTCCAGAAACAGAAGAAACTCAACCAGAAGAGATATTGCCTTACGTAGAACAGGCGGCCAGAGTTTTAGATCCATCTCTCCTGGACAAATCAATTTTAGAAAGAATGCCTCAACCTACTGGTTGGAGGATACTTATACTTCCATACAAAGGAAAAGCAGTAACAGAAGGTGGAATACACCTAGTACAGTCACAGGTTGATAGAGAATCTTTAGCAACCGTTGTGGGTTATGTCGTTAAAATGGGTCCTGATTGCTATAAAGACTCCAGTAAGTTTACTGAAGCCTGGTGTCAGGAAAAACAATGGGTATTAATAGGCAGATATGCTGGCGCTCGTTTTAAACTCGGAGATGAATCTGAATGCAGAATCATTAATGATGATGAAGTGATAGCTACCATATTAGATCCTGATGATATCCTTGCAGTATAAGGAGTAAAAATGAATGAAGAAGCAAAACAAGAAGAGCTAGTAGATGAAGGGGAGGTTGTAGAAGTAGATCTTCCTGAAGAAAAACCTAGCGGTAAGATAGCAGATCTTGCTACACCAGAAGAAACTGATCAAGAAGCAGCTAAAGCTATTGATGATGTTTCTGAAGAACCACAACAGAAGTCTGAAGATGAATTAGAAGACTATTCTGAAAAAGTTAAGAAAAGAATTGGTAATCTTACTCGTAAGTTAAGAGAGGCTGAAAGAGGTCAAGAATCTGCTTATGAGTATGCAAAAAGAATTGCAGAAGAGAATCAAGTCCTAAAAAGTAGATCTACATCTTTAGATAAATCTTATCTTAATGAAGCAGAAAGCAGACTTAAATCACAAAAGGCTCAAGCGCTAGCAGCTTTAAAAAATGCACATGAAGTTGCAGATTATGACAAGGTTGCAAAAGCTCAAGAAGTTCTTGCAAAGATAGCTGTAGAAGAAAATAAAGTTTCTGATTCTAAAGTTGTAATTCAACAACAAGAAGATCAACAAGAAAATTATCAGAATTACGTTCCTACTCAACCTATACAGAATCAAACACAACAAAATATTGTTCCAGAGCTAATTGGAAGAGATAAAGAGTGGGTTGATAATAATGAATGGTTTGGTCAGGACGAAGTAATGACTATGGGTGCTATGGCAATCAATAATCAATTAATAGATGAAGGGTTTGACGAAGGTTCAGCAGAGTACTATAGTGAGGTTGATAAGAGGATTCGTAATGAATTCCCACAGAAGTTTAATGATTCTTCTGTTAAATCTAAGCCTCAACAAAAGGTGGCTTCGGCAGGTAGAGTAGCTGGTAATACTGGCTCAAATAAAAGACAAGTAAAATTGTCTCCGTCCGAGGTTGAAATGGCTAAAAGATTAAACGTACCCTTAGGTGAGTACGCTAAATACGTTAAAAGGTAAAACTATGACAGAAGAAAATAAAGATTTAAACAGAACCCCGCGTTCTGCCGACACACGAGCCAAAAAAGTTGCTCGCAAACCATGGAGTCCACCATCAATGTTGGATACTCCTCCTGCACCTGAAGGTTATACCTACAGGTGGATCAGAGCTGAACTCGCAGGTAGCGAAGACAGAAAAAATGTAACTTCTAGGATGAGAGAAGGTTTCGACCTTGTTAGGGCCGAGGAGTTAGATGGATTTGAACTTCCTACTTTAGATGACGGTAAACATGCAGGAGTAGTATCAGTTGGCGGTTTGCTGCTGGCTAAGATTCCTAATGAAACGCGCGAAGAAAGAAACTCCTACTTTGAAGGTCGTGCGCTTACACAGCAAGATGCTGTAGACAATGATCTTTTAAGGGAATCAGATCCAAACTCTCCAATCTTGAACCCGGAGAGGTCAAGCAAAGTAACTTTTGGAGGTGGTCAACGTAGTTGATCATCAATTTTATTAATTTTAAATAATATAGGTAACTTATTATGGCTAACAAAAATGCCCCATTTGGAGCAAGACTTGTAGGCAAATTAGGTTCTGGTGTCGCTAATGGCGGAATGACAGAATATAAAATTGCTTCAGGCGCTTCAGGGAATATTTTTTCAGGCGATTTGGTAAAAATGACTAACGCAGGTACTATCTTAGTTTCTGCTGCTGGTGATGAATCTATCGGAATTTTTAGAGGTTGTTCTTTTACAAACTCTTCAGGTGATACTATTTTTAGTTCACATTTTCCTGATGGAACCGTATCGGCTGATATTGTAGCATTCGTAGAAGATGACCCTAATGCTGTATTTGAAATTCAGAGTGCCGGTTCTCCAGCGCAAACTGATGTAGGCTTAAATGCAGATATTTCTTACACCGCAGGATCTACCAAAACTGGTATGTCAGCAGTAGAACTATCTGGAACAACAGCCGCAACAACTGCGACTTTTAGAATCATGGGCTTTTCCTCTGATCCAGATAACAGCACTACAGGTTCAGCTAACGTGAATGTTATAGTTAAGTTTAATGAGCATTTCTATGTTGATCCTACAGGAGTTTAATCATGGCAATAAATAGGTCGCAATTAGCGAAGGAACTAGAGCCAGGCTTAAACGCCTTGTTCGGCATGGAATATGCTAGATATGAAGCAGAGCATGCAGAAATCTTTGATACAGAGAGTTCTGATAGAGCGTTTGAAGAAGAAACTTTAATCGTTGGGTTTGGTAATGCTGAAGTAAAATCAGAAGGTAGTGGAGTCAGATTTGACAACGCTAACGAAGGTTATACTTCTCGTTATACTCACGAGACGGTTGCTTTAGCATTCGCACTAACAGAAGAAGCTGTTGAAGATAATCTGTATGATCGTCTAGGTGCTAGATACACTAAAGCACTAGCTAGATCTATGGCTAATACAAAGCAAATCAAAGCTGCGTCTGTATTGAACAATGCGTTCTCTACAACTGGCGGTGATGGCAAAGTATTAATCGCTACAGATCACCCGCTAGGCGGAGGTGGTTCTTTAGCAAATAGAGCTACAACTATGGCGGATCTTAATGAAACTTCTCTTGAAGATGCATTAATTAATATCTCTACATTTACTGATGATAGAGGTCTTAATATTGCACTAAGAGGAATGAAATTAATTGTTCCACCTCAGTTGCAGTTTGTTGCTGACAGACTCTTACAAACCCCAGGGAGAGTAGGAACATCTGACAATGACATTAACTCTATTAGAAATCAGGGAATGATTCCTGATGGCTATGTTGTAAATCATTATCTAACAGATACAGATGCTTTCTTCTTGAAAACAGACTGTCCTGATGGATTTAAGTATTTTGAAAGATCTCCAATGCAAACTGCATTAGAAGGTGATTTCGATACTGGAAACATGAGATACAAAGCTAGAGAAAGATATTCATTTGGATATTCTAACTTCAGAGCCGTGTTCGGTTCTCAAGGAGCTTAATGAACGATTGATTGTAGCGTTTATAACTCAACTACAATTAAGAAAGGGAGCCTCGGCTCCCTTTTTCTTGCGACATTTATATTTCAGGTGTAAACTAAAATTGGTTTAAAATTAATTAGCTTGATGAGGGCCGTTTACGGTTTCCATTAATACAAATATAAGGAGTTCAAAATGGCTAATCCACATTTCCAAAACTTAATACTAAACGCAGGTAATAGTGCGTCAACTAAACATAAGAAAGATCTTCCTATGTTCCAAGTAAATCCGTCTAGTTCGTTGTTTTATCAATATTCAAATGATTTTATGACTTACGCTTCTGGAGATTTTACAATCACTACAACTGAAGCAGGTACAGGTTCAGCTACAGAAGCTCTAACCTCTGGAGCTGGCGGTCAACTTTTGCTTACTAATGCAGCAGGTGATAATGATTTAGACTTTTTACAGTTAAAAGGTGAATCATTTTCTTTAAGCAGCAGTAAAAGAGCTTTTTTTAATGCCAGGTTTAAAGTAAGTGATGCAACACAATCTGATGTTGTAATAGGTCTACAGATAACTGATACAACACCTCTTGCTGTTTCAGATGGTGTTTATTTCATGAAAGACGATGGTGATACAAACCTAGATTTTCATATAGAAAAAGACGGTACTGATACTACTACAGCAGCGGTTACTACTTTAGCTGACGATACATTTGTTGATGTTGGTTTCTTTATAGATCCTAATACTTCACAAGTATCTTACTTTATAGGTTCTGCTACTCCAGTAGGTGTAGTTAATACTAACTTGCCAGATAATGAAGAGCTAACCGTATCTTTTGGTATTCAAAATGGTGAAGCAGCAGCTAAAACTATGACAATTGATTACATAAACGTAATCTGCGAAAGATAGGAGTAGATAATGGCAGATGCAGTTACATCAACAACAATACAAGATGGTAATAGAATAGCTGTTATACAGCTAACTAACACATCAGATGGTACTGGTGAAAGTGCAGTTACAAAAGTAGATGTTAGTGCTTTATCTGCTAATACTGCTAATGGCCAAGCTTGTACTGGAGTTAAACTTGGCAGAATTGTTTATTCAACTTTTGGTATGAGTGTCAAACTTTTATGGCATGCGACTACCAATACTATTTGTTGGGATCTTAATTCAGACTATACGACAGATGAAGACTTTACAGGCTTTGGCGGTATACAAAATACTGCTGCTGCTTCTGGTAAAACAGGAGACATAAAGCTTACTACTACGGGTCATGCTAGTGGAGATTCTTACGTTATAGTCTTAACTTTAATTAAAGAATACAGCTAAGATGAATGGCTGAATACAAAGGCAAAACAGTAACTCTTAACCGACCAAGGGCTATCTCACAAGGTAGTCCTGGTTATGGTAAAAAACGTAAAGAAGTTTTTGTGAGAGGATGTAGTAGCGAAAGTTCTAGAGTCAAACGTATAACCTTTGGTGATGCCAAGCTTGGTATGCACAAAGACAGTAAAGCAAGAAAGAAATCTTATTGTGCTAGAAGTGGTGGAATGAGTGGTACTACAGATAGATGTAGTGCTAATTATTGGGCTAGAAAAGACTGGGATTGTTAGATGGCTGAGAAAACCAAAAAAGATGCTTGCTATAAACATATAAGTAGATATATGCCTAAAAATTCTGCATATAGATCTGGGCATATGGTCAAATGTAGAAACGCTGGCGGCCCTAGTAATTACCGTATGGGTGGAAGCAGGCAAAAAAAATCTACAGGTGGTCCTGTTACGATACGCGGGCAGGGTGCTGTTATGGCAAATAGATTAAGGTAATGGCTAAAAAAGAAACACTTAAAGATTGGTTTTCTAAAAATGATGGTAAAGGGTGGATTGATTGTAAGACAGGTAAACCTTGCGGTAGAAAATCTAAAACAAACACTAAAAGACCCTATCCTGCGTGTAGACCAACAAAAGCACAATGTACGTCAGCAGCTAAAAAGAAAACAGGACCAAAAGCAATTAGTTGGAAAGATGGTAGAAAAAAAGCAGCAACTGGTGGACCAATTACAAGCAGAGGCCAAGGAATTGTTATGGCAAATAGATTAAGGTAATATAAAATTATGACTAAATTAAAAAACCCAGAAAAAGCTGATTTGAATAAAGATGGCGAAGTTGATTCCTATGAAAAAAACAGAGGTATGGCTATCGAAAAATCTATGAGGAAACAGAATCGTGTTAAACTTGCAGCAGGCGGTTTTATAGCTAAAGGGTGTGGAGCTGTCATGAACGATAAACGCAAAGTTACAACTATTAGTTAGGAGAAAATTATGCCAAAGAAAAAATCTGAAGATTCAAAATTACAAGCAAGGTTAGACGCTAAAGTTAGACCTGATGAGTCTGTTTCTGATGACCGTATTTACTACAATATGCCAAAGAAAAAAGCTCCTGCTAAGAAAACAACTACTAAAAAAGGTAAAAAATAATGGCTAGTTATAAATCAAAAGGCGGCAAAAAAATGATGAAATCTAAGGGCGGAACTATGATGAAGAAGTCCAAAGGTGGAACTATGATGAAGAAATCTAAGGGTGGCACCATGATGAAAATGTCAAAAGGCAGAGCTGTTATGAAAAAATCTAAAGGTGGATCTGTAGCAGCAGGATTTGCTAATAGAAGAAGAGAAGATCTAACTTAGTTAGTGGCTTATCTTTACAGTAATATACCCTATTTTAAATGTTGGGTAAGAAGAGAGTACACTCATAATCACGAAAAATACCATGGAGAGTTCCTTCATGCTATGGCGGTTGGTGTTACCACTATGCCAACCAGGTGTTTAAGTTTTCATATAATATTTACCGGAGAAGAATCCAACTGCGAAGATTGGAACGAGGGTAATATACATGGGGGTGCAATGTGGGCCAGAATGCCAATAACCGCTTTAGTTGCAGATACATTAGTTGATGATTTTGCCAAACCTATGTCAGTTCATGATGCACAACCTTGGGACTGTTCTTCACATAATAATTCAGTATATGTAATAGATAGAGCAACCCCTTGTCCTTGGCTTGCTAAAATAGACGGTCAAATATTCCCAGCCAAATATATGTTTACGGTTGACTATGCTGAGAATGAAATAGCAGATGACCCAGCACAACACAAAAGCAGTCATGTTATGGAATTGCTAGATGCAGGTGAATGGACAGGTAATATAGTTGCACTACCAAATAATAGAGTAAGAGCCACACATCCAGCTTGGTTTGTTACAGGAGAAGGAGCGCCTGACTTTAAACCGTCTCAACATATACATTATTCTAAATCTGATTTAGACTACACTTTAGACGTAAATAGAGTCTTTGATAATTTATACGCAGAGGATGAATAATGGCACTTTCAGGAAGTACAGACTTTGAACCTAATGTAGCTGAGTTTATAGAAGAAGCATTTGAGAGATGTGGATTAGAACTTAGAACAGGTTACGATCTAAAAACTGCTAAAAGATCTATAAACTTAATGTTAGCTGAATGGGCTAATAGAGGTTTGAATCAATGGACAATTGAACAAGGAACTCAAACAGTTACACAAGGAACTACAGACTATACGTTAAATGCTAACGTAATAGATGTTTTGGATGTAGTTGTAAGAAGAGACGTCAATAGCACTCAAACAGATATTTCTATAAGCCGTATAGGTAGATCTGAATATTTAAACATTCCCAATAAAACAACTCAGGCAAGACCTTCACAATTCTTTTTAGATAAGTTGACTGCTCCAGTATTAAAGGTTTGGCCGGCACCAGAAAATAGTACAGATGTATTGGTGTTTAATAAAATTGTAAGAATGGATGATGCTGATAAAGCTACAAACACTATGGACATGCCTTTTAGATTTTATCCCTGTTTTGTTGCGGGGTTCGCATATTATTTGTCGCTAAAGAAGTCTCCTCAACTCACCCCGCAACTTAAAGCTATATACGAAGAAGAGTTTAGGAGAGCAGCAGACCAGGATGAAGATAGAGCATCTTTTAGGATAAGACCTAATTTAAGGATGAATTAATATGGCTTATGCGGTTGGTAAATTCGCTAAAGCATTATGTGATCGTTGTGCTTTTGAATACAAACTTAATGAACTAAAAGAAGAATGGAATGGTTTAAAAGTTTGTCCAAGTTGTTATGAACCTAAACATCCTCAGTTAGAGCCTTTAACGGTTAAAGCAGATCCTGAAGCCCTATACAGACCTAGACCTAATAATGACAAAGAAGTTGGAGAAGGTTTTGTTGTTGTTACAAACTCTAATATATTTCAAAATGATTTTATGAACCCTTCTATACTTCCTTCTAATTTTGTTGTTGAGAAAGTGACAGCATCAGTAGGTGAAGTTACAATTACTACATCATGACATTAACTGAATTAAAGACTTTAATACAAAATTATGTAGAAAATGAGGAGACAACTTTTGTTGCTACCTTAAATGATTTTATTATTAACGCTGAAGATAGATTATTTGAACTAATACAATTAGATTATTTTAGAAAAAATGTTACTGGATCTTTGACAACTGGTAATACTTATTTAACCGCTCCAACAGACTTTCAATTAAGTTTTTCTTTAGCATTAATAGATAGCGAAGGCGCATATCAATACTTAGATAAGAAACACACTACATTTATGAGAGAGTTTGATGCAGATCCTACTGATACTTCTGCAAGAGGAAAGCCTTTGTATTACGCTGATTTTGATAAAGAACTATCAACAGCATCAAATAATGGATCTACTCTGATTGTATCTCCAGTTCCAGATGCAGATTATTCAGTTGAATTACATTACTTATATAAACCAAACAGTCTAACTGTAGACACTACAGGAACTTGGTTATCCAATAACGCTAGGAATGGTTTACTTTATGGTGCTTTAGTAGAGGCATATACGTTTATGAAAGGTGATGCAGATTTAATGCAACTTTATGAACAAAGATTTAATTTAGAAGTTTTAAGATTAAAGAATCAAGCAGAAGCAAGAGGAAGAAGAGATGAATATCGTTACGATTCTCTTAGATCTTCTGCTACGTAAATAAGGAGAGTAAATGGAAAAAATTAAAAGTCTTAAAGGCAAGACTATTGCTATTGTGGGTATGGGAAAAAGTTGGTTTGATTACAACTTAGCAAAATCTCATGGGGTACACTTTGATGAGGTGTGGAGTATAAATGCAGTAGCTTCTGTTATTTATCACGATAGAGTTTTTATGATGGATCCACCATCTAGATTTTTAGATACTGATGATGCTGGCGGACAAACCGATAGTATGATTAAACTTTTAAAAGAACACCAAGGCCCAATATATACTTGTGAGTTAGATGATCGTTGTCCTGGTTTAGTTGAATATCCAATTGAAGAAGTAGTAGAGGATGCTAATTGTTATTATTTAAACAATACGGTTGCTTATGCAATTGCCTTTGCGTACTGGAATGAGGTATCAAATATTAAATTATTTGGAGTAGATTTTAGCTACCAAGGTAATTTGCATTTTGCAGAGGCAGGTAGAGGATGTGTAGAGTTTTGGCTAAGTAAATGTATATCTGCCGGTATGCAAGTTGAAGTTGCACATACTTCTGGATTATTAGATACAGACGTTCCAGCAGAGCAAAAATTATACGGTTATCATAGACTTGCAGATCCTTTAGTTGTTATACAAGGTGAAAATACGTTGCAAGTATCTAAAGTTAGCAAATTAGAAATAACTAAAAAATATCAAAAACCTACTTTAATTGATAGAAATGATGGTCATCTTGATTTAATAGAGCCTAATAAATGGTAGACAAGATAACACCAGAAGGTTTACCAGAGCTAGGCTTGGTAGAAGTTGCCACTACTAATTATGGAGGACACCCTCCTGAGTTTTGGGCAGAACAATTGACTGACAAAATATGTGGATATTCTGATGATAGCGAGCCGCATATAAAAGAACAGGCCAGAGCGTATAGAGATTTAATTTATAGAGTGTGTTTGATTTACTTGGATAATGCTATAAAATCTTATAAAGCAAGTTTAATTCAAGAGCTTACAAAGTCTGGAGAAGAGAATATTGCTAAAATTATAAAAAGGGTATAGATATGGCAAT
>Ga0181380_1000669_pt1 | contig 15234 bp, 21 predicted proteins | sample 3SPOviralmetaG_FD_130116 | JGI IMG/M metagenome (GOLD analysis project Ga0181380, IMG submission 130116) | Marine viral communities from the oligotrophic San Pedro Time Series (SPOT) site, San Pedro Channel, CA, USA - 3 SPOT_SRF_2009-08-19 | ecosystem: Environmental > Aquatic > Marine > Strait... | reverse complement strand
TTTATCTCTTCTTGATAGAATTGAGTTTCTCCTCCTTCGTCTAAATCATAAGTATCTAAGTTTGGATAATATAAAACTGTTTTACCTTTATCTCTATCAATATGAAAATAAGGGTTTTCGTTAGGCTTAAATAAATTTACATACGATCTATATAAATTATGTTTCTCTAAAAAATGTTTAAGATGAAAGGTTAAAATATTAAATGTCAAAGAAGTATGGGGCAGTTCTGCCACTAAACCAGTGGGTGGAGTATTGGGTTTATCATATTCTCCATAGTAATATTTAAAATTTGTAATCTCATTGTAAATATTTTTTTGAATTTCTTTGTCAATAACATTATCTAAAATTTTTATACTCATCGAAAGTGCGGCCCTCTACGCCATAAAGAAATACTTGTTCTAGTTCCTTTAGTAACTTCAGAAACTTTGTGAGGAAATAAGCAAGGAAAAATTATAACAGAACCTGGTGTGCTAAAATTTTTTATTAAAATAGGACCATCTAAAAAAATATAAAAATCTCCTCCCACAAAAGTTTTTTCAGAGGTATTAATTAAACAGGTTAATTTAATTGAATTACTTTTATCAGTAATAAAACCATCGGTGTGATAATCATAAATCCCTTTTTTGGATCCTTCATATTTATTACTTGAGATGAAATTATTGTCATTCATAGGATACAAATCAAAACCAAAATATTCTTGATTAATATGGTCAACGTAATTATTAAATTCATACAATTCTTTTTTAATGTTATTCCACTGAACATGGGTTACTTCACTTATTTTTTTAGAACTATCTTGATGAGTGTCGTAAACAGAAGTATCCTTATTTTTTTTAAAAGACAAATTTAAATCTTTAATCTGTTTAGGTGTAAAAAATTTTTCGTGTATCCAATAAGTATGTTTCATATCCCTTTAAAGTTAAAAGCTAGTGATATTCTTTCTTTATTCGAGTGATGGGGAGAAACTTCATGTTTAAGCCAACTTGGAAAAAGATACAAATAATTTTCTTCTGGAGTAAAAAACCATGTTTGAGAATTATTAGGATTATACTGTTTTATTTTGATGGGAAAAAAACGGATAAGAGCATCATTAGTAAATATTAATTTACCTGAATTTTTTGGCGCTTTAATATAAAATATACCAGATATAATTGAACTTGGATGATCGTGAATTAAATTTGAATCTTTTTTCCTATTAACATTTAACCAAATATTATCTAATTGAACATTTCCACAGTTTAAAACATTACAATATTCATTTGCAAACTTTTCTATTGTTTTAATAAAATTTTTATCTGTGCATTCAATATCAAATTGATCTCCTCCTTCATTACTTCGATATTGTTTTTTTAATTTTTTTATATTTTTTTGAAGCTTATTTAAATTTAAATCTAAATTAGTGTAAAAAATAGTTTGTTTAAATATATCTGTGTAAGCCATCTTTAATTATCCTTATCAGCTTTAGTATATGATGGAAGACCTAAATGAGGTCTGCTATCATAATACGGCGGATTACCTTCTTTACGATATTCATTATAATGTAAAAAAGTTTGAATACATTCTCTTCCTTCAAAAGGTTTTCTCCAATGTGCTACTTCGGTTCCTTTATAAATTAACATATCACCTGGATTTAATTCAATCTTGATATCGGGAAATAAATATATCGGCCAAAGCTCTCCCCCTAAATTTACTGTCGTAGAAAACTCGCACGCCTTACGATCAGTGTGAGGTGTTAGCTCCGCTCCTTTTGTATAAACTCTTGTATAAGAATAGTTAGGAATTAATTTTAGTTTTAATTCATTTTCCATAACTGAAGTACATCTATCCAATAATATTTCTGTGGTGACGTCACTGTATATTGACCAAGCTTTTTCTACCTGACCATCTCCAAATACTCCCCACTCTTCAACAGGTCCATTAGGAAACCACTTTCTACTATAAAGAGTTCGAGCAACATTTCTTTTCAATCTTAAATAATCTGATACGAATTCACATATTTCTTTTGAAATTATATTTCTAATTACTGTATATTTTTTATCTTTAAAACTCATATATAGTTTATGTTAATTAATACCCTTCTATTTTGGTCACTGCAGCTGCTTCCTGAATGTTCTTCTTTACCCTTAAAAAGCAAAATTCTATTTTTTTTACTGTATATTTTTTTATTCTTAATTTTAGTATAGCCGTTACAAGTATTAATATAATAAATGGCTATTTTATATTTATCTGTTGATAAATTATCTTTATGAGTTTCATACTGAATTACTTTATTTGTTTTAGTTAACAAATTAGCTTTTATTCTAAGTATAGAAACTATATTTAATTTAATAAGCACGGGTTTTATTAAATCAAAATATGTGGACTGAGGCATATGATTACTATAAATATTATGTGTAAATTGAAAGTTATCTAGCTTTTCTTCTCTTTTTTTAGCCGAACCATAAATAATATCAGGATTATAATACCAATTTATTTTAGAAGCCATAAACTCTTGGCTTATATTATCACCAATACTTTTCTCCAAAAAATTATCTATAATTTTCATCAGTAAGTTATTCTCCTCATAGTAGGTATTGGATATTGTAGTTGTTTATTTTTTGAATAAATATCATTAAAAAAAACAATGTAAGTTAATCTTTCAGAATCTTTTTTTGATGAAACAAATTTATGTGCACCGTGATAGTTCCAAGAATCAAAAAGAAACAATCTATTATAAATACCATTTACCTTTAAAGTTTCTTCAAAGTTAGATTTATTTTTTTTATATTCATTTTCTAATTGACTTAAATATTTTTCATCTTTTATGTTTGGATTTTCAAAATAAGTATATTTTATTCTTTGATTTAAAGAATCTTTAAAACTTTTGTTTTTAAATAAGGACGTACCTACATCGCCGTCTTTAGATAAATAAAGTATAGCTGTTATTTGTGCACTCGTATCCGCATGAATCCAATTAACATATTTTAAATTTGGAGATATTTTTTGAAACTGTGCATTAGCGGTGTAAGTAATAGAATCAATATCATTTGGATAAAGTAATGACAAAATTTTATTATTTATCCAATTGTAAATAGTATAATCTATCTCGTGTATTAACTGTGATCTTATTCCTGGGCTTACACCATCGTATTTAAAAGATAGTTTTTTTGAAAAATCTATAATTTTTTTAGGCTCTTCAAAGAAATTGTCAACTACTAAGGAAGGAAATAACATTATTTAAAATCTTTTCCTGTAATCCAACCGACTAAAGAATATCGCGTGCCTTTTTTAACTGGTCTTACTTCGTGTTCAATAAAACTAGGAAAAACAGTTATGGATCCTTGATCACGTTTAGCTGTAATTTGATCTTCACCTTCATATAAAATTAAATCACCGCCTTTATATTTTTTAGGGTCTGAAAGTTGAACCGAAACAGATAGTTTTCTAGTCATGGTGTTATAGGCTCTATCAAAATGTCTCCCGTATTTTTGATTTTTTTGATAAACAGTAAATTGAAGTCCTTCAGCAAAACCAAAAATATCAAATTTAAAATAAGTATTATTAATATAATTTATCGAGTTAGTTAATTTTTGATATGCAAACTTAAGTTCATTGGGGTGCATAAAAACAATATCACTATCTCTAATTTTTTTATTTATAACGCTTTTACTAGAAAGGCCTCCAGTAAAAGTTCCTTTGGCTTTTGAAATGTCTATAATCTGTTCACATTCTTCAGGTGTAAATACTTCTTTTGACCATGCATAAGTAGCTACTTTATCTACTTCAAACGGCCATACTGTAGATGTAATTTTTTTCTCTTTCATTAAAATAGATTACTAAAAATTTATTGTAAAAGCAATATTAATCTAATTTCCACTTATTAATTGATCTGTCCCAAGTAGCAGGATTTCCGAATTTATCTAAGCAAACCCACTCTTGTAAATCTTCTGACCATTTTATTTCTGTTTGTGATCCAATAACAATTTCTTCATCAGGTCTTTCTTTACCAGCTGGTGGATCATAAACACCTGTGTCTTCATTTAAAACCCAAGAATCAAAGAATTTTGGTTGTATAAAAGCATCTCTAGTTTCATCGTAAATCCAACCAATACCCGGGTAATTTTTTCTAAAAGGTGTTCCACCTAATGCATGGACATTGCGGTGAGTATTATATGAACATTGTTTATGAACTATACCTGTTCTTGCAGTAATAGCTTCTTCAGTATCACTATCTGGCCCAGGTCTAACTTGAACCACTAAATTGTTTTCATCTAATTCTGCAAAGTGTGCCATAATATTAACTAAAAGTTAGTGTTTCCGATCCTGATGACGTTGCTGTCACTGTTGTTGTTTTATATCCTCCGCCAGAACTTGTTGAAGAAGTTACTCCAGATGAAAAAGTTATAGAGTTAGTATCTGGGTATTTTAATATTATTATACCTGAACCGCCAGCTCCTCCATTAACAGGAGCACTTGTAGAACCTCCTCCGCCGCCTCCGGTATTCGTAGTTCCAGCTCCTCCATTTCCCGACATGCTACCTGCTCCTCCTCCGTCTGAGGCTGACCCTGCCTGTGGTGATCCAAAAGGTCCTCTTCCAGATCCTCCTCCACCTCCTGCTCTGCCTGTAGAATCAAGTGGTGATGTTAAACCTGCGCCGCCGTTTCCAGCATTTCCATTTGTACCAGCTTGGCCAGCTGCTCCCGCACCGCCTCCGCCGCCAGAATTACACTGAGCTCCGACTAAACCACACGCTCCAGCTCCTCCTCCAGGATATCCTTGCCCTGAAGTTGTTCCTTGACCTGTTGGATTTGAAGAAGTGTTACCAGGTCCTATTCCCTGACCTGAACCAATAGTAGCTGAATCTGGTGCATAACCATTCGCACCGCCCCCGTAAACTGTTTGAGTTCCGTCAGCGTGCACTAAAACATTATTACTTCCTTGAACCGATGGACTAGTTTCATCTCCTACTCGACCAGCTCCTCCTGCACCTATTGTTATTGTGTAAGCTTCGCCTACTACGAAATTTATTTTTGAAGCTGCAGCGTTTCCACCTCCAGTTCCTTCAGGTGTTGTAGCTACATATCCGCCAGCTCCTCCGCCAGCTCCAGATTGATTTCTTCCACCACCGCCACCAGCGACAATTAAGAAATCTACACCTTCTACTAAGGCTGCTCCTTGTCTTTGTCCAAATCCACTTGCTGATCCTGCTCCAAATGATCCTATAATTGGCATCTTTCTTCTATCCTCCTATTAAGCGAATTGAGTCTGAGCTGCTAACGCTGTGAACGTAGCATCACCAGTCTTAATCACTGTATATGTGTAAACATCTAATGAGCTAGCATTTCCAGCTGAAGGTGCTGATCCGCCTTGCCATTCTGGAGTAACTGTTGATCCATCAATTTGAACAACGTTATTGTAATAAGGTGTTGAACCATTTTTAACAATGAACGCTACAGTAATAGATTCACCTGTATCCATAATAGCATTTAACGCGTTTGAACCATCTCCTCTTAAATTTACTGTGAAGTTTGCTCCCGCATCAGATGTGTAATTTAAAACTGCTTGTGTAATAACATCATAGTTGATTGTTCCAGTGGCTGATGTTGCAGATGTTGTAACTTTTTCTGCAAGTTGTTGAATTTTACCACCACCATTTAATGTAACTCTACCAATTCCTTTTGGAGTCAAAGTTAAATCAATGTTTGTGTCGCCACCAGTAGCTGATAATGCTGGAGCATTTCCTGCTGCAGCGTTTGTTACTGAAAATTCATTTACAGCTGATCCTGTAGTTACAAATTTAATTTGTTCATTACCACTTTCATCTCCGATGAAATTAGCACCATCGATTAAAATGTTTTTACCATTTGCGTCTAAGTTAGCTGAAAGTTGAGGAGCGTAGTCAGATGATAATTTCTCTAAATTAGAATTAATCATATCTGTTCCGTTACCGTAAAGAATTTTAGTTCCTTTATCAGCAGCAGCCCAAGTTACACCAGTTTGACCTGATACTTTAACTGTTACTGCGTAAGCTCCAGATGTTGAGTTTTTAATAATGTAATATTTTTCTGTTATTGGAACAGTAACATTTACTGCGCCTGTAATCGTTCCAGTTAATTCTAACGCAATATTTTTAGCGTTTGAAACAGCGCCATTTGTTGCAACTAAAGTTGCTCCTGTTGTAGCATTAAGTGCTACGGCTTCATAACCAGCTGATGCTTGCTCAAGAATTAATAAGTTTGTGTTTGTAATTGTACCCCACGTACCTGAGTTTTCACCAGTTGCTTGTACGGTAAGTTTTAAAAAGCTTGATGTACTGTTTGCCATATTTTTAAGTCCTTATTTGTTCGTATTTTATTAAAATTAAGCAGCTGTGTCAACATTTTTCCAAGTGGGTGCTGTGCCTGTATCAACTTGGTTCCAGATAATAGCATTAAGCGATCCTGTAGCCGCTGTCAAGCTATTTCCTGTTAATGTTATATTCGCATCTGCGTCAATGTCAAGGGTTCCTAAGTTAATTGTTGCATTAATTCCAGTAGGTGTCACTATCGTATTCGGTGTGGCTGTAACGCTGTTTAACGACACAGTTATAGGGTTTCCAGAAACACTTACAGATATAGAATCTGAGAAACCACCCCAATCTAAGGCACCCCACGTAGATCTTCCCCAACCAGTATTTACCTCTACCTCTGTTCCTACATTTGCTAAAGTAGCATTTAATCCAAATCCTGTAGGTACTACTAAATTGTCTCCATCGTTATTCCATAAACCTTCACCCCATTCTTTTCTACCCCAACCAGTATTTACTTCAGCGGTTGCTGTTACTGTGCCTAAAGAAAATGACATTGAGAATCCTGCAGGTATTAAAGTTCCTGGAATACCCCAACCTAATTCACCCCAATTAGTTCTTCCCCAACCAGTGTTTACTTCTGTGGTTAATGAAACTGATCCTAAATTTGTAGATAAATTAAATCCTGTTAGTTGTGCTGATTCATTAGGAGTTCCCCATTCTTGTTCACCCCATTTATTTCTACCCCAACCAATATTAACTTCAGAATCAACTGAAACTGAACCAAGAGACATTGACATGGGGAAAGAATCTGCAAGAATAGTTCCTCCTTGACCCCATGGTAAATCTCCCCACGTAGATCGTCCCCAACCTTCATTAATTACTCCAGTAATAGATACACTTCCTAAACTTGCAGATAAACCAAACCCTGTTACATCAGCTCCTTCGTTTGGATTACCCCAAAGTTGTTCTCCCCAGTTTCCTCTTCCCCAACCTTGCTCAACGGTTGCGTCTATAGTTATGGAACCTAAAGTAAAAGTAGTTTCAATTCCTGTTGGAATTATAGATGCGTTTGCTTGATCTTGCCAAGCACCTTGTGACCAATTTAAAGCTCCCCATGCATCTTGAACAAGATCAACAGGTCCACCCATTCCAATTCCATGAACATAACAAAAATAATAAAAATCAATATTGTTAGCAGGTGTAATTTCTACGTATCGAGTAGTTGCAGCATTAAAAGAAGCTGTAGTTGTGTAATCACTTTCAGGAACTGTAGATCCATCTAAATTATAAGTTACACCAGTTGAAATTCTATAAGAATTGGGTGAGGATGCATCAGTGGTAAATAGTAATGGATGATTAACATTAGAAGAATCGTTTTGATTAAATCTTAATGTAGCCCCTTGAACCCATTTAATTTCACCGGGACCTGTTGAATTTCTAACTCCGTCTAAATAGAAAACATTACCTGTGCCACCACCATACAAATTTCCACTTGCGACAGTGACTGTATATGTTTTGTCGGCCATAGGAGGCTACCTCCTAATTAACCTGATATCCTTAAGATACTGGCAGTTGATGTATTTGCTGGGAATTGAATTGTAAATGTTCCAGATGTTGCTGTTTTATCTGTTCCAAAATTTAAAACACAAACTGCAGCGTTTGATTGACTTGTATTATAAATTAAAGCACCTCTTGCAGTAATTGTTGCAGAGGTAAAAGATAAATTTGCAAACGTTGTTCTAGCAACACCAGCTGAAATAGAAGTTCCAGAGTTTACTAAAACTCCTCCTCCTGCTGAGTAAGATCCTGAGTTAGAAACTTCGTTTGTTGTTGTGTAAACAGTTGTTGCTGAACTTAAAGTTGCTGAGCTGGAATAAAGAGCTAGTTTGAAAGTATTTCCACCAGATCCTGATGCTAAAAAATTTTGTTTTGCTTCTAATAGTTGTTGTTTAAAACTATTTGCTATCGCTTGTGTAATTGCCATTTTAACTCCTTATTGTTTTCCTATACGAGGAACACCAGCTTGATATTCATCTCGTCTTCGTCTTCCCATAGCTTCGATTGAGAAGGCCTCTACAGCTTGTTTATACCTATTTTCGTATAGTGTCAACTGATCTTGTGGGCCTTTTAAAAATCCGTAAGCCTCGATTAGGCATGCATATAAAAGTCCGTTGGGAAAGTTCGTACCTAAATATGAGGTACTATTTGTAGCGGATAATCCAGTGGGTTTCAAGATATAATTTATCTGAATTTCATAAGTTTGATCTGGAACAGGAGCAAATACAATATTGTTCGCATCCCACCAACCATAGTATTTTGGCTCTCCAGTAGCGTCTGTAGGGTTATATTCGCTCATAAAATTAGGATCTCTAAACTGTAAAAAACCTCTGTCTTCAGTGCCACTTGGTGGTTTTACGATTTGAGCTGATCTAATAACTAAAGTATTTTCCGGAACTAAAATATATCTTTGATTTACAACTAAGCTAGCTGTAGCATAAAATCTGTTATTATCAGAATCAACATCTCTTAAAATTCTAAATTCAGCGTCCTCAATAAAACCTTGAATGATAGTATCGGTAAACACTGTTGAACTAACTTCTGTGTAATCTCTAATTTTTTGTTTTAATTCTAAATATGTCATGCTCTATCGTTTAAAGGACTTACAATACTTTGAAATCCTCCTCCTGTTTCTGTTGATGTTGCAGCTGAATTAACTGTAAAACTATAGCTATTTTTTACAGTAACTTGTGGTGGTTGTCCAGCTTGGTTCACTGTTGTTTCAATCATTGTTATAGGATAAGACCCAAAAACAACGGCTCCAGAGCTGTGAGCTCCAGCTATAGTAGAATTTAAGGTTACCCCTCTAAAAGGTGCTTTAGACGCTCTTATTAAACCACTCAATACATTTCCTGATTTTGAGCTATATTGAATGACTTCATTTTGAAATTGTCCTACAGTTATATTTTCATTTGGTGCTGGTAATACACCAGTTTCAATAACTTTTTGAATCATTAAATACCCTGAATTTGGATAATAAGTTGCATCAGTTAAAGTTAAAGATCCAACTTCAGTGGCTGTTAAATCAGAAGCTAAAGTAGTCTTTAAAGTAAACGCGGCTACTGGAACACCACCAATAGGTCTTGGTATTCCTGTAAATCTAACTTGGTCATTGTTTACTAATCCACTAAAAGGTTGACTAACTGTTATTGTTGTTGTGCCATTAGTTGAAAAAGGATTTTCTGGCAAGATATCTGTTGTAGGTGGTTCTTGTCTTGCCGGTCTTGGATGCTGTAAACCTTGAGGATCAGCGGTAAAAGGTGTTGGTTCTAATTGAGGTTGTTTAGGTTCAAACTCAGATGTGTGAACTCTCGCACCATTCCATTCTCTAACCATTTCGCTGTATGGAAATTGTAATCCAGATCTGTCTGAAATAAATTTTGCGTATTTTCCTCTTGCTGTGTTTCCCATAATTATGCTGTAGGGTAGTAGCTTTTAGGAGATATAAACGTACTTGATGGAGATCCGTCTTCTGCTAAAGCTCTAGCCAATTCATCCTCGTATATTAGTTTTAAAGCTTGTGTTTCATCTTTTTTATATTTCATAGATAAATAATAAGTTAGTCCTGCAACCATACAAGGTACAAATCTGTATGGAACATTAGTTGCGTTTGTGTAAACACCCGCATCTTGAATTCTTTTTTCAAAATTAAAATTAATAACTTGATTATTTTCTGAAGATCCAGGCGTTAAATATAATTGAATAGTTACTCTGTCGATAAATCTTTGAACAAAATATTGTGATGGCTGACCTGTAGCTGATTTATTAGATAAAGCTTGATAAGCTGATCTATTTATTTTTGATAAAGGTGAATCAACATTAGAACTATTTCTAAAAGAGGCCTCTAAAATATCCGAAGCACCATTTACAAAATTAGTAATGGCAGCACCGTTAGAATGAGTGGCTGCAGTTGTTCCATTAACTCCTCTTGTTACTCCCGTTAATTCTAAACTATTAAATCCTGTATAGCTTATATTTTCAGAACCTACATTGATTGTTCCCTCTGTAGGCATTCTGTCTTTTGAAGCAATTGTAATTCCAGTGGTTTGAGAAGTTGTAGTTATCGCTGCTGTTAAAGTTGAAGTAACTCCGTTAGAATTTCCGTCACCTGTAGAACGATAAATGGCGTATTCGTTTTGACCGTTAACTAAAGTAATATTTGTATTTCCTACTTCCCAATAATGAAGTCCTCTATTACCCCATTCTTGAAACATTATGTTTAAAGATCTTCTTGCGGTTTTTAAATTGTAACCGCTCATATCAAACAGCCCAAGTCTGTTGTAACACTCTTCAACTATCTCATCGATATAAAAAGTTTTTTCAAACGTTGTAGTTCCAGAAGTCGTGTTGGCCATTAGTCAGCCTCCTAATCTTGGTTTCCGCCGCTATGAAAAACAGTAATAGACGTAACTTGTTCAGTCGTAAAAGTTGCAAATACATCTGTTTTAAATAAAACAGGTCTTGGAAACTCAACCATTTTAGATTCCGCAACAGCTGCTTTTGAAAGAGTTACTTTTGCACTTCCACCAGATCCTCCATCTTTTAAAACGATGTCTCCAGCAGTAGCTGTTCCAGTATAATACAATCCGTAAACTCTTGTTCTTCCAGACTGAACTGTTCCTGTCTCAGTCGTTTGTTGTGTTGCTTCGTTATCTGATCCGAATACCATATTTTTTTCTCCGTTTTCTTATTAGTGTGGGTGGGTATTAAGATCAAAAAGTCTTAAAGTTTCCCACCCACGTAATTATTAGTTACCAAAAGGTGTAACGATTGTACCGTCACCAATTAATAAACCTTCAACCATGTATTGATTGTCTGCTGTTGCAGTAAACTTGATTCTAGAACCAACTAAGCCACCTTTAGTAGCGTTACCAGTTCCAGCTTCTCCGTTTAAATTTACAACATCATTTGCTGCTGCAGGTACGAAAGCTTTTTTCGAACCATCGTCAACACCAACCATTACTGAACCAACAAATTTGTCAGTTCCATCTGTTGAAATTGTACCAGTGAATTCATCAATGAAAAGAATTTCAAAAGTAGTTCCAATAGTGTTTGGATTGTTTGGGTCACTTCCTGGTCCAGCTACGTCTGAGTCAGCAGTAGCATTGATTGTAGGTAGTGTGATTGCAGTTGGAGTCCCAACGGGATCCATAGTTAAAACTCTTCCTGCGTGAGCCGCTACAGTTAAATTTGTAGCTGCAGTAAGAGCAACAACTGCTCCAGGTCCTAAATTGATAAAACCATTTTTAGATCTTACCGGTCCTGAAAATGTAGTATTTGCCATATTATTATCCTCCTAGTTTTCCGAACATAGTCTCTAGGCCGTCGACTATACGCGTCTATGTTCTAATTAATTGTATAGTGATTTAGGTATATAGCAGATTTTGATAGAGTGCAAGAGAGCCTTAAAAGAAAGTGCGATTTCAGCGATGTAGCGTTTTTATCTTACGTAGCTACAGAGACGTCAGGTGCAGCATTTTCTATTCTATTAAGCATTGAAGCTTCTTTTGCTTCTGCTAGCTTAATATGATTAATGACTTGTTTTATCTTGTCATCAATCCTCACCATATCCAGAGTATATCTTTTTTCTCTGTTATAGTGCTGCGACCAATCAAGTTCCAGTCCTCTCTTCTGAGTGTAGAGTTCTTGAACGTGTGTCATTTATAACCTCCTCATAGGTTAACCACAATTTGGATTTACTAGTAAATCCGTCTTTTTCCCAGACTATATCATTTTGTCCTAGCTTGTCAACTAGTGCATTTTCAAAGGCTTTATCATGGTCTTCACACGTCATATTGAAGTCAGCATGATAGCCATATGCTCTGATTTGTACTCGGAAATTTTTCATGGGTTCGTTCTTTCTATCATAAAAAGGGGGCCTTCAACAGCCCCCTTTAAAGTTATTTATTACGCTCCGTTAGAACCGTAAATACCTCTATAGTCAGATACGCCAAATACGTATCTTTCTCTAGCTTTGTATCTTACGTTTCCAGTGTCAAAGTCACCTTCCATAGCTGTTTTGATAGGTGATCTATCAAAGTACTTCATACCATTTGGTACATCAGTAATAATGAAGAACTGATCAGGATCAGTTAAGAAATTGTTCACTCTGTAACCTTGAGGAACCATTCCCATAGATCTGATAGCATTGATATCATTATCAGCTGTAGCTGTTCTACCTTGAGAAGCCATTAGTCTCTCAGCTGTAAATTGAAGAGCTGAAGGAATAACTAATTTTAATCCTTTTGCTGCAATCAATAAACCTCTTTCGTCAGTCATTTCAGCGATGTCTATTAAAGACTGCTCTAATGACGTTTCGTTAAGGTCAGCTTGTACTGCTAACGTATTCGCAACGTTTCCAGCGATTGTTGGGTGAGATCTGCTAAACAGAACTACGCCATCACCAGATTGGAATGTAGTAAATCCATTCACAAGAGGTGTTACCGCTTTTGTTTGTTTAGTCTGAGCCATAGATCTTGCTAACGCTTTTGTATATCTAGACGCAAGTCTATCATACAAATTGTCCTCGATTGCTTCTTCAGTAATCGCGAACGCTAACGCAACAGTTTCCATAGTGTATCTTGCTGTGTATGTTTCTTGAGCATCGTCAAACACTACACCAGAACCTTCTGGTTTAGTTTGTGCTTGGCCGAACCCAGATAACATTACTTCTTCTTCAAACGCTCTGTCTGAAGATTCAGTAGCATAGATCTCAGCATGTTGGTTTTCGTATTGTTTATACTCCAGGCCGAAAAGGGCGTTTAAACCTGGTTCTAGTTCTTTAACTAGTTGTCCTCTACTTATTGCCATAGTTTATCTCCTTATACTCCTACAGTACCCTTCAAGAAGTGCTCGTTAATGCTGCAAACAAAGTTCGCGTTCGTAGCATATGTAGTCACATTTGAAGTGTTATTGTTTTGTGCGTCTTTAGTCACACCAAGTACTCTTAATTGAGCCGTACTTGTAGTAACCGTAGATGCGTTTAGTTCAGACTTGGACTGAAAGTTTGCTGTAGTCCCAGCCGTAACTTCGATGTCCGCATTTAAGAAAACAGATGTTAACGCTAAAGCAGCGTTAGACTGAATCTCAAATCTTTCATACGGGTCATCTGATATAAAACCAACAATGTCCGTTGCCGTGTTTGAAGCTTTCAAATGGTTAGCGAACGTTGGCTTGTTTGTATTGGCGTCGGTAAAAAACACACCAGTAAGTGTACCGATTAAAGTATCACCTGCAGCCGCTTGTGCAATTGTTGCAGTGTTGATTGCTTTTACAGCATCATTCTGAAAAATTGCCGGGGCGCTAGCAGCGATAGGATATTCTGATAGACCTTGGTTATCGTTATTTTGACCAACTTTACCAATTGCTCTCATTCCGAATGGAGCATCTTTGTTAGTTGCCATGTTTTTTTCTCCGTTTGTTAGTTAATCGTTGGTCTAGGAATCGTTAAAAAATTAACTTTTCTTTGTACCACCGAAGTTTACACGAGTTTGTCTATCGATATTGATAGGCATACTCTTATGCTGTTGTCCTTTAAGATCGTGATCCATTGCTTCAACGACTTGCTCATGTTTCTTTTGATAGTGAGCATTTCTTTGTTGCGCGATCTCAACCGGCACTCTTGCCAGCAACAAGCCACCAACTCCGATCACTCCAGCGTATTTGCCGTCTTCAACTCTTGGATAATCACCGTCAGGATATTCATCGGCTCTTACTAATTCATAACCAGATCTTAATCTGCCCTGAATATTCTTAGCATCGTTGAAACCCATGGTTTCGGCTCTTAGCCACCTATGTTGAAAACCAGTAGGCGCTGGTGGTGCATCTAAATTTGATGGTGGAGTCCAAACTTTTTTCTTAGAGCTCTTATCTCTAGTTTGGCTCGCACGGGAAGTTCTTGTTTCGTCTATTTTTTTCATATGCTTATACCTCCTTCGTGATTTGACTTAATTGTCTTGCATACTCTTCGAGTGGCACACCTAATTTTTTAGCGATTGTTTGCTGTGATGGCGTGAGTCTCACAGTCTTGCGACCTGGTCTTACACTTCGCTTCGCTTCAGCTACTATTTGTGTAGGTTTGGTCGTAGGTTTAACCTCTGTTGTACCAAATTTATTAGGAAATTCAAGTCTTATTCTTTTATCTATTTCCGCATAATATTCGTTACTATTAGGATCAAAGCCTTCATCTTCAGTTAATTTCTTATGAAGATCAAATGCAGTGTATGTCATAGCACTATCTTTACCAAACCACTCGTTTCTAGAAGCCCATTCTTCCGCTCTTGGGTCTTGCGTAGGTTGTTTTGGTTGTAATGCTTGATCAAGAGTTGGTCTAGCTTCTGGTTTAACTTTAGCTTGCTCTTCAGCTTTTGCTTTAGCTTCTAACCATTGTGCTTTTCTAACTCCTACTTCAGATATTTCTGCCATTGCGTCAGCTTCTGCATTTACATCGTTAGCTTCTCTAGCTTTTGCTAGTTTGGCTTTCGCTGCATCTAAACCTGCAGTAATACTTTTTTCAGTGGCATCAAGAAAACCTGGTTCTAATTTTCCAAGTTTTGTTTCTACTGCTTTTCTGTTTGCTTCAACTTTTTGAGCGTAAGTGATAGCGGCTTCTTTTTGTCTTTCCGCTTCTCTCCACTTCTTCGTAAGTTTAGCAATTCTTTTTTTAACACCATCGCTGTATTCACCAAGTTCATCTTTTGGTTTTTCTTCTTCAGCTTCAGGTTCTTTTGTTTTTTCTTCTTCCTTGGGTTCTTCTTTTGTTTCAACAGGTTTTGTTTCCTCTTTAACAACTTCACGAACATTCGGATTTTCAACTGTTTCTTCTTTTTGTTCGACAACAGCTTCGTCTTTTGTTTCTTCTATATCTACATCAACTTCATTTCCTGAAGTATCAATAGGAACGTTTCTT
>Ga0181380_1000668_pt1 | contig 15236 bp, 16 predicted proteins | sample 3SPOviralmetaG_FD_130116 | JGI IMG/M metagenome (GOLD analysis project Ga0181380, IMG submission 130116) | Marine viral communities from the oligotrophic San Pedro Time Series (SPOT) site, San Pedro Channel, CA, USA - 3 SPOT_SRF_2009-08-19 | ecosystem: Environmental > Aquatic > Marine > Strait... | reverse complement strand
TTTGTTATGCAAACAGAAAACGGCCAAGAATTTGGTGCAGGTGTCCGTGGTACTCAAAAGGTATTAAAGGATCTATTTGAAAATGGACCAAACCCAGATTGGTGTACACTACGATATTTTTCACCTACACCTGACGGCATTCCACGTTTCCCAGTTGTTATTGACTGGGGAGTAGGTAAAAGAGAAGACTAATGGATTTAAAATTTACAACAGCAGGAGATATTATGACAGCACAAGATACATATCAAGTAACAGCAGATGAAATTCGTTCTTTTATTGAACGGTTTGAGCGTCTGCAAACAGAAAAGCAAGACATTCAAGACGCTCAAAAAGAAGTGATGGTTGAGGCAAAAGGACGAGGTTATGATACCAAGGTTCTACGTAAAGTCATTGCAATTCGTAAACGTAACCGTGACGATGTAGACAATGAGAATGCTGTAACTCAAATGTATATGGAAGCATTGGGAATGTAATTTACAAGTTACAATCTGGCATTAAAAAAGGAGGGGAAAATCCCCTCCTTAGTAGTATCGTTAACCGATATCTTATTATTATTGTTCTTAGAACAAGTTAGATACCAATACACGGCGGTAGTACAAGTTGGTGTTTGCTGTAAGAGCACCAAGACCTTGTGAGTCGTGGTCACCTTCAGCATATGGGTTAGCAACCATACCGTAGCGAGTCTTAAACCCGATTTTTGGTTGGAAGCTGTTTTCACCAACGGCACGAACCATTTGCAACGGTACGTATGGGCAATAGAACAAGCCAGCATCAAATGCACTTGAACCTTTATAACCGACAACCAAATAGTTGCTGCCTGCATATGGGTCAATATACACTCTGTAACGACCGTTAAGAACACCGGCAAATGTGTTGCCTGTATCATCAACTGCCAAGTTGTTGCTGTTAAGTGCTGGTGTGTAGTCGAGTACACCGGCCATTTGCAATGCTGATGCAACATCAGAAGAACAGATAACCATGTTACCTTTACCACGACGTGTACCTTTTGCAATTGCGTTTGCTTCTTGTTCGATTTGGAACATCAAGCCCTTGAACTTCTCAACAGACCAACGTCCGTTTGCATCAACGTCAAGATCGAATGTACCTTGAGCAGCAGTGCCATCAGCACCCTGTTTCGCAGTTGTGTAAATTGTACGAACCAATTCACGGTTGATTTCGACCAAGATTTCTGATTGCAGAATGTTTGCCAGCTCTGTTTCAGCATCCAAACCGTGTACGGCTTTAAGATCCTGAGCAAGTTCTGTTGTGTATTCTGCTTTCAATGCGCGTGATTTTGCAGTTACGGCAACTTTCTCGATTGAGAATGCCATTTCAGCAAATCCTGCACCAACACCGTCGCCCAATGCTTCAGCTGCTGCTGTTGTCATACCTGTACCAGTATTAGCAGTTGCAGCGGAACCAACAGTACCTGCAGATGCGCCAGCACCTGAGAAGCCTGTTGCAGCTTCGTTGTAGAATGCTTCGTCACCAGCTTGGTTGGTGTAATGCGAACGCATTGCGAAGATCAAGCCTGTTGGGCCTGTCATAGGTTGAACACCAGCAATGTCATATGCCATCAAGTTTGGCATAGCACGGCGTACCAATGAAATCAGGATAGGATCGTAACCTGCAACAGGACCTGCTGCAGTTGCGCCTGAACTGAAACCTGCTGGTGCGGAACCTGCAGCATTAGTTGGTGCGGCTTCTGACAACAAGGAGCTCATGCCCACTTGTGTGTCGCCTGACTCCATAAGAGCCTTTTCTGTGTTTTCAAGAATTGTAGCGGTTACGCTTTTCTTGTGCTGATCGGCGATTGGTGAAAAAGAATCGTGCTCAAGAATTGGGCCCCACTTCTCCACAAGCGCTTGATAGTTTGACTGAGTCATATCTGTCTATCTCCTTGTTTTGGTTTTCTTCTGGATATATTTATAAAAGTTATTATTTCAAATGTGTTTTAGCGTTAAGAGCCTCGACGAGAGCATTAACTGTATAATGATCTGATGCAGGTTTAGCTACAACGGTATCTTCTACAATGATTTCGTCTTCCTCAACATTAGCATCTTCCGTTACGGCTTTTGCTTCTGCAAAGAATGATTCCTTAAGAGTGTTAAGGTTTGCGGTGTACTCTTCGATATTATCAAAATCGAGCTTTTCAGCAAGAACCTTCATTCTTTCCTGTTGGGTCAGAGTAAGATCCTCAGTGACTTCTGCGAACACTTTTCCGGCTTGCAAAGAAGTGATCTCTTTTTGCAATGCAATGTTCTCGTCAATACGAGTATTTGCATCAGTTTTCAATCCTTCAACTTCTTCTTCAAGCTCAGCAACAACATCAACTGTATCTTCGTTGATTGCAATGTTGTGCTCTTCAAAAAGTCCTTTCAGACCGTCCATCAACGATTCTGCCATTTCAACCTTAATGCCGGCTTCGATAGCAACTTCGTTTTCTGTCATCCACTCTTCTACAACATAGTCGAGATAGGAATCTAGGTTTTCAACAAGGCCATTGACAGTTGAGTCAATTGAAGATTTCATTTCTTCATCAAGCTGTGTTGAATATTCTTCATTCATTTTGGCAGCTTTTGCCGCAGCACTTTCATTTACTGCTGCTTCAAATACCAAAGTTACTTTTGATTTAAACTCTTCTGAAAGATCCATGCCTTCAAACATTGCTGAGATTGATTCGTCAAGTTCAACGACTTCTTCTACAACAACTTCTGCATCAGCAGCTTCTGCATCTTCTTTCATTCCAGGTGTTACTGCTGCAACTTTTTCAGGTGTTGGATCAACCTTCTTTGCTACATCAGCCTTGTGTTTTTTTGCCGTACCGCCTTTTGGTGTAACAGGATCTTCAACTGAAGAAACACCATCGTCGGCTACAAACTTTTCTTGTAGTTCATCTGACATGCTTACTACTCCTTTTGTTATATTCTTTATACCTAATATTTATAATTTTCATTTTCTGAGTGATTCGATAAATTTATTCAACATAGCAGCTGCTTGTGCTTCATCAATCCGCTTGACAACTGTTTTATATTGTGTTTCAACTTCTTGTTGAATTTCTTCAATCACTTCAGCAACCTGTTCTTGAACCTGCGCAGGCAACCAAGAAGATGAAGCAATGTCATAAAAGTATTCAACATTTTCCATAATACCATTTACGAAACAATTAGGGCCAGACGGATCGGTTACAACATCAACAGTAGCTAAATGGAAATCTGATTGAACTTCCATGATACCATCTTTTGTTGGTTTAACTGAACCAAGTCCACGTGTTGATACACCGACCTGAACTCCTTCGTCAATGAATGTCTTAACAATTTCACCCATTGGAGTACCAAGCAATTTTGCTTTACCCATAAAGTTTGAACCATCTCTCCTCATTTCAGTAATCAAATGAGATACACGGTCGCCGTTTACGGTTGGTCCATCAGGGTGGCCAAGTTCCCCAAGAGCTCGTTTGGTTTCAACAAAATCTTTATTGTATCGAACCATTTCTTTCTCAAGGATTTCGGATGGGTAACATCTACCGTTGCGATTGTTAATGTCACCTTGCATAAAGATACCTTCAATGAAGTAGGACTTTTTGCCAGTTTCTTCATTTAATTCTGTGCTCGTTGCGGCACTTTCGTTAAAAATTTCTGTAATAAGTTTCATATCATTAGGTCCTTTATTTGTAATATATTTATAATATTATTACCTTTTAATCCTTTATTAAAGTGCTTCTCTTGCAAATCCTACAATTTCGTCAAAGCCTGCCTGATCTTTTTTCATAACGGATTCCATTTGTTTACGGTTTTTTGTATTCAAACCTTTAAACATTGAATTAAGCAATTTAGCATCTTGAGGTGAAATCCTAGTTGATTTACCGTTGTCAAATTTAAAATTACCAGGTCTTACTGCTTCATCTAAATTGACACTTTCATTCTTTTTTTCCCAAGGTGCCTTTTTCAATGTGACTGCTTTTTTGCCAGCTTTGGTTGCAGCTGTTGCCTTATCCAATTCTTTTGCAAGCGCAGCACTTTGGCTTTCTTTAATACCACCGCCAAGAGCCTTTTTGATTAAGTCATTTGCTTTAACTTTTTTGACTTCCGACATTTTATCCATGCCATCATCATCTGTTTGTTTTACTTTTGTTGTTTTCATAACTGTGCGAGTTTTGCCATCAGGACCAGTCATAGTTACTGGTTTTTTTGTAGCAGCTTGAGTTGTTTCCTCAAGTTCTTCGCCCATTGACATTACTTCGGCTGTTGCATAACTATAAAGTGTTTGCATTTCTTTTGCCACACCTGCCAATTTGTTTTGAAACCATTCTTCAGGATCTGATGTTTTTGACACATATGCCGCAATACCTTGCATTGCGTGTGACATTGAACGCAAAGCATTCATCATCATTGGCTTTTCTTCCATTGGGTTTTCAGCAAGATCAACATCTTCTTTCATAGAATTTTTATATAGATCCAATGCTTTTGCGTATTTTGGATTTTTCATCATACGTTTTGATTCACCCTGATCTGGATTATCGTGTGCCATACGGACCGTAGGCTCATCCAAGGAATGCTTTTTCATATGTTTCTTATATGCATCAAACTTCTTAGGATCTACTGTTTTACCAAAGCTTTTGCTCATGGGCTTCATTGAACGTGAGATCTCATCAATTTGTTTTGCTTCTTCGCCTAACTTACGACCGCCACCTGCATCTGAACCAGTTTTCTTGATATATGCTGAGTCATATTTTGCATCAGTGCCATCATCGGCAGGGCGCTTTTTCATAGTTTTACCTTTGATCTCACCAGTAAACTGATCGTCTGGTGCAACCGGGTGTTTAACTGTTTCAGCATCGTGCATATCTTTAAAGCGATTATTTTCGTCGGAGCGGTTATGCTTCGATACTTCAGCTAGTTTTTGTTTAAAAGACTTCATAACGCCTCTCCTAAATTGATTTAATTCTATTTATCATTTTATTCTTCTGCAGGCTCATCAGGGTATTCAGCTTTTTCAGCTTCAATCTGTTCCTTCATATCTTTCATTTCATCATCTGACATTTGAAGGACGTTACGGATAACCCATTCTCTTGAATAATAAACACCAACATGGTCTTCAACATCACGTAGTGTTTGCATACGTTCACGGATAATTTCTGCTTCTTTTAATTCTTCAAAGTAATTATCATTAATAAAATCGTAACGAACAGCATTTTTGATCTGTGCAAATTCTTCAGGTGTCATAATGCCTTTAAGGATCAATTGTCTTTCGAGCATAATAGTAAACAATCCAGCAAACCGTGACCTAACACGGCGGATCATTTTAGTAAACTTCAATTCGTCACGAGTAATCTCTGTACTTCTACCAAAAGTATTCATTGTTTCAGGCTCAAGACGTGTTAACGGTACACGCAATGATTTAAACAACTTGTTCTTAAAGTATTGCATATTTTCATCAGTACTTAGTGCCTGAGATGAACCTCCTGCAAGTGTATCAACTTCTGTTGACCTTTCACCGCCTCTACGAGGGAACCAAAAGTCTTCAGTCATTGTCATCATTTTGCGGGCATCACTAATTTCACCAGTACTTGAATTATATTGTAACTTATTCTTATGGCGAACCATCATATCACGCAGATATTGTTCAGCCTTTGATTTCGGCAAGTTACCAACATCAATATAGAAAATACGGCGTTCAGGTGCTCTCGTTAATGTATAGATAACGGTTGCATCTTCCAACATTCTCAACTGATTGAGTGGTTTAATTGCGGGATGTAGATATGACAAAACAAGGGAATTAGTTTCATTCATAAGGCCTGAAGTAACTCGAGCAATCGAGTCCTTAGCAATTTTGTAGCCTTGTGTACCTTGAGTTGCTGATGATGATCTATCGGCACCAAATCCATTTTCAGAATACATATAATATTCTGCTTTTACTTTTTTAACGGGAATACCGGAATGTGTATCCTTTGACCGTTTATCAACCTCACGAATAAGTTTAAGTTTCCGTGGATCAACATATCTTACCTCAACAATACCTTGCTTAAGGTCTTCATTATCAATCATCATATGATAGTTTAATCTTCCGTCTACATAGAACTTGGAAAATATTTCATATGCGGTATTTTGAAAATCCAATAATGTCAGGACATTTTCAAATTCTTCAGTTACTTTATTCTTAACTTTGTCGGGGAGATCGGTATCATCCAATACAACCTCGACAGTTTTATCATCTGATGAGACACTAATTGCTTCATTAACAACTTCATCAATGCCCTGAGTAATTTCAGGTTGCATTGCCATAACTCTATATTTTGTAACAAGCTCGGATTCTGTTTTGGCATTCCCTTCCATATCGAGGAATGTACCATAAAAGCCACCCATAGCATTGCCGACGGTAATAGCACCGTCATCATTTTGCGGTTCAGCAAAGGAGACTGGAACATTGTCCGCCTCCTCTACTTCACGCTTGATTTCAAAACCAAAAATTCTCATTTATTTCACCTTGTCATATTATATTAAGTGGTTGGGATACCGGTATTGCCTTCAACTCTCCATAAATCATATTGGAAGGTAACACCGAATTCTTCGATGGTATCCTGCTGTTGCCAATCCATTTGAATTCCTTCAATTGCAGTTGGGAACATTCCTTCAAAAACATATGTTCTGAGAACTGAACCATTTTTACTGAATTGAGTAATCAACCCATTTGACTTGTAATCCTGTGGCAACCCACGGACATTTGAGTCGTGTGAGTTGATTGAATTTGACCAAGCTTCCATAGCATTACGGATAGCAAAATCTTCATCGTTGATAATTGTGACCGACCAATCTGCGAATACTCTATCACCTGCGTACTTTACTTCTCTTCCAAAGTATGGTACAACATACTGACCTACTGTCGATTCTGGAATTCCCGCAGAACGGACCATGAATGGCACTTTAAAGTCAGCACCCGGAGCGACCGGGTTAGTGATTTGAACTTCGAATAGCGTAGGACGAGCACCACCACCAACTAGCTCCGATTTGAACTGATTGATATTAAATGCCATTTTCTATTCTCCTTTTATTAATCTATTTATTAAGTTAGCTGACCAACAATTTCGTCAAACTCAATACCTGTTCTTGTTGCGATAAATGTCAATTCAATAACATTAATAGAACGAGCAGGCTTGATAAAGATGCTTGCACGGAATTTGTTTTGATCTACAATTTCAGGAGTGTTCACAGTAGAGTCAGAAATTACTCTATAGTCAATAATACCACGTCTTCCTTGAATGTCACGTAGGAACGGATCAACAATATTTTTAAATTGTGTTTGAGTAAACTCGTCGTTTAGCTCGAATAGGAACCCTTCCGCCGCGGTAGCAATTGCTTTCTCAACTGCAATAAACAGCCTACGAACATTGATACGGTCAAATGCTGATGCGAATGTCTGAGATGTTTTATCACCGAACAACAATACTCCTTGTCCGATTTGAGACATTACCGGGTTAATTCCTTGAGTATATAGCTGATCTCGTTGTGCTTTACTTGGATTAAATGCAAGCTTAACAACATTCTTAATCAGACCTTTTCTAAATCCTGCAGGTGATTCCCATACTTCAACTCTTGATGCAAGACCTGCCATGTCACCGTTTAATGGTACCCAGCGATATTGGTCGTTATATTTATCATAGCGATACTTATATCCGCTATCCATAAACATATATGAGTTCAATGGACTAATTTTATTTCTGTGTTCAATAATTTTAGTCATTTTGGCATTTGGTTTGTTTTCATCAACTGCCGCAGTTTTTGATGGTGAAACATACATTACGCAATCTTTACGTGCGTCAACAATATTTGACATAATGTAGCTTGCGTGAGTACCAGCATCATCACTCTTACCAACAAGGATACTTGAAATATCAATTTCGTTTGTATTTACGAATTGGTCATATGCGCCGCCGATTGCTGCAAGTGTTGTGTTTGCTTCGTCAGTTGCGTTTGATCCACCTTCCATTGTTTCGTAAACAGTAAGGCTTGTGTTAGCAGTTCCGATAGCAGCTGTGTTTGCAACATTAATCCAAGATGAACCGTTTTCAATTACAGTATCAAAATATTTTAATGTGCCGTCTGCTCTTGTTGCGTTGTTTGCAGTTGATAGGTTTTCAAATGTTTCCAGGATAGTATTTGCTTTTCCTGAAATATTTCCTGTGCTATCAATAACTGCAATGTGAATATGATTTGCGTCAGGTGCACCATTGAACAAGCTACTATATGCCCACTTAGTTTCCATTGAGATGGTAGGTAGCGAGGTTGCAGCCAAGGTGTATGAATTATCAAACCCCATGGTATATGCATAACCTGTTGTTGTATTTGCTTCGATAATTTCTGATTCTGCAACAGATGCAACACTAAGGTTTTGATAACCTACGCTATCGTTACCTACGGTAATTACATCACCTACAGTTACAGATGTAATTCTGTCAGCAGGTACAACTTCAAAAGTAACTGTTTTTGCGCCAAACTCAATAGTTTGCTTAACTGCTGGGTTTGAAATTTTATTTGTTGGAATATCGCCTGCAACAATTTCAACATTACCAAATCCTCCTGCGGAACAATAAGCAACACTCAATGAGTCGCCTAGTTCACCTGGATATTTTGCTGTGAAAATTGTGTTTGCCGCGGTGTTTGAACTATCGTCAGCACGTACTACCCACAATGCATTTGAATATGCGAGGAAGTCAGCAGCAGTAAACCATGTTTCGTAGTTACCATTATCTGGTTTACCAAAACGGTCTGCCAATTGTGTTTCTGCTGAGACTAAGATCGGCTCATTAACTGGACCCCAATTAAAAATGCCAGCTATCGCAGCAGGTGGTGTACTGATGGCCGGGACAACCGCCGATGCGTCGATTTCTCGAACGATGACCGAAGGACTTACGGAAAAAGCCATATTTTTCTCCTTTATGTATTAGAAACTTGTTTTTGTTTTATCACTGTTTCTATTTATAAATGTTCCGATTTACAGCACCAACCCATTATCATCGTCAGCCCAATCTCCGCCTGTATCAATAAACCCAAATGGAAGCATTTCCTCATCTATTTGTTCTTCGGTTTTTTCTCTAAGCTTTGCTAACGTGTGTATATCAGATAATTCTCTAAAATAGTCTTGGCTAGTAAACCAAGCAAATATTACCAAGTTCATTACCAGGTCATCGTGTGCGCCTGGCTCTGCCTCATATGAATTTCCTTTCCGTGAAAACCGAGACAGTTCTTGTATTGTGTCATAATCCCGTAGTAGTACTTGATCTTGCTCTACTAACATCTTTAGCATTTGGCAACCTGTACCCTTTACGAGTTTTGTTGTTCTTATTCCATTGTCTAATCTTTTACCACCAAATCCTGCCGAGACACGTTTACCTTTGGCGCCTGCGTTTTCGGTGTATAATAAGTTTTCATAACCTAGATCCATTAAAAGAACATCACTCACTTGTTCTCCAATGTCATTAATTTCTATTAAAACACTTGCTTCATTATAAAGATTACCTATTCTATATATAATAGATGCAAAATCTACAGGTGTAACAAAGTTATCTCTATACACGCAAACCTGTTCATATGGCATAGTTGTAGCATCAAGTACTGTAAATGTTGAGTAATCCAATCCTTTACCTCGAGATACGTCAACTGTCATTACATATGAGTGTTCAGCAATTGGTTTTGCATATTGAGAAATACCTTCAGCCTGGTGTAAAGGTTGGTCATATGCTAAGGTTTTAAGTTTTGCACCATTAATAAGTGTACCTGAACTGCCTAGAAACTGGCAACAGTATTCTTGGTTGAACTTTTCTTCATCATAATCAAGTGCCTCGAGTGTTTCCTGTTTCCATTTCTCATCACGTCCTGGAACATCATCCCACATAACTTCAGTATACTCATAACCGTTTGTACCTTCTTTTGCACCTTTACAAGTTTTCCAAAAATGGTTTAACCCATTAGGTGTAGAAGTCATCAGAAGTTTTGTTGACTCGCCAGACGAAATAGTAGGATAAACAGATGCGAAAAATTCGTCGTATCCTTCAATAAATGCAACCTCATCAAGGTATAGAAAATTAACAGACTTACCACGAATTGCACTCGAAGACGTAGTACCTGCCAAAACTTGGCAACCATTTTCAAGTGCAATGTTTCCTTTGTTCCATTCTTCAATTCCTTGTTGAAGCCATTTAGGTAATGCTTCATATGCTAACTTGACTCGAGCCATAACTTCCCTTGAAGCATCACCTTTGTTTGCCAAAATAGCAACTGTTTTAAATTCATTAAACAAAATATAGTGTAAAATGATAGCAACCGCAGTTGTTGTTTTACCTGACTGACGTGCTGTTAATACCGCGACGCGGCGATTATTTGTAATCTTTTCAACAATTTCTTCTTGATAGTTATACATATCAAACGGTACAAGACCACGGTCAACATGGACGATTTTAATATATTCCTTTGCGAAATAAATTGGATCATCCGCACATTTGGTGTATTCCTGAATAAGTTCGGCATTCCATTCAATACCTTCACCAACACGTTTAAGATGTGAGTTACCTAAGTACCCTTTATCCATCATCTTTGTCACCCTTAAGCATTTTCAATAAATCAGCGGTGGACAAAATTAAATTATTATTAGTTACGTTTTGCTGGTCAGGTTTACCGCCATTCTTTTCTTCTTGTGCGTATTTCTTTTTAGTGGAAATATCAACATAATCTTTATTGGCATCAAGTAAGGTTTTCATTAATGTTGAAACAACCTCAAATGCCCGTGGTGACTCAGATTGCTTTGCAATTTCAACCATTTCTTTAACAGCATCATCACCCATTTCAATTATGTTCTTGACATTCTTTCTTGCCAATTCCATATCAGAAACATTCTCATCATCAGATGCAATAGCAGGAACCGATGGTTCTTCAATTGGTGCTGGGACAATTTCATTAACTTCATCTTGTATTTCACTCAAAGGTCGAATACCTAATGCCTTTGAAATATGGTCATCACTCATTACGTATCTTCCTCATCTATAATTGTTATGATTCCCCAATCATCTTCAAAGTCAATTTCGGTATATGGAACCGTTTGGTTAATATCCGTTGTGGCAACATTAGCAGCGGTCATACCTGGCTGAAGTGTTACTTTTTCCAATAAAGGACTTGATATGTCAGAGTCCGGGGCAAACTTTGTATCAATAAATTTAATAACTTTCTTAGTTCTTTCAGGGCCGTAATACCAACCTTTAAGTGTGAAACTCAATGTATATAGAATAGCACGCCGTTCGGTATATTCACCTTCATATATATCTTCTGTAATAACACTCTGTAAAACAATAGGAACATCAACAGGTGGCAAATCAGGAATTAGCCTAGCACTTACAGTCCAATCAGGTTGAAAGAATGGTAGAATTTGTTCTAATATTTTTGTTGCGTCTTCTTGGTACTTTGTCATAATATATAATGAAAAGTCAAGGTTATAAGGTGCGCCGCCATAGACATAACTTTTTGAGTCGTTAGAATCACCCGCTGCCCTTGATTTCATAACTCGTTGGGTTGTGCCAATTTTACGCTCACCATCATAAGACATACTTGTCATTTCAAATGACATTCGTGGTAATGTGATTGCTGACTTGCGGTTTAAACCCGGATCTTGTTCAACTCTTGATAGTATCTTTTGCATTGGTGCATATGAAATAGGAACAATCATAGATTGCTTTGTTACACCTGCGTTGTCGCTTCTTTCAATTGTTAACTGATTAAACAAGGTACCAAATATTGCTACATATTTTCTTGTAAGACCGTTGTAAAAATGATTTGCTATTGCCATGTTAATCGCCTATGCTTATGTTTTCACTAAACGGATCAATCTCTGAGAAGTCAAGGATATCGTCACCTTCAGTTTCAAAGAATGTGTTCTGTGCAATTGGATCGGTGTTTGCCAATGCCGTAAGTGTTGTTGGTGTAGTAGGATCAATACCATCAAAGAACGTATCAATGTTTTCAACACCTGTCTCAAATCTTTCACCGCTGTATTCCATCAATTCGCATCTAAGGTCATATACCTGTAACGCACCGGTTTGATAAAATACACTTTCGTGCTCGACGTGCATAATTTTGAATATCTTTTCATTCAATGGGAAGTAAATACAGTCACCTTCAAGCGGCCTTGTCTTTACTGGGTTTTCACGAGTTGCAAATCTTTCAAATGTTCGGAATGCTACTGTGAATGTAATTGAGTCTCTGATCTGTAAACCAAATCTTGATAGGAAGTCGCCTTCACCTTCAAATCCATCTACGTTCTTAACATACATTTCCATCTGATAGGTTTCGTTAAAGATTGACAAATCATCTTCGTTGAGTATTTCATCTTTTGCTTGAAATGCCCTTGAGATATAGATAGTGTCAAGACCATAGATTTGAATTGATTCAATAACTAGGTCATCTACGAGATTTTGCTCATATGTGTTATCGTAATTTTGAAAATAAAGATTTGTTGCCATGGTTACCCAATGAAGTTATAAGTAAGTGGTTGAAGACTTTGTATAGCATCCTCTTCCATTCTTAACTTATCTTCTCTCGCCTCCGCTAAAATTTGCTCACCGTTAAAAGACACACCGCCAACAAGCTGCATATTATTAAACTTGGTGAGGTTTAAACCCCATTGTTCTCTTACTAAAACTGCGGCATAATTTTGCAGCCAACGGTCCGACCAAACATCTTCATAAAAATCTTCATCTACAATGTCATATGCTTCAACGATAATATATGTACCTACAACCCATCTCGATGGATCATTATCAATATAGAGTTTATTAACGTGTTTGTTATAGCGGATGAGAGGTTTACCGACAAGGATCTCTTGCATAAATTCAATATGCTGCATAGTCATATAATAATTCTGTACAGAGTAACTTGTTAGTTCGGTGATATTATTTAAAACGAATTGATATTGGACATTAAACATACCAGACCCAGTGGCAATACTTGTATCAAAATCAAATACTTTTGAAATACCGAGTAATTTTTGCGGTAATTGAATATAACCGTTATCTTTATCAGCTTGTGTAATTTGATGTTTTAGATATACAAGTTGACTGCCGTTGTAATGATAATCTCTCCAAAATGAAATTGCTTCATCAACGCGGTCATCTACTTGTTCGTCCGACACGTTAATCTGAATAACTGGCGCGCCAATCTTTCTTAAAATATGTTCTTTAAATTCATCTCTTGTTGTTGGCTGTGCCATGGTTGTCCCCTTATGCCAGCTCTGATCTTACAATGATCTTAATGTAGCCAGTGTTTGGAAATGTTTCTGATGTTCCGTTTGTATAATCAATTTGGAATTCTGCCGAGTGAATACCTGTGTTTGCAGTATCACCTGGTTGCCAATCATATTTGACTATTCCTTTTGATGCATTAACAACTGCACCGAGTCCGTCTGTGACAATAGATGTTCCACCTTCGGAAGTCATATGAAATTTTATAGCAGATGCATTTGTCATGGATCGTGCTCTTCCAGTTGCGTCGGTTAAAACGGCTTCAATAGAAGGAGCTGTATCGTTTTGTTTAATGTAAAAACTAGCCGCCATTGTACTTTCTCCAAGTCTTTTGTTTTTATTTATTCAATGTCTTTAGTAGCTTTTTACTAAACGACCTTGTGATGGTCTTACGAGTGTTTCGTTTCTATAATCACGGCTGATAATTTTAACTCCTGTTCTTAAATCAGTATAGTTATTATCATCAATTCTTACACCGTTTTCACCGCTTTTTGTTGTTCGCAATCCATTCAAACTATTTAATATGTTTAACTCATTCTGTCCATCATTTCCGTTACGGAATGCAAGACCATTTAATCCTGTCCTGCTATATTCTCTTGTTGAATCATTGATTGCAACTGATGAGAGTAAAAATGGTACAACAGTATCACCTTCAAATTCTGATACTTGCGCCATTCTTGATGAAAGGCCAATTTCAAATACCTTATCAAAAATACCTTTGACAGGTACTTCACCTGTGCCTGTTGTACTAAATGATGTTTTAGGTTTACCTCGGGCCGATACTAATACACCTGTTTGGAAATCTGTTATGAAATCAAGTGTAGTGTTTACAGTAGCACGGTTTGGTACATCAACTTCAGTATCTGTTGTAAATGTAACTGTCTGGTCCAATGCACCTTTGATTGGTGCTATTGCTGTTGCGTCTAAAATGAATGGTACGAGTACATCACCATCAAAGGCGCCTGTTGCTACGGAAGATGATGTTGATACTCCAAATGAGATACCGACATCAGCACCACCAACAATTGGATTAAATGCTGTTGATGAAAAGGTAAAAGGTAAAGTAAATGCTAGATTACCAGATGCTGGTACTCTTACGCCGTATGAAACAACGGAAAAATCTAGTGTATTACTTGAGGTCCCTGTTGCCATGGAACGTCACCTCCAGGCTTATGCACCGCCCGCAGTGATTGTGAATGAAGTAATAGAAATTTGCTGTCCAACAGCAATACTTGTGTTATCGAGTTCCATATCACCGCCACCTGAGGTTACTGTGATTGATCCTTGCATATGGCATGATGTGCCACCAGAATTGTGTACTCGGAAATAACCTGCAACACCTGTTGAGTCAGCAGATAAATCTTGCCATGAACCTAATAGGTTTACAACACCACTTGAAGGTGCACCTAAAAAGTCAGAAGGCAATGTCATAGTTGCAAGAACGGTACCTGTGTTTGCTGAAGCACAATTAGTAGGTGGTGATCCTGTTGAAATTGTGAGTATTGGACTAACGCCTGTTGTTGTTTCTATTGCGGCAAGTGTCGCATTTCTAACGTCGTCGGATAATTGAAACGCCATTTCTTTCTCCTTTTAAATAAGAATTGTACTGTGTTCCAACTATTTATAATTAGTTACGTCTTTCAATATCATCTTCTGATAATGTATCGCCCATCCATACTTCAATCACCTTTACAGGTGTTTTACCGACGTTTTTAGCCAAATGCCATGTCTTTACAGGAATGTCAATACTGTCACCAGTTGAATAAACCTTAGATGTTTTGTAACCGTTAGTAAACTCAAGATTCATTTCAAGTTTGCCATCAACAATATGCCAATGCTCCGAACGAACAAAATGCCGCTGATCTGATAATGCCGCATTAACATCAATAGACAATTCTTTAACTTTCCAATGCCCGTTGTTATCTAGGTTACGGTATTTACCCCATAGTCTTTG
>Ga0181380_1000666_pt1 | contig 15271 bp, 11 predicted proteins | sample 3SPOviralmetaG_FD_130116 | JGI IMG/M metagenome (GOLD analysis project Ga0181380, IMG submission 130116) | Marine viral communities from the oligotrophic San Pedro Time Series (SPOT) site, San Pedro Channel, CA, USA - 3 SPOT_SRF_2009-08-19 | ecosystem: Environmental > Aquatic > Marine > Strait... | reverse complement strand
TATTTGCGCCATTCGTTTTAATTGCCCAAACATCAGTAGTGCCTTCCTTCCAAAGCAAGTCACCCGTGCTGTTATTGCATTGAATTTGAACGTGGCCGCTGCTGTCGATACGCATACGTTCTGTGTTGGTAGTGCCAAAAAGCACATCAACGCCTTGCTCATGCCACACACGCCCGTTTCGGTCAGTGTCTTGCGAGACATAAAATCCATTGGCTGTAGTGCTATCGTTGGACCATTTTATTTTCTGCTCTGGGTACGGTGATGACGCTGCTTCCTCTAGAAACAGGAAATCTCCGTTATCAACATTCGTGTCGCCCGTGCCATTCGGGTCGAGAGTGATGTCACCATTGTTTGCTGATGTTGTTATATCAAGACCATCTTGTCCTGAAATAATCATCTTGCTTGCGTCTGTAGCTATATGACCATGCTGACTGTTGCCTTTAAAAACTTGAACAACCTGATTGTGATTAGTGCCATCATTATGCACTTGCAGCACAGAGTTTGTGCCAGCTTGGTGCATCTCAAGTGGGCCAGCAGTAAGATTAAGAAGGTTCTCGCCAGTTGCATTATTATGCTCAAAGCTAAAATCGTTATCATCGCCAAAGCGTAACTCTTTGGTATCAGCAAAGGTTACGTTGCCAGCAAATGTGCCGCCAGCAGTCTTGCTCACCATGTCTGCAGTGGTGAATGACTTGTAGGCATAGATGTTCACAAGGTCATTGGTAGCTGCACCAGCAGCCAGCACGACAGATGTACCGTTAGTGGCTGTGTAGTCTGATGGGTCGAGGATGACGCCGTTCATCACCACCTGTAGATTGTCCACGGTATAGGACAGGGTTGCGCTGTTGTCGTCAGAACCGCTAAATGTCGTTTGCCCTGATGTGGCTGTGTACTCGTACAGGATCAGGCTGACATTGCCAGCAGATGTGGCGGCAATCCAGTTTGCGCCGTCGTAGACCCGCATCTCGTTTGCGGTGCTGTTGAAGTACAACGCACCGGCAACCAAAGCATCACCGTCATTATCGGTTGATGGGTTGCTGGAAAAACTGCCGAGATAGGTGTCATCGAAATTGTCGAAAGCAGACGCAGCAGATGCAGCACTAGCCGCCGCAGAAGTCTGACTAGCAGCCGCAGCCGTGGCAGATGATGCAGCATTCGTAGCAGATGTTGCTGCCTCTGATGCTTTTGTTGTGGCCGTAGACGCACTGGTTGCTGCATTAGTGGCGCTTGTAGCCGCCTCAGACGCCTTTGTGGTGGCTGTGGTGGCAGAGTTGCCGGCATTGGTTTCACTCGTCCCAGCAGCAGTCTCAGAGGCCGCAGCAGCAGTTTCACTTGCAGCAGCAGCAGTGGCCGATGTAGCCGCGTTAGTTGCGCTTGTAGACGCCTCTGATGCCTTAGTTGTAGCTGTACTTGCAGACGCCGTAGCAGATGTTGCCGAACTTGCAGCACTTGTGGCGCTGTTACCGGCATTGGTTTCGCTGGTTGCTGCATTTGTGGCAGATGTTGCAGCATTTGTTTCGCTCGTGCTTGCCGCAGACTCACTGTTTGCCGCCGCTGTCGCGCTAGAAGCTGCCGCCGTAGCCGACGCCGCTGCTGCTGTTGCACTTGTGGTGGCAGTCGCAGCATCCACAATCAGGTCATACTTGGCGCTGTTTGCATTAGTGGTCAGTGGCTGTGCGCCAGAACTTGTATGCGCAGCATTCACAATAAAGATGTTGTTTGTGCTGGTGTCCTTTACCAGATCACGCACCTCATACGCTGTTGATGCAGCCCAGTTGCCACGAAACGTACCAATCTCTTGTGTAACTTGGATCTCACCGCTGCTATCGAAAGCCAAAACCTTGTTTGCACGATCAGTTGCCCCAACAGTAAATTCTGTTGAAGTCATTGTATTTGTACGAGAAATCTTGATTGCGCGGTCTAGTTCTTCCTGCTGCTCTTGCGCAAGGAAGGTCAACTTATCAAGCGCATCCTCATGGGTGGCTGCTGGGAACGGATCGTTAGCCACATAGTCTGTGGTCTGTGTCTGCTCAGATGTACGGCGCAGCACTACAGTTTCACCGCTTGCCGGTATATTACCGCCGGTAAACACGACGTTACCGCCGTTAGTGTTGCCGACGTTTGTTACAGTGTAATGAGTGGTCTTGGTCTTGACCGTTTCTGTGCCAGTCGCGTCTGTACGAATAATGACCGTGATGTCGTCATCATCGAAGATCTTGAAGCCGTAAGCAAAGGTGTCGTTAGAACCATTGCCGGAATAGCTGTTCTTGGTGGTGGTGCTGCTAACGGTCATGTCTTTGCTCCTTAAGGTATTTATACCCTATTTTAACGCTATCGTACATACTGCGATGGTGGGAAGTAAAACTCTTGCCCTGTGTCTTTTTTCATACGACGTTCCATGCGCTTGAAATACCCTGGGTTTGCAAACTCTGTAAGTTCGTACATAAACAAATAATCTAAAGCCAACTTAGCGTAGAACAGGTTAGCGCCAGGTATGTTACGCATAGCAAGCCTTACAGTTTCTGCCGCAGCATCATCACCGCTTCTAAATTTGCCAAATATTTTTAACACATCCGCTGCTGTGCCAAATGACGGGCCAGCCAGTGTTTCTAATGGGCCTTGTCCATATCTGTTAAACTCGCCAAAAATAAAGTCTCCATAGATTCCAGCGCCGCCGCCTTGCGTAAACGCCTTAAACAACAAGTCTTTGTTTAGCGTATAATCGTCACTGAACACCTCCATAGGCTCTTTGCCTTTGAGGATGTCTTTAAGGGTGACTGACAGATAGCCCATCATGGTTGTGCCGACCATCATTTTGGCAATGCCATAATAACCAGACATTGCTTTCTGCCGCCCCAATCCTTTAGTCACATAAGTAATTGGAAAACCCTTTAGCTGCATAATCATGCGGATTGCTTCACCGGCCACCGTGCCACGCGGCAAGCCTTGGTTCATTATCGCACGCTCTCTGGCACCTGGCGTTGGAATTGCAACATCCGCGCTGTCTGAATAGTAAGCTGATATTTTAGTGCGCAAATCATCACGAAACTGCTGACGCATTTTGTCTGTTACGTCTAACTGGCCTGTGCGTTCAGCAATAAGCGGGTCGATCTTCTCTACAGGGATTTCATCAGCTATGTCAGGCACAAGATACTTACGGCCATCAGCAGCCTTCATGTCCATGCCGCGAAACAGCGACCACTCTGCCTCGTTAATGTTGTAAAGACTAAGTAATCTGCGGGTTTCAGCGGGTATTTTGCCGTATGGCTTACTTGAATAGTTGGCAAGATCCGCTGCTAACAAGCGTGCAACACCCACTTTCTGCGTGCTATTCCACCATTGCATGCCATTCAGCTTGAAATATAACTGATGCGCCTTTGATATCATGCCAGGGCCACTGTCATTTGCGCCAAATCGCGCATGAACGTCAGCCAACTCGTTCTCTACACCTACACTCAGTAGATACGCTAGCTCTTTTTGTTCTTCACTGTTGAACAGGCGAAATGTGTCACGCAAAGCCGTTGCATAAGAACCAAATATATTGCGTTCTGTATTTGCGTTGATGAATGAAGCCTTGGTAGCAATGTCTGAGAACGACGAAATGGTGGCAAAACCAAGTTTCGCCATCGACTGCACCATGCGGAAGCCAGCAGCTATACCGGCATAAGTAACGCTCGTATTGAGAATAGGTTGTGTAGCCCCCAATGCACGAGTTGTGCCGTCTAGTTCTGCAAATTGGTTTTTTAGCCGACCTTCTTTGATTGGCTTTGCAACGCCCTTTGGCCTAACTTCAGAAAGTATCTTTTCAAACATAGCTTTTGGATTTGTGCCAAAAGTCTCAAGCAAACCAATAGCTTGCGCGTCATGCGAAATGCCTTGATATACAGCCTCTGAAAGTTTCATGCGACTGTATTTGTTTGCGTAAGACAACGCAGACTTGCCGTCCTTAAAATGGATAATGCGTTGCGCACTAAGTCGTTTGGCAAGGTTCATTGGCCCCTTGAACTCTGGTTGCGCACCACCAACACCGCCTACGCCGTCAGCCTTCATGTGGTTTCCGCTGACAAGGTTGTCGTACATTGAGCCAAGAAACTCTATTTCTGTCATGTCGTCCGGCTTGTTAGCCAGTGTTTTTTCTATGTCCATGTTTTCGGACACAAAGGTTATCCACTCTTGCTTATCTTCCTCTGTGCCTTTGCCGCGAATCAACAGTGGGTCATGGTGCTGGCGCACAACATAATTTTCCAACTCACCAATGTTGGAGCCGTTGCGGTTTTTGCGGTCAAGAAGTCGCTTTTGTACTTTTTTGATAGCCTCTGCAATTTGTTGCGCTTCTTTGCTGCCGCTAGCGCCAAGGCCATCAAACATCTCTTGATAAATCTTTTCATCGAGTTCGTTAGAACGAAAGATATCCAGCAGATCATTACGCTTTAGTTCCGCTACCAACGCGCCGCTGTGATCAAGAAACACACTGCGTTGTTTGGCATCAACGCTATACAAGCCGCGCCGTGCGTCACCAACAAGTATGGCCGACAACGCTTTTCCTGGGTCATTAGGCTCCTGACGCAGTGCTGTCATAACAGTAGCGTATGCACGCGCATTGATTAGACGGTTACGTTTTTGTATTGCGGCTTCAATCCTAGCCCGTTGCGCTAGATCTTTTGCCTCTTGAATTAACTCGCCAAGTTCGCTGTCACCGTACACACCACCGCGACGGTCAATCTTGTCTTGCATAATTTTAAGGATGGAGTCGATCTCATCCTGGGCAACTGCAATGTCTTTGTCTTGGGCAATCTTGCGTAGCTCTGCCGCACAAACTTTAATGCTCATCCTACACCCCGCCCATTCCTATTTACACAGACTGCCGCTGTTCTGGCCGCTTCTTCCATGTAGTCTGTTGCACGACGCATAGCTTCATCAGCTATTCTAATATCCTCATCCATATCGGCAGGAATATCTATGTCAGCACGCAGCACTTCTATGTCTTGCTCAAGCAATGCAATCTCATCTACCGTTTCTTGAAACTCTTGAATAGACAGATCCATACCAGCTTGATCCATCTCATCTAGCTTTGGCTTTTGATCGGCATCTACACCAAGATTGTAGTTTTGTATTTGCGCCTCATTCTGAGCGTTCATAGATTCTTGCTGTGTAAGCGGCGCACCTTCTAGGGATTGTGGCTGCACATCACGCTGGTCAACGCCCACAGAAGCTGTTTGATTAAACTCAGCCAATTCTGCATCGGCAATGACACGATCTAACTCGTCATTTGTTAGGCCAGTAGGATCTATGCCGCGACGATCAAGAAAGTCTTGTATTCTTTGCGCCTCTTCAAACGCTGCAAGAGCGTCTTGATCAGCTTGCGAGTATTGCTTGTTACCAGACTTGTCTTCTCTTACGGCGTCAATCAAATCGTTGATGCCAACCTCATCCGGCACACCTTCAATCTCTGCCGGCAGAAAGCCGTCTTCTCTTGCTGCCGTCAGCATATCATCTACAGATCGCCCACCCTTGGCAGCGCTAACATAAAACTTACCAGCCTTCGCAGAGGGTATAACCTCTTTAAGATCAGCGGCACCTTGACTGTTGGGATCTATGCCACCCTTTGCCCTAATGTACTGTATGAGTGTTTTAGGCTCTTGTGCGCGTAAGATCTCTGGACGCGCTTTGCCCTTGCGACGTGGCTCTGGCACCTCTGTAGGCGCACGCAGCACAGTTTCTTCAACCATGTCGCCGGTTTCTGGGTCAAACCTACGCTCGACGCCAGTAACGGTACGATCTTTAGCTAAACGCTCGTTTGCCCTAGCGATAATATCAGCATCTGCCGCAGCCTCTTGCTGCTCTACCAGACGCCCTGCTGTGACCGGCTGATCTGTAACTGCCTGTGCTACTGCACGCGCCAACGCCTCTTGGCTAACTGCGCTTTTTTCTATCCTGTCTGATATCTTGCCAAAACCAACATGCAAGCCACCGCCAAGAATAGAGCCAAACGTAACATTTAAGAAGCTGTCCATCAGGCCATAATCGGCATCTTGCTCAAGATATGCTTGGCCTATAACAAGTGGCTCTACAACAACAGCGCCAACCGCGCCGTCAATCGCACCAGCCATTAATCTGCTGCCACTTTTGCCAAACCTAGCGGCCATTGTAGCCATACGCGCCTGGCCTACGGCTGGGATAAACGCTGATGCCACGTTGAGAGGGTCAAGCACAGAGCCAGCCAGCATTGTGCCAAACTGTGCTGCGCCTAGCCCAAACCCGCCGCGTGACCTGTTTAGGGTGAAGTTGAAACCAGCACGCCTGTCATGTCTTTCTGCAAACAGGTTTGCCAATCCTTCTGTAATGCCGTCTTCGCCAACCTCAATGCCTTCACGATAATATTGACTGTCACGATATTCATCAACAGACAGTGTGCGTCCGTTAGCACCTGGCCCAAGATACTGATCAAATGTACGGTTTAGTGCGCTTAGAGGGTTATAATACAGCGTTTCATTTAGCGTAGAACCAAGCACATCAAGGGTGCCAGCCTTCGATATATCAAAGTAACTATCAAAAGCATTTTGATCGTACTGCTGTTCTGGAACGTAAAAGTCTACCACTACTTAAACGCCTTCCGCATAATCTCATTCAGCTTGTCTACAGGCCTTGGGTACAGTTCATCCATTTCCTTAATGACAGGCAAAAGATCTGACATTTTGATAGTAACAAAAGCATCCTGTGGTAAAATTGCAGTAGGCCCAGGGTCAACCCTACGCTTGACCATATTGCCTGTTTGATCAACCAAGTAGACAGTTTTGTGATCTGATGATGTAACCCAATACGCTTGTGCTAAATCACCCTGATACTTTTCACGCGCCTGATCTGGAGTTAATTCAGCAGCCGGAGGTATGTCAGCAAAACCCGCAATCACACCTCTTGTTTGATCGTCGTCTACATAAAATTGCAGTATGTCACCAATCTGAGATGAAGAGCCTTCTAGTCCCTTTAGCATGCGGAACGACTTGCCATTCACTTCATCAAAGGCAAATTGGCTGTTTACTACTGTGTTCACCGCACGCTCTACAGCCTTAGTTAGATCTGTTTCTCCGGCGTTCATGTAATATGCCGCTGTGTTTTGGATCATTGTATTCATAGCAGTCACATGCAGCATTCGTGAGCCAGTAGCGCCGCGTGACACTATGCTATCAGCCGCGCCGCCAACTATGCTGCCAGAATACTCTGCGTTCTGAACCATGACCTCTTGCATGATTTCGTTGTAAGCAGAGGTGCCTATGGCTGATTTAAGTTCTTTTACTACACCTGGCTTATTAGCGGCTTCGATGTCAAACCCGCCAGCGTTGTTGGGGTTGGCTATGATCCATGTTTCAGCCAACGTCAGCACACCCTGATTCATTAAATTGCGCATTACGCGGCCTTCGTTTTCTACGCCAAACGACGTAATGAACGATATGCCAAGTTTAGACTTGTCATTGTAAGACAGGCTAGGATCTTTGAACTGTCCTTGGAAAGCATCAATTTGAGCGTCAGATGCGACACGAATGTCCACATCAGGAATACCCATTTTGCGTTGAAAATCAATTAGCTGTGACGTGGTGGCTGCTTCTAAGTTTTGATCTGCGCGATCATCTTGAATAAACTTAACAGGATCATTTGCAATCGCTGTTTGCCTTGCGTCAACCAGCGCCTCAAAATGCTTGCGCCTTGCTTCTGCAATTCGGATATCTTCCGGCGTATTAGTAGGATCATTTATTTCGTCTCGAATAGACCTTCTAACCGCTGTCAAGTCTGAAGGGCCGCCATACTTAATTGAAGAATAAAGAACGCCAGCTTGGCGCATACCATCCATTGTCTCATTAAACAAAGTGCGCTGCACTTCATTGTCAGTAAGTTGACTAATACGACCATCAACGCTTGCAATCATTGTCTGCGTGGTTTCGTCGAAAATGCCCCCTAGACTAATAGTCCTGATTTCTATAGCAGACATATCTGCTTTTATTTCCGCTGACAACTCAGCGTCCATAGTATCCAGACGACGATTGGCATCACCTGTAAGTAGGGCCGCTATGCTCCTGTCAGCACCTTCAAAGCGTCCCGTGAGTGTATCAGCCTCATCAATAAGCTGGTTCAGTTCATCACGATCCATGCCAGCGATGGTTGGAAAAATTTGGTTTACAAGATCGTTGTTGTTTTGTGCGGCCAGTGATTTCACATCTTGTTCAAACCTACTGGCGACTCTTGCAAGAAACTTATTGCCAGCACCATCATACTCAATCAGCACGTCATCCTCTGGATCGTCGCGCTTGATGTAGATCATCTGACTGCCTTCACTGGTCAACTGCGCTAAAGCACTTTCAGTTTCCTCTTTGGACAAGTTTGCAGTCAAAAGTGTGCCAATAATTTCATCTTGTTTTTCTGATTCTAATTGTGTGTCTCTGCTATCAATACTTGCAATCAAGGTTTTTCTGGTTGCCGAACTTAAAGTGTTGTCGCCGGATACGTTTGTGCGCTGCCTTTCAAGAGAGGCAAAGCTATCTGCATTTGCGATCCCATTGCCGTAAAACAGCCGCAAACTTTCTTGCTTAAAAGCATTCTTAGTTACGCCAAGGTTTTGTCCAGATAGCGCGGCATCATCAAAAATTGCCATCGCTTCAGATGCCAAGGCAGCGTATTCTTCATATGTAGACGCAGACGAAATCTGAGATTGAATAGTGGACAGCTTGCCAGACTTAGCCTCTGCGCCTTGTATATTTGATATACGAAAAGCAGACTTCTTCGCGTCAGCTACCTTGAAGTTCATTTGCTTGAGAACGCTGTCTTTGATAGCGGTTTTCTGCGAGTCAGTAATATCTAATGTGTCAATTTCTGTCAGGATCGGCGCTTGCACGCTAGATATTAAGCCAGATACAGCTTTATCTTGATCAGGCTCCTGGCTGTTTAGCGTGTATGTGTCTGATTGCTCATAGGCGCGTGTGGTGTACTGATTGCTAAGTGTCTTGGTTTGCTCGTTCTTACGCTGCATTTGGAAATCAAATTCCAACTTCTGCCGCGCATTCTCAAACTGCATAGCGTTCTTAGCGTACTCTGTGCCAGCCCTGCCAAGAGCCTCCGCAGCACGCACTGTGGCCTGTCCAGGCGCTTCAAAGGCACCTGTAGGGGCTTGGGGGCCAAGACGCCCTGTAGCGAGATCTACAGCGCTTCCACGGCCTTCTGCGTACAATGGTATTTTTGGCATCGCTAACTCGTTAATGTTTTCTGTCTGTATTGATCTTGCAGCGCAAAGAAGTCCTGCTGCTGACGCATGCCAGCCATAGAACTAGCGCCATTAAGAAGACTGACATATGAGGCCGTTCTAAACCCAGAAGCACGCGCATTCCCAGAGGCACGCAACATAGCTGCTGTTGCCATAGCGTTTGCTTGATCTATGTCACCGGCATACTGGATCTTCAGCGCATCACGCTCCATTGCAAAATAACTATCAGCCAACGCAAGATACGGACTGCCCGACATTTCAATGCCAGACTTAGCCGTTGCCACAGTCTGCTGCGCAGTCAGGCGATCATTAGACCGGCGTAAGTTGCTCTCTTGCTCAACTCGCGCACGCTGCAACAATACAAGCTCGTTTTCCTTAACCTTCGCGTTGTACTCTGCTGTTTGCTGTGCCGCACGCGCTGATGCCTGATTCCCCTTGAACCCAAGAAATGCGCTGGCTGCTGAAGCCCCTGCTGCGATTGTCATCGGATCCATTACATCACCCTTGCATAACGATAGTAATCTGAGCCATCAGGCCCGTATTTCCTCATTATACCCTCATTTTCAAAACCAAGCCATTCTGCGAATCTTTTAGCCTTTGTATCCTTAACTGAGATACTGGCTTGGATACGCTGATACTTATGCTCTTCTTGCATGTGATCGAACATATGCACCGTATGACGTGCCACTGTCTTAGGCTTGTCAAAGGCCTCACGCCCAAGAAGCAACCACGCCTCTCCTACGTTTTCCCATATGTTGTGTACACCGCCTATGCCAAGCACAACATCTTCCTCAAACAATGTGTAACCGTTGATATCTTTATGCTCAACAAGCGCTTGCCGTCCATCATCTGACAACTCAAACATCAGCTTAATATGTCTAATGTGATCTCTTGAGAATGGACGGAACTTAAGCATCAAACGTATTAGACCTTCTCATAATCGCCAGTATTGTCATTGGCAGTGGCTGTGACTGCTGCACAACTACCCGTGCATCATTGTCATAGCCTGATGGGAATGAAATCTCTTTGTCGCCTGTAAACATAGGCACCGCCGTGTCCATAGACATGCTGCTATCACGAAACGGTATTCGGTCAAGATTGACGGTGTCAGGGCCAACCTCTGCGCCGACGCTGTTGAGGAAACGTGCAGTAACACCGTGGATGCGCTTGATTTTGCCCTGCGAAATACCATCATCCGCGCCACCTTCTAGTCGCAAAGTTTCCACTAGAGAGTTGTAGCTGTACCCGATATGCACCTTACCAGCACTGCGATCTAGCGTGACTTTGCCATTCGTTACTGTTTTGTCAGCGTGCGCAGACCCATCAGCAAGGATCTGTACAGTCTCACCTTCAAGATGATTAAGACTGGTTATAGATGTGGTATCAGATCCTGCGTATGTTAAGCCGCTATCAACAAAGAACGCATCCTCGATATCAGAGCCAAAGTCGATAGGCTTCAAATAGCAGATATGGCGCACAGTCGCGCTATTGATAGTGCGCTTTACAGATACATATACCTGATCTTCTGTGCCACTAGGAATGGCGGTAATGCTTTCTACTACCCCGCTATCACCCAGTGGGTGCTGATGCCAGCCCACCGCACCATTAGCACGGTCATATGTAAGCCCTATTAAGGTACCATTCGCATGCACGAACCACAAAATGAGTTCTGGCTCCTGCTGCCAAACCATATCTGTGAGGCCACCACTGGCTACATGCTCTGCCAAAATCGTTAAATCCACGCCCAACAGGCCGTCAGTATCAAGGTCAAAAGTGATTTCTTTGACACGCTCCCCGCCCTTTTGGATCAGGATAGTGCTGTTTCCAGCACGCACAGGACGGATACTAGATGAACCGAAAGTAGTTTCCCGCAGAACATTTACGTTGGTTGGCGTTACAGGCTCTGAACCTGTGCCGCCCGACAAGGTAAACTCTGAACTTGTGGTCAAGATTTGTAGGAATCTGGCTGGCAATAAATGATTGATAACATTAACTTTGTCCGACGCAATCGTAATATTGATTGCATCATCATCGTTTGTGCCAGGTGTGTGGTTTTCAAAATCTGCACTAACAGAACCAAAGATACTTTGTGGCCGCGCACTTGTGCCGGCAAAGTATAGACGTTCTTCATAAAACGCTATGGCACGCGGGAAACCTTGATCGCCGCCAAACGCACCCAGAGACCACTTGGTCGTAGTGTTGCTAGATCCTACAGTGTTGTGCGGCAAAACGGATATACCGCCATCGTCTTCTTTAACTGTGGCCGTGACGTTCCTAGCATCTGTGAATGCTGTTATCTCTGCGTGTCCAGTGTCGTCGTGCCTGTATTCCCAAACAAGCGAACCATAGGTTTCTTGCCCTGATGTATGAACAGGCGGGGTGTTGCCAGATGTTTGAGTAGAGCCAGTTACATGCTTGTAGACATGCCCATTAAAACGCACAAACACATTGTTAGCGTAGCTTGTGCTGGCTTGCCACTCATCATACTCAATTTCTAAGACCTCACGAAACCTGACTAACCGTCCAATATCAGCGCTTGTAAACAAGTCAGCAGAAGCTGTGATTGTTACGCTGCCTGTGTCAGCACTCGCATAAAGAGTTGTCGCGGTCTTGTTCTCATCTAAATATGGGCCATCAATAAAGTCTATATCAGTAAGCGTCCAAGATGTATGGCTTGTGCGTGTTAGTTTTGCTGGCTCATGACTTTTGTGAGCAAGGAACAAAACGTCTGCTGACTGCGCATGATTGATCTCAAAAATCTCTGTAACACTATATGTAGTAGTAATTTCTACAATCTTACCCGCAGCACCAGCGCTGCTATAAGTGTCAAAGCCTGTGCTGTTAATACCAGACAACTCAAAGGTGTTTGTTGTTTGGTTTGCTACTGTAAACTCACGGTTGTTTAGCTGCGTCATACCGACGACGCCCGTGATATAAACTCGATCTCCGTTACTAAAGCCATGCGATGATGCTGTAACAACAGCAGGGTTTGCCTTTGTTACGGCTGTAATCGTCTTGGTGGCTTCTGTAACTATACCGCCATCTTTGAACACACGAATGTAATTAGCGCCAAACTCAAGCACATACGCTTGCTCATCACTAAACTCAAAGTTCATCAAACGTACTTTGCCGCCATCCTTCGATGTTCCGGCATAATACGAACCAGGGCGGCGTGTAATGCCACCCTGTGGGAAACTCACCATGTTGGTTAGTTCTTTTGCCGCCTCATTGTACTTCTGTAGATCTATGCGACCTTCAAGACGGGGCGAAAACTCTCCGGCGCGGAAGTTCGTTATAATAGTGGAAACACGCGCCATATTAGTACCTGACGTTTAAGAAATCATCTGCCTGTATTTGGTCTGGGTAGCCTTCCATAGCATCCATAGTACGTGCTTCCTTCAAACGTGACTCATACAGCGCTAGGATGCCTTGTGAGAGGTTGTTGCTGCCAGTAATGGCATATGCAGTCTCTCCGGCAAGACGGTGCGCTATGGCGCTTGAAAGCAGCGTATCAAACTGCTCAGAGTCAGTTAGGCGTGCAATGTATGTAATCTTGCATGTGCTTTCGTTAGTCAGAACCTTCCGGCCCTCAACCTTGAACATCACATTGCTGTCGTATGCAGCCAACTCATTATCAACATTACTGTTCCAAAATGACAAAACCCGCAGACAATATGGATCTGTGGGAAGCGTAAACTGGCTATCAAAACCAAAGGCCGGCGCGTCAGTATCTTTTGCCAGCGTTTTGCGTGTAATTGCACAGTTCCAAGGATGCGCACGCAAGACATGATCTCTTACAGTCTCGTAGCGTCTGTTACACAACCGCGCTTCTTTGGAGTTTTCAGTGAGCGATGTAATGGTTGCTGCACCAAGCAAATCCATAGCTTCGTTACAAATATCAACGACTGATGGCATCACACACCTCTTAATGAAAAGAAGGGGCGGCGTACCGCCCCCTCAATGTTAGTTCACAACGTAGTGGATGATGAACGACATATCGCCAGCCGTTCCACCAGTTGCATTGAACGTGGCTGCTACATAGTAGTAACCGCCAGCGTCTGCACTTGCACCGGCATCCTGCCAAAGCTGCTGACCAATAGTATTAATATCGGCAGCTTCAGTGCGGACATCAGCAACGGCTGTCGTGCCATCAGCAACAGAAGTGGCATATAGATCTTCATCTACAACCGTTCCGTCAGCCTGATACAGACCTACGTTGAATGTGCAGCTACCGCCAAGACCATCTGCTGCAACTTGCAGCGCAGTGATGGATGCGTTGGACGGAATAGGTGCCAGCATAACAATGTCATTGTCGGTGCTGTCACCCGCTGCCAGTGCGATTGAACCCTGTGCAACACGCAGAACACCATGCAACTCGTGAGAGTCACTGAAGACCTGTGGTGAAGCTTCAAAGTTAGCTACAAGAGTCGAGTTTTTAGTAGTCATGATTCATCTCTCCTCTTAGTCTGGGGTTTCGTCACAGAAGATCTGAACAACTTTGTCTTCTTCCATGCGCACCGATCCGATGCTCATGCAGTAGTAGACCTGAGTTGCGTAACCCTTGTCGGCGCGTTCATCAATGCGTGCGCTGATGTCCTTGCCAATACCAAGAGTCAGACCGTCTTCTGCCCAAGCGAAACACTTACGAATGTCGTTAGCGTCCACGGACAGACGGTTGGACATGATGAAGCGGAAGCCCATAAAGGTATCCAGTTCACCCTGCACGAGAGCCTTCACAGTGTTGAAGTCGCTGCTGGTGACCGTTGTGTCGCCAAGAAGGTCTTCAATCTGCTTTGGGCCTACTGCAATGTAGCGCGGGATAGACGGGTCAACGTCGTTGAGGTCCATCTTACGCTTTGCTTCACGCAGCTTGGCAAGTGTCAGACCATCGTTAGACGATGCAGATCCGACAGAGTTTGCTGTTGCGTCAAGCGATGCACTGCCAGAACCGGTCTCTCCGGTGCTTGCCGCGCCTACTGCTGCTGCGATGATCACATCATCCATTGCCCGACCCATAGCTGCTGCTGCGGCGCGTGCGTAAGAAGATGTTGGATCAATAAGCATGCGTACCTTGTCCTGATCATCAATCAGGTCTGCATACTCATAATCAGCAAGAGACAGACGACGGCGGTCATGCGGCGTGTCCATCTGTGGTGTATCGGAATGGCGGCTGGTGCGCAGGGCAGCAGTTGCTGAACCGATTTGGTCGATAAAGGCATTTTTGCCAACGATATTCTAAGTGCGTACCGCATCACGCAGACGGGAACCCATCTGCTGTGAAAGCATCTGCACGTTAGCAGAATACTGTTGTACAAATGCCGTAGTGACTTGAGTAGACATTGGTCTACCTCCTAACTACAGTTTACATTTACACAAATTGCGGTGTGCTACCCTTACGGACACTCCTGGCCTTTTTGGCCGGCGTCGGGCCTCCGTCTTTCCGGCTGTCATCAGGACGGCTTTCACCGCTACCCTGCGTCACCCATTGGTAGTAACTTTCTGCCAAATGGGATGGGTTCATGATATCACGTTGTGTGCCAAACTCAATCGCAATTCTAAGGCACTCTAATCTCAGTTCAATTTGTTCTTCATTAGTCATGGATCATACCCATTAACTCTTGAACACGCTGCACCGCTGATTGCCTTGCTGTGACGTTCTTGCTGTCCCAGTAGGCGTGGCTTTTATCACCCAGGATAGAATCAATCTCAGCCTGTGCTTGCTTCGGTGTAAGAGAGAAGTTACCGGCAGCCTCACCAATTGTATCTTCGCTTGTCACTGTGGTTTTAAAATCTGCCATAGCTGCAAAGGCTTTGATGAATGCAGGGTGATTACCAACCAGTGTGCCATCAGATAACTGCATGTTTAGTATTTCATCACCCGCAAACTCTTTAGCTGCACCAGATGCTGCGTTTATCTTTTGATCGTAGGTCTTGCCCCACTCACGACGCAACTCAGCCTCAGTGCTTTCAGCTTGCTCTGCTGCTATCTGCTGCATTTGTTCCGCAGAGTTAGATACTGTT